>Ga0209343_10001611_pt1 | contig 30203 bp, 30 predicted proteins | sample RifCSPlowO2_02_FD_184026 | JGI IMG/M metagenome (GOLD analysis project Ga0209343, IMG submission 184026) | Groundwater microbial communities from Rifle, Colorado - Rifle CSP2_plank lowO2_0.2 (SPAdes) (version 2) | ecosystem: Environmental > Aquatic > Deep subsurface > Groundwater | place... | reverse complement strand
AAAAATAGGTAGTATTACAAAAGCTCAACTCAAAGAAATTGCCGAGAAAAAAATGCCAGACCTGAACGCAAACGATATAGAATCTGCGATGAAAATTATCGCTGGCAGTGCTCGCAGTATGGGGGTGGAGGTGAAATAGGCAACCTTGTCTCAAATCTGAAGTTATTTGGTATAATATGTTAAGGAGGATTCATGCGTAAATTGAAACTTTACATTGGTTGTTCTTTGACCCAAGCGTCCAAGGAGTTTAGAGAAGAAATCGAAAAACTGAAAGTGGAGCTTCGAGAACACTTTGAAGTTTTTGATTTTGTCGGTTTGGTCGGCGGTACTCCTGCTGATGTGTACCGATGGGATATTCACAGATGTGTTACAAAGTGCGATTTGTTTGTGGCCATCTGCGATTATCCGGCTATCGGTCTCGGGTATGAGATGGCCACGGCAATTGAAAAGCTCGACAAACCAACACTTCTTCTTGTTCGTGAAGGTGTATCGGTAAGCCGTCTCGTACACGGTATTGATCATCCATTTTGTACCTTAGAGTATTACCAAACTCGACAGGACATGATGCGGCTCATTTGTGAAAAAGCTTCGCTATTCTCTTTTGAGCAGATGGAGCTGTCTTTTGAAGTGCATGTATAGCGTATACAAACCACAAACTCCCGGGAGAACCCCGGGAGTAATTTATTTTTTCTTTTTAATATCTCTATCCATGTAGAGTTTTGGTAGCATACTGAGAGGGTCCCATTCTTTAATCATTTTTTTAATATCTGTTGTTGTTTGGTATTTTCCCTCCACCGCATAATGCTTGTCCAAAATCGGTCCTGTTTCAAAAAATACGAGTTGGGCAATACGTCGACCTACTACAAGTGGAATATAATAATGTTTTGAGTTGTTGGTTATTTCCATTGTCCAGCGGTTGACATATCCGACATCACCCCATCCGGCGCATTTGCAAACTTCAATAAAGCTTCGCCCAAGAGACGACCTGGCTTTCATCATTGTGGTGATATGATTTAATCCACCAATAAATTCGTTTGTATGTGCCAAGATAGTTTCTCCAGGAGCAAGAAGTATGACCTTATCATTTGGAGAAATATTACCAAATGTAAATTTGTAATCCTTGAAAACTTCTTTGGCGATTTGGGCTTTTTTGGGCTTTTTTCCCCACACGCGTTCAATTTGTTCTTTCTCGTATATATTGAAAATATTTTGAAAATGATCCGGTGGCTGTTCCACAAAAAAATACTCGCCAAGCGTAAGGTCGTAGCTTGATGTGGCGAGGTTTTCTCGCTTAAAAGGAGTGATTATGATATCACCCGTTTTCATTGCCTCAAGAATTTTTTTATCGGAGAACGCCATAATCTTTAACACTCAATACATACGTTATTAGTTTCCATACCCTTGTGCATGGTGAAAGGCAACGGTTGGTCTTGAGTATAGGCAATTCCTTGAGAAATGGCAATTCCGGCTTTTTGCAGTTCCATCCCTATATCTATCAAGTGGTCTTGGCGACTGACCAGTTCCAGTTGAGCAATTTTTTTAGCGACCTCTTTTGCAGTAGTGCCGGATATGTTTAGTAAATCATCCCCGCTAGGTGTTTTAAAATAAGCTGTAATTTTTTGGTCTTTTGTGCTTATAACAAACATACCTCGCTGGTCTCCATGTAACTCCGGGTCAAAGCTAGATGCAGGTTCGCGCTCCCAAATAACGCACTGTGATAATTTCTTTGCATCTTCCCATTCTGCTTCATAAATATGGGCTGATTGAGATGTGATTTGTAAACTTCCCATTTCAAGTCCGGCTTCTTTTGCTATTTTTTGTTGCAAGGCTCGCAGTCCAAAGGCGTTTGGAATGGCCGCTTTGAAAATGTCGTGGCTTCGAACTGTTGCCAGAAGGTGCATTTTTTTATTTGTTTGCAGAACTTGGATTTGGGTAATACAAGGCGGTTCTTTGGAGTCTTTATCTATGCTTGGAATGAGAGTGGTTGCAACTGCTCGTCTTGTATCAATTGAATCTTTCAACTCCTTCAAAATTATTTCCTCAATTTGGTTGATAGTTTTATCACCATTTGGATATTTCATAAGTCGGCTACCGTAGGTATATTTTACTCCTTCCGGTAAATCAGAGGATAAGAATATAGAGCGGTAATGATTTATGGACCCATCATTTAGTCCAATAGTTTGTCGTAATCCTTCCGGCCAATCAACATTCATATTTGGATGGTCCGGGTCTTCATTTTCTATCACCCATGTTACTCCGATAAGTTCGCGCTGTTGAGTTCCATACTGGGTTCCTTTTGTTGTTCCGTATCGCATAATTCTATCCAATACTCTTGTCCATGCTTCAAGCACCGTTTTCCCTCTAACAATAAAACCAACTTTTTCGGATGGAAACACATCCACCACTTCCGGTATAGCATCCGCAAACCGTACCGGTTCCATATATGGTCCGTCATTTGTTTCTGTCACTTCTTTCAATACGACAGTTAAGTCAGCATCGGACATTACCTTCAATGTGACGTTTTTGATAATTTGATTGACAACCTCTATATCAATTTCTTTTTCTATTTTAAAATCTGTTTCAGCGATTTCTCTATTTTCGTTTATTCCATTTTTCCACAATTTAAAAATAATATCTTTTCCGGATACACCGAACGGACTGCAAGACAACGCTCCACTATCCCACATATACAAGTTTCTTATCTGAGGATTTAGCGCTAAATTGCGTAAAATAATATTAACTCCTTGTCTACTGTAAAGAGTGCCAATAATTGCCGAGCGCTCTAATAACTCCGGACACTCTTTTATAGCTTTTTCTGTTTCATTCCAAACAGTGCAAAATCCGCATGATTTTCCATTTCCAAGCAGAACTTTATATTTGTCAGGTTGGTATAGATTTTCTAACGCTATCATATGATGATTATAACATTTTACTTTTACCCACCACAATTGACCATTTTCTCTTTAATGTGTAATCTTACGATATGAAAAAAGGGAAACTTATTGTGGTTGACGGTATTGACGGCTCGGGCAAGGCGACACAGGTGAAACTTTTGGAAAAACGACTAAAGAAAGAGGGTCTAAAAGTAAAAACAATAGACTTTCCACGATACTACAATAATTTTTTTGGCAAGCTTATCGGAGAATATCTCTCCGGAGTTTACGGAGACTTTACACAGGTTGACCCTCGTGTCGGCTCGGTTTTGTATGCAGCTGACCGCTTTGAATCAAGCAAACAAATAGAAGACTGGCTAAAAGACGGCTTTATAGTAATTGCCGATAGATATGTCAGCGCAAATCAGATTCACCAGGGTGGGAAAATCAAGAATGTAAAAGAGCGAAAACAATTTCTCGACTGGCTCGATGTTATGGAACATTCTGTTTTTAAAATTCCGCGACCAGACTTGGTTATCTATCTTGATGTGCCATATGAAGTAAGCAAGACGTGGCTTCAAAAGAAAGTTACTCTCCGAAAGAAAAAATATCTCAAGGGGAGGGTTGATGTAGCAGAAGATAATCTTACATACCTCAAAAATTCGCGGGAAAGTGCGTTAATACTGCAAAAGCAAAAGAAAAATTGGGAGAAAATAGAATGCTGCAAAGGAACGGTTTGCATGTTGCCTGAAGAAGTTTCAAAATACGTGTTTAATATCGTCCAAAAAAAGCTGAAAATTTAAAATACTCCAGTCCGTGTTATTATGATAGGTAATGAAGGATATCTTACAAAAAGAAATTGAAAAGCTTTTGAAAGCAATCGGGGTAAAAAATCCGAAGGTTACTTTTGAGTATCCGACACGGATGGATTTTGGAGATTTAAGCACGAATGTGGCGATGGTCTATGCAAAAGAGCTTTCTAAAAACCCCCTTGAACTGTCAAACGAAATTAAAGAAATACTTGCGCACACCCAATGTGCGCAAGTTTGGAAAATAGAAGCTGTTGCGCCGGGCTTTATAAATTTTTATTTTGATGCGGAGTATTTTGGTAAAAATATAGAGAAAATTTTGAAAGATGGTCCAGCTTTCGCCAAAGGTTTCAGTTTGGCGAAGCAGAAAGTAATTATTGAATATACCGTCACTAATGTGCTTAAACCGATGCATATCGGTCATCTCTTGGGCAATGTCATTGGAGAATCGATTTCGCGAATAATTGAAAATAGTGGAGCAGAAGTGAAACGCAATAATTACCAAGGGGATAGCGGACTGCATGTTGCAAAGGCAGTATGGGGGATACTAAAGCTTGGTGGAAAGAAGGAGGGTTCTACTGTAGAAAAATCTGACTACATAGGAAACTCCTATGTAAAAGGAGCGCAGGCGTATGATGATGACAAACAATCCAAAACAGAAATAAAAGAAATAAATAAAAAACTTTTTGAGAAAAGTGATTCAGAACTTTTAGATTTATACCAGTGGGGCAGGCAAGTTTCGTTAAATCATTTTGAGGAATTATACAAGAAACTCGGTACTAAGTTTAATTTTTATTTTTTTGAAAGTGAAGTGACAGAGAGTGCTCTGCAAGTTGTCAGAGAATTTGTAAAAAAAGGTTTGTTTGAGGAAAGTGATGGAGCGGTTGTTTTTCATGGAGAAAAATATGACCCAAAGCTTCATACTCGAGTTTTCATAACTAGCGAAGGTTTTCCAACCTACGAAGCTAAAGACATTGCCCACGCTTTGAGAAAATATGAAAAGTATCCGTTTGATACGGCAATTATTGTTACAGCTAATGAACAAGATGAGTATTTCAAAGTAATGTTTAGGGCATTGCAGGAAATAAGCCCGGAAATTGCCTCAAAGACTCAACACATTTCCCACGGTCTTTTAAAACTTTCTTCTGGGAAAATGTCCTCACGAACTGGCTCTGTTATTTCCGCCGAATCTCTGATTGAACAAGTAAAAGAGAAAATAAGGGATAAGATGAATACTAGAGAAGATATGTCAAGGGGCATCCTTGACATTGAGGAGGTAGCGGAAACTGTGGCAATTGGGGCGATTAAGTATTCCATTTTGCGACAAGCAATCGGCGGGGATATTATTTTTGATTTTGATAAATCCCTTTCATTTGAAGGGGATTCCGGTCCTTACTTACAATATGCCGCTGTCCGTGCAAACTCTCTTTTAAAAAAAACAGAAGGAGTCTCCCGAGGTCGGACCTTGGGAAACTTGGACACGGAGTGTCCAAGTGGGTGGGTGACGACGAATATGGAGAGATTAATTGAAAGGTTTCCAAATGTAGTGGAAAAGGCAGGTCAGGAGTACGCGCCGCATTATATTGTGACTTATTTGGTTGAACTTGCCGGAGAGTTTAATTCCTTTTACGCAAATCACAAAATAATAGATGCAAATGATGGAACTTCTCCATATCGTCTTGCACTAACAAAAGCATTTGCAAATGTTATGACATCCGGACTAAATCTCCTAGGCATCAAAGTTCCATCCTATATGTAATGTGTATAAAAGTGTAATGTGTATAAAAATCCACGATCGTGGATTTTTATACACATTACACCTTAAAACCAGCAATTTTTATTTTTGTGGTTTACAAACTTTTTCAGTCTGATATTATGATTATACAAGCAGTTAAGGAGACTAATCACCTCTAAGCTTCGGAAAGAAACTGTGCAAAACAGTGTTAGACTCCGACGGGTATGCCCGTTATAGCGGTAATGAGAAGTAAACAAGGTGGTACCACGTGTTGTCCTGACCCGAGAAGGGAGACTCGTCCTTGTACAGAATTTTCTGTATAAAGACGAGTTTTTTGTTTATATAAAAAAATGGAAGAAGAAAAAAATACAAAATCTGAGATTACCCTAAGAGAGGAAAAAATACTGGAATTTTGGAAAGAACACAAAATTTTTGAAAAATCTCTGAAAAAGCCATCTCCAAATGGCGAGTTTGTTTTCTATGATGGACCAGTTACAGCAAACTCTGCACCAGTTTTACACACGATGGAACCTTTTGCTTTCAAAGATATCATTCCACGTTACAAAACGATGTGTGGTTTTCATGTGGCTCGCAAAGGCGGTTGGGATACACACGGACTTCCGGTGGAGCTGCAAATAGAAAAAAAACTTGGATTCAAATCAAAAAAAGATATAGAGGACTACGGTATTGAGCAGTTTAACAAATTATGCAAAGACAGTGTGTGGGAGCATATTGATCTATGGAAAAATTTTACCAGCCGAATGGGCTATTGGGCAGACCAGGAGCATCCATATGTGACATATGATAATTCATATATTGAATCTGTTTGGAATATCGTTAAAATAATCAACGACAAAAAACTTTTATACAAAGATTACAAAGTTTTGCCGTGGTGTCCACGTTGTGGAACAGCTCTGTCTTCTCACGAGTTAGCGCAAGGATATGAGCAAGACAAAGATCTTGCAGTCTTTGTCAAATTTCCAATTTCCAATTTCCAATTTCCAAAAGATGCAAAAACTTTTCTGCTTGCTTGGACAACGACACCATGGACTCTTCCGGGGAATGTTGCTTTAGCTGTCGGGGAAGATATTGATTATGTAAAAATAAAATTTAAAGATGAATTTTTGATCTTGGCCAAATCTTGTTTAAGTATCGTAGAAAGTGAATACGAAATTGTAGAAGAAATGAAAGGAAGTCAGCTTGTTGGATTAACATATGAACCACTATACAATTTTCTCTCGGAAAAGTTTAAGAATAAAAATCCAGAGGCGTTTGAAAAGTCATACAAAGTGTACGCAGCTGATTTTGTAAATACAGAAGAGGGCACAGGAATTGTTCATACTGCAGTTATGTATGGACAGGATGACTTTGTGCTGGGAACAAAAGTAGGCTTGCCAAAGTATCATTTGGTAAAAGAAGACGGCCATTTTTTGGATGAGATGCAACTCCTTTCAGGAGATCATAAACTAGATCTCTCCAACAGATTCGTAAAAGACGAGGAAGTTGCAGTGGATATCATAAAAGATTTGGCACATCGAGGGCTTTTGTTTAAAAAAGAAAAATATGAGCACTCATATCCACATTGCTGGAGATGTAAAACCTCACTTATCTATTATGCTCGCGATTCTTGGTATATAAAAATGTCATCTTTACGAGAGGAATTGGTCAAAGAAAATGAAGGAATTCATTGGGAGCCGGAGTATATAAAAGAAGGTCGTTTTGGCGAGTGGTTGCGAGAAATCAAGGACTGGGCAATATCACGTGAGCGATATTGGGGAACTCCACTGCCCGTATGGAGACGGGCAGTGACGCAGACAGACGCAGACTTGACGCAGACAAACGCGGACGAATACATTGTGGTTGGGTCAATCGATGAATTAAAAAAGTACACTAAAAAATCCGGAAATAAATACTTTGTCATGCGTCACGGAGAAGCGATCGATAATGTAAAGAACATCCTTGATCCCAAGGGCGATCCCGACAATCACCTGACTGAAACAGGCAAGAAAGAGATAATTTCCGCATCGAAAGAACTAAAACAAAAAAACATAGACATTATAATTACTTCGCCGTTTCTGCGCACTCGAGAGACTGCAGAAGTTGTCAGGTGCGAACTGAATTTACATGAGAGCACTGTTATAGTCGATGAGCGTCTACATGAATTCAATGAATCTGGTGTAGAACTCGTGCGTAAGCGGATGGGCAAATTTATCTTCGAGACAGAAAATCGCTATACCGGGAAAAATATTCTCATTATTTCTCACGGCAATCCTTTATGGGTTCTACATAAAATCGTCACTTGGCAACCGAGCAACGATTTTGTAGAACAGGAAATGTTGCATACAGCAGAAGTCCGAGAGATACCTTTCACCCTTATGCCTCACAATGAAAATTATGAGCCGGATTTGCATAGGCCGTTTATTGACCAGGTGGAACTTGTAGATGAAAATGGAGAACCTCTTACACGTGTCAAAGAAGTAATGGACGTCTGGTTTGACTCCGGAGCTATGCCGTTTGCTCAAGCACATTATCCCTTTGAAACTACAGATAAAGATTTACTCTATCCGGCGGATTATATTGCTGAAGCTATTGACCAGACACGTGGTTGGTTTTATACACTCCACGCCATTGGTGTTTTAATGGGTAAAGGCAAGGCGTATAAAAATGTTATTTGCCTCGGGCATATTTTAGATGAAAAAGGTAAAAAAATGTCTAAATCTCTCGGCAACATTGTTGAGCCAGAGATAATGCTTGAGAAATACGGTGCGGACGCGCTCCGCCTCTGGATGTACTCGGTAAATCAGCCAGGGGATTCAAAAAACTTTGATGAAAAAACAGTGGACGAAATTGTTAAAAAAGTTTTTAATCCTGCCGAAAATATTTTAGCTTTCTATGATTTATATAAGGATGAAACTTTTGTGCCAAGCGACAAGAGTCAAAATATTTTGGATAGATGGATTATCGTTCGACTCTACGAAATGGTCTCTTGTGGTACCAAATCACTTGATCAGTATAAAATTTTCGAAGCAGCGCGGGTGATTCGCGAATTCGTGAATGACTTTTCCACATGGTATATCCGTCGTTCCCGCGAAAGATTTAAATCGGAGAATGTAGAAGAGAGAAAAGAAGCTCTACAGACAACACGTTTTGTATTTTTGGAACTGGTCAAATATATGGCGCCATTCACACCTTTCTTTGCAGAGAATAGCTACCTACGGTTGAAAATGGACTCGGACCTAGAGAGTGTGCATTTGTGTAATTGGCCAAATACCCAAAAGGTAGAGCATACTCTTATACAAGACATGCAAAAAGTCCGTCAGGTTGTCACTTCAGCTCTTGAGCTTCGTCAGAAATTTGGATATAAAGTTCGCCAGCCACTCACATCACTTACCATACCAAATGACTTTACGCAGGAACTCCTGGATGTGATTGCCGACGAAGTCAATGTTAAAGAGGTAAAAATCGCAGAAGGGGAAATCAAATTGGATACAAATCTGACAGATGAACTTATTGAAGAAGGTAAGGTGCGTGACGCTATTCGTGCTATCCAAGAATGGCGAAAAGAAAAAAAAATCAAGCCGGGAGAAGTAACGCAGTATTCCATGCCGGAATCGGAAAAAGAATTTTTCATAAAACACGCCGAAGAAATCAAAAAAGCAACTAATATAGAATTTTAAATTTTAATTTATAAATTTTAAATCAAATTCAATTTTTAAAACTTAAAATTTTAAATTTAAAATTATTTGTATGTTATATCACATCTATACAACGGACGGGATTATCTTGAAACGCTCTCCGTTTGGCGAGGCAAATGTACTATTGTATGTTTTGACAAAAGATTTAGGACTTGTCATGGCTTCTGCCCAATCAGCTCGTCTTTCAAAATCAAAGTTGCGTCATGGTTTGCAAGAGTATAGTCATGTCTTGGCATCGTTTGTCAAAGGCAAGAATGGTTGGAAATTGACCAATGTTTCCGAGAAAGGGAGTTTCTTTTTTGATTTACCAAGGCCATACACCAGAGTGTTGGCCCAAATTGTTTTTATTTTGATTAAAATGATGCCGGGGGAGCATCCTCATCCGGAAATTTTTCAGACTGTCCGCTCCGGTTTTGAATTTCTAAAAAATCTTCCTGAAATTGAAGTCAAAAATTTTGAAATTCTCTTGGTTTTGCGGATTCTCCACGAACTGGGCTATGTAGCTCAAAGTTCCAATACAGAAACATTTTTGAATGATTTAAACACATGGAGTAATGAATTTTTAGAAAAAATCTCCGAAAAAAAGCAGGCACTGGTGGAAATAATAAATAAAGCTATGAAAGAGAGCCAACTATAAGAGGATTTTTTGGATTTATTGTTTGATGTACAAATCATCGGCAATCTGTTGTTTTTGTGTTTTTTTCGTCCACTATGGTATACTTGAGGTATACTCAATGTTGTATTTACTAGTCATGCGATACAACAGATTAGAGAAAGAAAGCTCTCGAAGATACTCGTTACCTTTTCAGTTAAAAATTCTACTGTTATAAAGCGACAAGTAGACGGACGGTATCGACACATGAAGCTTTTTAAAGAAAGACAGAAGACATTTCTTCTCGTTGCTATTGTAGAGAAATCAGTAAGAGAGTTATCCGTTGTCACTGTTTTTAAGACATCTAAAATAAAAAAATATCTATGAAATTTTCATACAATAAAAAAATAGACGCTCTTTACATACGGTTCAATGACAAACCTATTATTGAGAGCGATCAAGTTTCAGATAGTATAATCATTGATTATGACAAAAATGGACGTATCATCGCTTTGGAAATCCTAGATGCTTCAAAAAAGATGGCGAAAGATATCTACTCGAATTTTTTAAAAAAGAATCTTCCAATAAATCTGGAATTAGTTTCTCGATAAACAAAACCATCAAAGAGAGCCATGCATAAGGCTACTTTTTAGAACCTTGACTTTTATATATCATATGGTGTATAATAGAAAGGTAAAAAGTTCTTTAAAATTGCGAAAAAACAATCAGTTTGCCACAGTGGAAAACGCCTTATTTGTAGGACTTTCTCCGCTGTGGCAAAACTAAAACGGTTAGCCCAACAGTAAAAGTAAACAAAGCAACGAGTTCGTAAGAACATGTTGCAAAGAAAGGAAACCAGTCATGTCTGACAAGTTGACTCTTGACGTTGTTCAAGCCGCTGAAATCAAGTACGGGGCCGAGAGAAACGGCGCGACAAACGCCGATCTTAAAGCCCTATCTTCTGGAGATATGTTTGCTCTGATTCTTCCTATCCTTCGCGGATATGGACGGGTTGTGGTCGATATCCTCCAGAAAATTGGTGAGACAAATTTTCCTGGCGCAAAGAAATTTGTCGCCAAAGAAAATTTCAAGCTAAAGAAGGACGGAGGAATCTGTTCTTACCTCGGCTCAAACTTCACGGCGTGGTTTATGGGCAAAGTCGAGGACGATGTCGCACCGTCGACCCTCACCTACGCAAAACTAACGAAGAATTCCAAGGACGATGCCATCGTGGCGTCCTTGGGAGGAGAGGACAAAGCAAAGACGTCCTTGGTAGAGATTTTCCATCGAATATCTCTCCAACCTAACGGCGAAACGGGTTCGCTGCTCACCTCCGGATGGGCAAACATCTTCTATGTTGAAGATGTCAATGGGGTCCTTCGTACCGTGCTCGTGCACTGGAGCGGCGGCGGTTGGGGTGTCGATGCCATTCCCGTTGTCAGCCCGGTCGACTGGGGCGCTGTCAGTCTGGTGTTCTCTCGCAATCCCTTGGGCACTCAGGCAGTTTAATTCTGACCCTGTTTGATCCTTGGACCCTTGGACACTTTGACTCTTTGAAATTTTTGGAGCAATCCGAAAATTTCAAAGAGTCATTTTCATATCTAGATGTCTGTTATACTTATCTCGGAACTATGTGTCACGCGACAGTTACGGCTTTTGCGTCATAGTTTCAAAATATTTTTCTCGAGAATTATGTCGGGTATGCCTTGTATAAGAGTGGGGAAAATATTTTTCAAAAAATAACAATAATTGGTACATAAAACTGGTGGACTTTTAGGTCCCAAATAAAATTCAACAGTTCATTTTTTGAATTATGGTGTCATGGATGGTTTTTTGTACGATAACGCTGGTGCTTCGTACCGTGAACGTGAACTGGAACGACGACGGTTGGAATGTCGATGCCAATCCCGTTGACAACCCGAACGACTGGAACGCTGACAATCTGGTGTTCTCTCGAAACTGTTGTTTTTCTCTCGCTCCACTACGGAATGAGAGTTTTTTGTTTCTCTAGCAAACCCTTTCGCCATGAACCAAGCTGTTGCCCGATGTTTTCAAATTCTCCGGAAATAACTGCGTATTTTTCTGTTGGTATCAGTTTGCTTTCCCACGCCAGTTGCATGAAGAATTTGAGATTATCAAGCTTTGCTATGCTTCGTGAAAGCATCAATATTTTTTGCTCTTGTGCCAGATAGACAGAAGCAAATGTCAGTTCCAGTAGGTCAAGAAATGATTGTTCAATCTTTTGTCCGATGCCAAATCGCTCTACTTTTGGAAAATCTCTATGAATAGGAAGCCACAGACGATATGCTTCTTTTTCTTTGAGGAGCACCTTGGGTGCTTCTCGGGGGGGGGGTAATGGTACTATTATTTGTATGAGTCATGGATATAAAGATATCATATCTTTGGAAAATCTATATGAAGCATGGCAAGAGTTTGTCCGTGGCAAGAAACAGAAACGAGATGTGATGGAATTTTCCATGCACTTATCTCTTAATATTTTCAATCTCCACCAAGACCTGAAAGCCAAAACATATACACACGGCGGATACCACGCATTCAACATATCCGACCCAAAGCCGAGAAACATTCACAAAGCAACAGTACGAGACAGACTGCTTCATCACGCCATCTACAGGGTTTTGTATCCGCACTTTGATACAAAGTTTGTCCATGATTCGTACTCATGTCGTTTGTACAAAGGAACACACAGAGCCCTTAAGCGTTTAGGGCAATTTGGTAGAAAAGTTTCCAAAAATAATACAAAAACAGTCTGGATTCTGAAATGTGATGTCAGGAAGTTCTTTGCTTCAATTGACCAAAAGATTTTAGTTGAAATACTGCAGATACATATTAAAGATAAAAACATACTCTGGCTTCTTGGAGAAGTTATATCAAGTTTTCACACAGAACTTGCTAAAGGACTGCCTCTGGGTAATCTAACATCCCAACTTTTAGTTAATGTTTACATGGACTGGTTTGACCAGTGGATGAAACATAGACTCCGAGCCAAATACTATATCCGCTATGCCGATGATTTTGTTGTTATGAGCAGAGATAAGTCAGAACTTGAAAATATCTTGATACAAATACGATTTTTCCTGAAAGAAAACTTGTCTCTTGACCTGCATCAGAACAAAGTTTTCATCACTACTCTCGCTTCTGGAGTTGATTTTCTCGGCTGGGTACATTTTCCGCATCACAGAGTGTTACGGACCGTTACGAAAAGAAGAATGCTGAAAAATTTAAAAGATAACTTAAGCAAAGAAACAAAAACATCATACAAAGGAATGCTAACATGGGGAAATGCATACAAAATCATGAATATGATATAATAGTTGTAAATTAAAATTCGTTTCAATCATATCTTTTTTGGAGACTCTCGGACTGCGACGGCAGGAGAGTGAGCAAAATTTCTAGCAAGAAATTTATGCGTGCTCCACAAAAGATATGTTGAAAAAGAATTTAAAATTTACATCAAATTTATGAATTTTGAAAAAAGCAGTATAGAACGGCTGAAGCGGACGCTTTATTCACGTGATGAAAAGGTGGTGCCAAAGGAGAAGCGAAGTCATGTGGAAGGAGAAGAGCCACAGGTTCCGCCGAATTGGGGGGAAAAGCCATCTTTTGATATGCCACTGCAGATTCCTGCGCCTAATAATTCTTTTTTTAATAAATTTCTTGTTGGAAGTCTGGTTTTTTTTGGACTATCTCTCTCTGTCGCTCTGTTTATCTTTTTTGGTGGTTTCAATACAATTTCTTCCAATAATGTGGATGTGGAAATTGTCGCTCCAACTTCCGTCTCTTCGGGGGAGGAACTTTTGACCAGTGTTTCTGTTGTGAATGGAAATCAAACTGATCTTGAAGAAGTAATTCTTTTTATAAACTATCCGGAAGGAGCGCAGCAAATTGATGTCACTGGCAAAAAACTTTCTAGACAGAAAATAGAGCTTGGTACAGTGGGCAAAGGGCAGTTTAAAGAGCACACCTTCCGGGCCGTTCTTTTTGGAGAGAAAGATGCTGTCAAGTCATTTGTTTTTCGGGTTGAGTATAAAGTTAAGGGCTCAAACGCCACATTTTCAAAAGAAAAAACATACGATATCTTTATTGGTTCATCACCGATATTTTTAAATGTAAAATATCCTGCGGAAATAAATTCTGGAGAGAAGCTTTCCTTGTTCATAGAGATCACTTCAAATTCAATTGTGCCGATAAAAAATATGCTGATTAAAGTGGAATATCCATACGGATTTACATATAAAGATTCAAACATAGAGCCATTTCGTGACAACTCAATATGGAACATGGGCGACTTAAAGAATGGAGACAAAAAAACTCTTGTTATCAGCGGTACTTTGGTGGGTCAAAATATGGAAGACAGGTCATTTAGAATATTAGCTGGAATGCAGACAACGGACGCCTCAAAAGATTTTGATACGGCTTTGGCCACAGCAGAGGCAACTGTTGGTATTCGTAAATCATTTTTTGACCTGCGTCTCCATTCTTCAAACGGTGAAGTACTTACTACTGCTCAATCTGTACCTATGGCAATACAATGGCAGAATACATTACCTGATAAAATTACAAATGCTCACATAACTGTTACCATGTCTGGCAATGTATTTGACAGAGCTTCGGTTTTAGCTGGAGAAGGCCTCTACAGTTCCCTTGACAGCACTATTGTATGGGATAAAAATACAACGGATAGTTTGAAAGATATCTCACCCGGCGAAGAAAGTCAGGTTCTGTTTTCTTTTGCTCCTTTTTCAAATCCTACACAAGTCAGGTCAATAAAAAATCCTTACTTGGAAGCTCGTGTAGTTATGACAGGAGAGAGGTCTGGTACGGAAACGGCTACCATATCTTCATCTGCCAATATTACAATCAAAATATCATCTGCACTTTCTATCATTTCACAATCTCATCGTGACAGTGGTCCTTTTGGGAATACTGGGCCTATTCCTCCTCGGGCGGATAAAGAATCTACCTATACCGTAACTTGGGTACTCTCAAATACCGTTAATGATTTGAAAGCTGTGATAGTTTCGGCCACCCTGCCACCCTCTGTAGTCTGGAAAGAAGAGCATTCTCCGGCGGGGGAGAAAATAATTTATAATCCAGATACACGAGTCATTTCTTGGAATGCTGGTAATGTTTCCTCTGGTGTTGGTTTTGCATATGCTCCGAGAATGGTCTCCTTCAAGGTAGGTATCACCCCGAATATAACTGAGGTTGGAGTAGTTCCAAAACTTTTATCAGAAACCAGCGCAATAGCTACGGACACATATGCGGAAATACCTCTTACTGCTAGTGCACAACCAGTCACTACGCATTATTCTGATACGTCGTTTAGGAGTGGCAATGATATTGTTGTTAAATAATGTGAATTGGTTTAACATAGCTTTATGACTGAAAAAACTCAAGACTTGATGGAAAAAATAGTCTCGCTTTGCAAAAGGCGAGGTTTTGTATATCCGAGTTTTGATATATATGGCGGACTATCAGGTTTGTTTGATTATGGACCACATGGACTGGCTTTAAAAAATAATATTACACAAATGTGGTGGAAGCAATTTGTGACTGATAGAGAAGATATGTATGGCATTGATTCAACCATAACAACTAAAAAGGAAGTTTTGCAGGCAAGTGGTCACGCTCGCGGGTTTGCCGATATGCTCTCTGAATGTGAAAAATGCAAACGCCGTTTCCGTGCCGATCATTTATCAGACAGACAAAAATGTCCAGAATGTGGAGGAAAGCTCGGTGAAGCGCGACAGTTTTACATGATGCTCGAAACGCATCTTGGTGCAGCTGAAGATGAGGCTTCACTTGCTTATTTACGTCCAGAAACAGCACAAGGAATTTTTACTAATTTAAAAAATATAATAGATTCATTTCACCCGGATTTACCTTTTGGTATCGCACAGATTGGAAAAGTATTCAGAAATGAAATTGCTCCACGAGATTTTTTGTTTCGCGTTCGTGAGTTGGAACAAATGGAAGTCGAGTATTTTATAAAACAAGAAGATTGGAAACACGCATTTGAGATGTGGCAAAAAGAAATACATAGATTTATAGAGTTCGTTGGAATTGATGCAAAAAAAGTTCATGAACTTGAAGTGGCAGACGATGATCGCGCGCATTATTCAAAACGCACAGTGGATTTTGAATTTGAATTCCCTTTCGGCCTCAAGGAATTATATGGACTTGCATATCGCACTGATTATGATTTAAAAAACCACACAACAGCATCAACCGTAGACCTTTCGTATTTTGATGAAGAAACCAAAGAAAAAATCACACCGCATGTTATAGAACCGTCACTTGGAGTTGGTCGCACTATTCTAGCTGTTCTGTTAAGTGCATACACCGAAGATGAGCTTGGTGGAGAGAATAGGATATATCTCAAACTTTCTCCAAAGGTAGCTCCGGTTAAAGTGGCGGTTTTTCCGTTACTCAAAAACAAACCGGAGTTGGTAGAAAAAGCTCGAGAGATTTACAAGATTTTGAAAAAAGAATTTGGCGCAGTGGTTTTTGATGACAACGGCAACATAGGCAAGCGTTATCGCAGGCAAGATGAGATAGGCACGGTATGGTGCGTGACGGTAGACTTTGAAACAATTGAACAGGACACTGGTGTAACTGTCCGTGATCGTGACACAGGCATACAAAAAAGAATGCAAATCACGGAACTTGTAGATTATATAAAATCTCAAATATGATTCGGTTTAGTAAACACGCCTTACTCAAATTAGAACAAAGGAAAATAGGCAAGAATTTTGTGTTTGCAACTTTGGAAAAACCAGACTATACTACTGGAAGTCTTGGGGGCAGAGCAGTCGTTTTCAAGAAATTCAAGACTCTTTATATGAAAGTCATTTTCAGAAGAAAATCAGATATTACGATAGTTATAACCCAATACTGGGTCAAAAAAATACAAATATGAAAATATCATACGACAAAGAAACAGATGCTCTCAATATAGTTTTCAAAGAGGGCAGAGTAAGCAAGACTTTGGAAATGGCGCCGGAGGTTATTTTGGATGTGGATATCAAAAACAGACCTCTTTATTTGGAGATTATCGGTTTGAAGGAAAAATTTGGCAAAAAAGTGACAGATAAGATATCCGTAAAAAATTTTAATTTTATCAATTCTAAAAAAGTTATTGCTTGATGAACTTTAAAAAGAAAACATTAAAAAATGGTCTGCGTATGGTCGTGGTGCCGATAAAGGATGCGCCATCTGTCACGGTGATGTCTATGGTTGAGGCCGGTTCTGAATATGAAACAAAGGAAAAAAATGGAATCTCCCATTTTCTTGAGCATATGTTTTTCAAGGGAACAAAAAATAGACCGAAGTCCATTGACATTTCCAAAGAATTTGATGGTATGGGTGCCGAGCATAACGCTTTTACTTCAAACGAAGTGACGGCTTTCTACGGAAAGTCAGCGCCGAAAAATTTTGAAAAAATCTTAGATATTATTTCCGATATGTATTTGAATCCGACTTTTCCAGAAGCCGATATTGAAAAAGAAAAAGGGGTCATAATTGAGGAAATAAATATGTATGAGGACTTGCCGCAGAGAGTGGTTCATGAGATTTTTGGAGAATTGTTGCATGGAGATACTCCTTATGGTTGGACTGTTTTGGGCCCAAGAGAAAATATTAGAGCAATGAAAAGAGAAGATTTTTTGAATTATAGAAAAGCCCATTATGTGACAGAAAAAACAATGATAGTGGTAGCCGGAGATGTAAATGCAGAAGATGCTTTCAAAAAAATAGAAAATAAGTTCAAAAATATTTCTTCTGGAAACGTTCTAAATAAAAAGAAATTTACTGAAAAACAAAATAAACCAGAATTGAAAATCAAATACAAAGAAACTGACCAGAGCCATTTGGTTATTGGTGTTAGGACTTTTGACTTGCACGACAAGAGAATGCCGACACTCAAAGTTCTCTCCGCCATTTTGGGCGGAGGTATGAGCTCTAGGTTATTTCAAAGAATGAGAGAAGAACTCGGTATTTGTTACTACGTTCGTTCAAGTATAAATGATTCTTCAAACCACGGAGATTTTACTATTTCTGCCGGAGTGAACAAGAAGCGTTTGGATGTAGCCGTCAAAGGCATTTTGGAAGAAATAAAAACATTAAGAGATAAGGCGATAGCGAGGGCAGAGTTAAAAAAAGCCAAAGACTATTTAATCGGTAGAATGTATCTCAACCTTGAATCATCAGATTCTTTGGCTAGTTTTTATGGTTTTCAGGAAATTACCAGGTCAAAAATCAAAACTCCAAAAGAAATAGAGAAAGAAATAGAAGCCATAACGGCGGGTGATGTCAAAAATCTGGCCAAGCAAATTTTCATAAATAAAAATCTAAATATGGCAATTGTCGGCAATATAAAAAATAAGAGTCCACTTTCAAAAATCTTCCATTTCTAACCTACTAGTGTTATTATGCCCTTATGGAACACAAACAGGAAACTTTTTATATAAGTACTGGCAGTATTATCAAAACGATAGTAGTCATCCTCCTTTTTGGAGTATTGTTTTTACTCCGCGACCTTGTTCTTGTACTGCTTATGTCTATTGTTGTTGCTTCGGCTATTGAGCCCGCTACACAATGGCTCTGTAGGCGCAGAATTCCTCGTTTGTTTTCTGTCATTTTAATTTACCTCATTATCATTGCCTGTATCGTTGGCGTTGTATTTTTGCTACTACTTCCTCTTCTCTCCGAATCAAGTGATTTTTTGAAAAATTTTCCTACCTATTTCAATGCCAGCACCGTTCTCTCCAATATTACTTCTAATCAATTTCTATCATCACAGCCAATTGTGGCAGGGTTAAAAGATGGTGTAGGATTAGAAGAATTAATAGGGGAAATCAATACTGCTATATCTAACATTTCTTCAAATGCATTTGGCACTATCGCCAAAGTTTTTGGAGGGATACTTAGCTTTTTGTTAATGGCTGTTCTTTCTTTCTATCTGGCTGTAGAGGAAGACGGAGTTGGCAAGTTTTTGAAAGCCATTACTCCTATAAAACATGAAAAATACATAGTGGCTCTCTGGAAGCGTTCTCAAAGAAAAATAGGTCTTTGGATGCAAGGTCAGCTTGTTTTGGCTATCATCATTGGCATGCTTGTTTATCTCGGTCTTTTGATAATAGGAGTTCCAAATGCTCTTCTTTTGGCTACTTTGGCCGCCGCTTTTGAAATTATTCCTCTATTTGGCCCTATTTTGGCTTCTATACCAGCGATTTTGATTTCCTTTGCTAGCGGAGGATTTCCACTTGCTTTTTTGGTTTTGGGTTTGTATGTCATTATTCATCAGTTTGAAAATCAGTTGATATATCCTCTGGTGGTTAAAAAGGTGGTCGGGGTTTCACCGATAGTATCTATTGTTGCTTTGGTCGCCGGATGGCAATTGGCTGGATTTCTAGGCATTGTTTTGTCAGTGCCCATTGCAACAGTATTTATTGAGTTTTTTGACGATTTTGAAAAAGATAAAATTGAAAGTCAGAAAAATAATGGATAAAAAGTTTTATATTACAACTCCGATATTTTATCCCAATAGCAATTTGCATATGGGACATGCATATGTGGTAACTATATGCGATATTTTAGCTAGGTCAGCTAAATTGCAAGGAAAAGATGTTTATTTTCTCACTGGTTCGGATGAAAATACCGGAAAAATACTAAAAACAGTTGCAGAAAGAAATCAAAGCGTAGATTTTTATCTTAAAGAACTCTCACAGAATTTTAAAGATTTATATGCTTCACTTGATATTTCCTATGACCAATTTATTCAAACAAGCGACAAAGAGAAACATTGGCCCGGAGCGGTGGCTCTGTGGAATAAGTTGGTAGAGGCAGGGGATATTTACAAATCAAAATATGTTGGTCTGTATTGTGTCGGTTGCGAAACATTTTATACTGAAAAAGATTTAATAGACGGTAAATGTCGGATACACCTAACTGCGCCAGAACAAATTGAGGAGGAGAATTATTTTTTCAAACTTTCAAAATATACAGAGCAAATAAAAAATAAAATTCAAAATGGCGAGCTTGAAATCATTCCCACAAGTCGGAAAAATGAAATACTAGCCCTGCTTGAACGAGGATTAGAAGATGTCAGTTTCAGTCGTCCAATAAAAAATGTTCCTCACGGTATTCCAGTTCCAAATGACCCAGAGCAAGTGATATATGTTTGGTGTGATGCTTTGGTTAATTATATTTCAGCCTTAGGATATGGGCTGGAAGATGATGCGCTTTTTCAAAAGTTTTGGCCGGCAGATGTGCATGTCATAGGCAAGGATATTTTACGTTTCCACTCCGCTATTTGGCCTGCGATGCTTCTATCTGCAAAGCTTGCTTTGCCTAAATCCATTTTGGTTCATGGCATGATTAATTCCGGAGGCCATAAAATGTCAAAGTCTCTAGGTAATGTTCTTGACCCGAAGGAACTTATTTTAAAATACGGCAAAGATGCGGTGCGGTATTATCTTGCCCGCGAAGTTTCCACATTTGAAGACAGTGATATGACTATAGAAAAGTTCAAAGAGGCCTACAATGCAAATCTGGCAAATGGTTTGGGTAATCTTGTTTCGCGTATAATGAAAATGGCAGAAGATAATCTGGATAGTCCTATCCACATACATGATTCAGAAGCCGATATATCACTATACTTTGAATTGCTAAACAATTTTGAAATTGGCAAAGCCTGCGATTATATTTGGCTTCAGATAGGAGTTTTGGACCAGTACATCCAAGAGAGTCAGCCCTTCAAAGTAGTCAAAGTAGATAAAGAGGTTGGTCAAAAAATGATAGCTGGATTGGTAACAAAACTTTATTTTGTAGCCATGATGCTTGATTCGATTTTACCCGATTCTGCAGAAAAAATAAAAACTCTGATTAAAAAAAATAAAGCCCCAGAGACCCCATTATTTATTCGCAAGGATTGATTCTACTTTATAACTTTACAAACTTTATAACTTTTACATGTTTGATTATTTTGATATTCACTCCCATCTGTATTTTCCGGATTTTGACGCGGATAGGGTTGATGAGATAGAAAAATTAAAAGAAAATAAAATTGCCGCGATTACCGTTGGCACTGATTTGCAATCTAGTCAGAAAGCAATTGCTCTTGCCGATGCGCGCAATAATCTCTTTGCCACAGTCGGTCAGCATCCTGGAGAGGTTACGACAGATAGCAAAATAGACGATATATCGTCTATTTTTGAGAAATTGGCAGAAAATAAAAAAGTAGTGGCCGTAGGGGAGTGCGGACTGGACTATTTCAGAATGGATAAAAATGATACAGAATTAAAAAATATTCAAAAAAGAATTTTTGAAAAACACATTGAGTTAGCGTTAAAACTGGATAAGCCACTTATGCTTCATATCCGTCCGCAAAAAGGGACAATGGACGCATATCATGACGCGCTGGAAATCTTGGAAAACTACGGAGGCAACAACTACGGAGGCAACGCCTCCGTAAGAGAACTTCACCGAGGCGAGGCCTCGGTGAAGTTGCGGGGGAATGCACACTTTTTCGTCGGAGATCTGGATGTACTGCAGCGATTTCTGGCTCTCGGCTTTACCATCTCTTTTACCGGAGTGATTACATTTACTCATGACTACGATGAAGTAATACGGCAGGTGCCACTTGAAATGATAATGTCCGAAACAGACGCACCTCTTGTCGCACCCGTACCGTATCGCGGAAAGCGCAACTCACCCCTATATGTTCCAGAAGTGGTCAAAAAAATCGTAGAGCTACGAGGTGAGGACTTTGAAGTTGTCCGAAAACAAATGGTGGAGAATGCTCTTCGTGTCTTTAGTATATCCAGTTAAGGGTCTGTTTGCATACTGTTCTTACTTGTGCTACGCTCTAGTGCATGGAAAATCAGATTTATGAGATATCATATTTACTTTTGCCATCGATTTCGGCAGAGCAGATTTCAGTTGCTGTAGCAAAATTAAAAGATATTATTGTATCTCAAAATGGGACGGCTATTTCTGACGAAAATCCAGTGTTAATTGATTTGGCATATTCTATGACGAAAGTCGTGGGAACAACCCGTCACAAGACTGATTCGGGTTACTTTGGCTGGGTCAAGTTTGAGGTGGGAGCAGAGGGGATTTCTGGAATAAAGAAAGCTTTGGATGGAAACGATATAATCCTTCGTTATCTTATCATTAAAACCGTTCGCGAGAACACCCTTCTTCATGGTAAAATGAAACTGAAATCTGAAGAAAGAGTCAAAACCTTACCCACTGTTTTGGAAGACGAAGTTATTGTGGATGTTCCTGTACCTGAAAAAGAGATAATAATGGAAGACCTGGATAAGAGTATAGATGATCTGGTTATTGTTTAACCATGTATCCGGTAGTAGAAAATGGCATTGAATAAATTCATAATATAGTTATAATATGCGTAAGTCGACATTATCCAAATATAATTTAAAAGTGACATTCCGTTCGTAGAACGATGCCATTTTTCACTACCGGATGTATCTAAACAAAGCCATTCTCATAGGAAATCTTACTCGCGACCCAGAAATCAAAGCTATTCCCTCTGGTACAAAGGTCGCTACTTTCGGTATTGCTACAAATAGAGTGTGGAAGGATAAAAACGGGGTCAAGCAGGAGAATGTGGACTTTCACAATATCGTTGTTTTTGGTAGGCAGGCGGAAATTGTCGGACAATATATGAAAAAAGGCAGTTCTATATTGATTGAAGGTCGGATACAAACACGGAGTTGGGATGATGCGGCGGGAGTGAAGAAATATCGTACAGAAATAGTGGCAGACCGCATCCAGTTTGGACCGCGACCTGCTGGAGGAGGTGGTTATAGTGCGCCGGCTCCGGCAGAAGAAGATAATAAAAAAGCTTTGGATACTATAGAATATCCGGAGGAGGAGATTAACCCCGATGACATCCCATTTTAATAGAAGTAAGAGTAACGAGATACGAGTAACGAAGAATGCAAATTCGTAACTCGGTTCTCGTAACTCGTAACTCTACTTATATGAAACAATGTTACTTTACTGAAAATCATATCAAATACATAGACCACAAGGATGTGGATATTTTGAAGAAATTTCTCAATCCTCACGCCCGCATGGTATCTCGCAAGAAAACAGGCGTGACAGCAAAGAGTCAACGTAACCTAGCAACTGCCGTCAAACGAGCCCGCTTTATGGGACTACTCCCGTTTGTCTCTCGTTAACCCTCTATAACACCATTTGATTTTATCATATTTTTCTATACACTTATTACTTCCTATAGGAAGTAATAAGTGTATAACGAATATTTAATTTTCTTACACCAAACCAAAAGATTTTCTAAGATTTTTGTCGTTTTCTATAGAATCAACAATAAGGTATAAAAGATCCTTACCGACCCTAAAGTCAGTTTTTAACAAAGTTACCAAGTCTTCACAATCATATGGATAAATCCATACGCTATCTTGAAGTCTGTAAAATCCAATAGTGGATAATGTTTGACGAACTTTATCTCGCGCAGGTCTTCTAGTTTCAGGTATATCAAATATAAGCATACGCCATCTGCCGTCCCACCTCTTTGGTTTATCCATTTTCCAACCTTTCATTTCTAAAAGTTCTAGCTCGGTTTCTCCATTCTTTGTTAACTCTAAAAAACCATTTTTATATTGTAATAAACCATTTTTAACTAAACGATCTTTTGATGCAAACATTATTTCTTTTTGTCTTTTTCCTGAAACTATTCCTAATGATTTTAGATATTTAATTGAATTTGGGGCGATAGCGGCGACTGTCAAAAGGCCAGCCACTTTTACTGTAGCCAGGATAGCTTTTTTTAATATCTTTATTTCTCCTTCTTTTTCTGTATTTTTCTTCAATAATACCCATATTAATTCAGTATATAACATACATTATTTTTGTACTATAGTACAAAAATAATGTATGTTACTATTCTTCTAATAACAAGGAAGATAACAATAAAAAGTTTCTAAACAAAAAAGTTTCTAAAAGTTGTTGCCTCCAACACGCTCGGTGTATTCGCCAGTTTCGCTATTAATGCGGATTATTTCTCCTTCTTTTATAAACATGGGTACTTGGAGAGTTGCTCCAGTTTCTACTGTCACTACTTTTGTACCGCCTTGAGCGGTATTGCCTTTGACTGCTGGGTGAGCTTCAGTAACTTTCAAGTCAATTTTGATTGGGATTTTCATTCCAATAACTTTTTCGTTAAATGACAACGCTTGGACAATTGAATCCTTTTTTATAAATTTGCTTTGGATGCCAATAAAGTTTTCGTCAATTTTAAATCGCTTGCTCTGGTCCTCGGCTTCGCAGAACCAAAACTCACCGCGATTTTGATACAAAAACTTCACATCTCGCGAATCAATTTCTGCTTCCTCCACTTTTTCCGAAACGTGAAAAGAGCGCTCTGTCACTTTGCCAGTAATCAAATTTTTCAATTTGGTCGCATTGACCGGTTTTCTCTGTTGCTTTCTGAAAACATGTGCATCAATAACCTCCCACGGCTCTCCATCAAGGACAATATATTTTCGTAGAGTTATTTCTGAATAGTCTAGCATGCTCATAGTAGGGAAAATATAGCTTAAAATAAGGTAAAAATCTACTTGACAAATATACTAATTAGGTATATGATTAAAGGTGGAGGTCAACGAATGATGCATACTAAGAAGTCTCACTTGGGATTGTGGTTTTTTGTTCTCGCCTTGCTCTTCGGCACAATATTTATTGTTGTCGGTGAACAGATCGAGAATATCGCTAGCCACCAATATCCTTGGAGTACGGCGATGCTTTGTATCTATGTGGTTGTCGGTTCGAAGGTTGCGGCCATTGGGGCGCTCATCATCGGAGGCATGATTGATGATGTACTCTATTGGCGTAATCCGTATCGATTACACACATAACCGATCGTGCAAAACCAGCTCGATCGATTTTGCTTTTTCAAAAAATAACCTGAAAAAGAATTCTGAATTACCACCAGTATACTGGTGGTAATTGGAAAAGAGAATTTTGATAATTATAATTTGGTAGTGAAAGTTAATATTTATTGTTTATATAAGATTCTAGCATATGCTAGAATCTTATATACTAGAAAAGTTTGAGTTTCTGAAAAGGTTTTGAGGAGAAAGAGATTTGTGTTTTATAATTATTCACCAGACTCCGATGAAGACTCACCACCGCTTGCTACAACAGAACCGCCGTTTTTGGAGAGGCCGGCGCGGATTTCTTTCAATATGCTATCGGCGATTTTTTTGTTGGCTTTGTCTTTCAGAAACTGACGTGTGGCATCGTAGCCACGACCGAGTTTTTCATTTCCATAGGCATAGCTTGTGCCGGACTTTTGAATAATGCCCATTTTCTCGCCGAGAGCGATAAGTTCGCCTTCGCGAGAAATGCCTTCGTTGTACATTAGGTCAAATTCTGTTTGCTTGAAAGGTGCAGCTACTTTATTTTTTACAACTTTCACTCTGATGCGCCCTCCCATTATTTCTTCTCCTTTTTTAATTTGGGCAATTCTCCTGATATCTATGCGAACGCTTGTGTAAAATTTCAGAGCTTTTCCACCGGGAGTTGTTTCCGGATTGCCAAACATCACACCTATCTGCATGCGAATTTGATTTATAAAAATAACAAGAGTTTTTGACTTGGCTACGATAGCGGTTAGTTTGCGGAGAGCTTGGGACATTAGCCGAGCTTGCTTGCCGACATGGTGCGCGCCCATATCGCCCTCTATTTCGTCTCTAGGTGTCAGCGCCGCAACGGAGTCAATGACAATAACGTCTATTTTGCCGGACCGGACGAGGGATTCAACTATTTCCAAGGCCTGCTCGCCATTGTCAGGTTGAGAAATTAGTAATTGGTCTATTTTGACACCGAGCCGCTGTGAATATTCCGGGTCCATGGCGTGCTCGGCGTCTATGAAAGCGCAAATGCCACCTTTCTTTTGGGCTTCTGCGATGACGTGAAGTGAAAGGGTTGTCTTGCCAGATGATTCTGGCCCAAAAATTTCTACAATTCTTCCGCGAGGCAGTCCGCCCACACCAAGAGCAGAGTCCAGCCCGATTGAACCTGTGGAGATGGCGTTTATATCCACATGCGGTTTCTCCCCAAGCATCATAATGGCGTCATCACCGAACTTGGTTTTTATTTCTCGCAGTGTATTTTCTATATTAACTGTGCCAATTTCGCCCTTGGGTTCTTTCGGTGTTTTTTTCTTTTGCATAAATTTATCGATACCAATATACGAATTTATGCGAATAAAACGAATAGGTGCATTTTATTCGTATCATTCGTATGCAATTCGTATATTAGTATCGCGTTAATATTCTTTTAATATAATCTCCAATCTTTTCTCCACATACTTCTTAAACTTATCCGTTGCATCCAGTTTAATTATATTATAGCCCGGAGATATGAGCAATTTCTCTTTGAAGTAGCCGTCCTTATCGGTGAAAATTTTTCTGCCATTTAAGTTGAGATAGGCGATATTTCTAGTTCGACCATCAATTTCAATCATGGTTTGGTTGTAGACGGCGCCGTTTTGGGGTGTGTAAATGTCTATAACAGGTCCTTGGATTAACTTCCATCCCTGAAAAAAAGAGTAAATAACTATGATTAGGCCAAAAAGTGAGATGGTGGAAACTCGGAAAATAGATAGGGCGTTACGGTTCATTCGGGTTTATTGGACGGCTCAATACCAGGTTCAATTTCGGCACTGGGGTGGACTTCTCTGGCTTTTGCTCCAGAGCCGGGACCGATGACAGAGCGTTCCTCTAGCATATCTATCAGCCGAGCGGCCCGAGCATAGCCAATACCGAGTTTGCGTTGTAAATATGATGTTGAAGCTTTACCAGCCTGTAGCACAGTCTGCTTGGCTTCTTCGTAAAGGTCATCATCTTCTATTTCTTTTTCATCTAATGTTGCTTCAAAAATATTATTTTTTGCAGTTTCTCCTGTGAGATTTATTTCACTTGGTATTTCATTTGCATAACTATCCACCAGATATTTGACCACGGCTTTTGTTTCATTTTCGGAAATATAGGCGGATTGGATGCGTTGTGGTTGGGACATATCTCCGGAAAGATAAAGCATATCGCCTGCTCCAAGAAGCTTTTCTGCGCCACTGCCATCCAAAATAGTGCGCGAATCTATTTGAGACGACACTTGGAGGGCCAGTCGTGACGGAATGTTTGCTTTAATAAGTCCGGTAATTATATTGACACTGGGCCTTTGAGTGGAAAGGATAAGATGGATGCCGACTGCCCGTGACATCTGGGCTAGTCGGACAATGGCCGATTCCAGCTCACGTGGGTAAGCTTGCATTATATCCGCCAGCTCGTCTATGATAATGACAATGTACGGCATCGTTTCTGTCGTAGCTAGGCCTCGGCTGTCTATGGAAGCTGAGTTTTTTTTATGTGCGCTTTTCAAAATAGGCTCCAAGACGTTTTTGTGATACGAGGCGATGTTTTGGAGTGATTCTGCTTGCAGGATATCATAGCGCCTATCCATTTCTTTTGCCGCCCATTTCAAAGCCAAAATAGCTTTTTTGGCATCTGTAATAACTGGGGTCAAGAGGTGGGGGATTTTATTATATAAAGTCAGCTCCACCCGTTTGGGGTCCACCATGATGAACTTCAGATTATTAGGGGAGTTGCGATATAGAAATGAAGTAATAATAGCGTGAATAGTGACCGACTTTCCAGAGCCGGTAGCCCCGGCGATAAGAAGGTGCGGAGATTTTGCCAAGTTGGCAAAGAAAGTCACTCCGGATATTCCTTTACCAAGACACATGAGGAGTGGCTTGTCGGAATCTTGAAATTCCGGAGAGGCCAAAATAGTACCGAGTCCGACGGTGGTCTTGGTGCTGTTCGGGATTTCGATACCAACAAGGGATTTGCCTGGTATCGGGGCTTCAATGCGGATAGGGTGTGCGGCCAAAGCTAAAGCCAAGTCGTTCTGCAAACCAACGATGCGGGAAAGCTTGACCCCTTCAGCTGGTTTCAATGCATAACGAGTGATGGAAGGTCCGATAGATATTTCGTCCATTTCCACATTGATACCAAAGTTTAGAAGTGTCCGTTTTATGATATTTGAATTGGCTTTGATATCTCCGACGCCCGGCTTGCCACGGTCTTCTAGAAGGAGTGATAGTGGTGGCGGAACAAATTCTTTGCCGTTCCAAAGCAAAGGACTTATACCAAACTCATCTTTCTTCTCCATCAAATCATTTTTGCCAGGAGAAATTTTGTCTGTTCCGACTTCCCTACCAGCATCTTTTTGTGACTCTTCTGTCAAAGCGCTTGCGTTTGCAATAATTAACTCTGGCTCCGGAACATTTTCCTCTCCGAGATCTTTCTTTCTAAATAAAGCTGAAAAGAGAGAAAGAATGGGGGAAAATGATAAAGGAGCGTCAAATATGATAAGTAGAGAAATGATTACAACCGCAACCAGTATGATGATGCTTGCCGGAGTATCAAATAGATTTTGCAGAGGATGCGATATGAATCCTCCGACGATACCGCCTTTTTCAGACAGGACAATATTGGTAAGAGCAAGAGAAGAAAGGAAAAATAATGCTCCGCCGACAGAGTGGGTAAGAGCCAGCTTTTTGTGCAAACTTTTGAAAAATGAAATGCAGAGAATAAAAAATAAAACAGGCAGGAGATAGTACCCTACTCCAAAAAGAATATCGTGAAGTAGATAGTACGCGAGCTCACCCATTCTGCCTCCCTTACCAAAGGCCGAGAGAATAAAGAATACTCCAAGGACAAAAAAGGCAACCGCAACAATGGCTCGAACAGTCTCTTCTTGCAGTCGGCCTTTTCCAATTAGGGAATCATTAGAATCCTTCTTTTTTTCTTTTTTCCAATCCTTCTTATTTTTACTAAACATAATGAATCTATTTTAACAAAGATATGCCCAAATCCCAAGTTTCTAGAACGAATCAGATGAGATAAATTTTGACTCGGATTAAATGTCCTTTAGTGATACAATAAGAGACACTTGACACCATAAAGGACACTATGGTATCATATAAGACATCTTGTTTTTAATAAAGGACATTTTGAGATTATAAAAGACAAAATATGGACGACAAAAAACAAAATCAAGTTGATATAACCGGTAAAAACCTAGAGCCCATCTCATTTTTTGAGAAAGATGGGGATTTTGTATTTACATACAAAAAGACAGAAAAACTGGCAACAGCCCTCTATATGATTACCAATACCTTCTCTCCAGACGAACCAATGAAGTGGACTTTGCGTAAAAAAGTTTCCGACTTATTGTCTTTTATCCTCAATTACAAAGACTTGTCCACTACTAAAACTCTAGTTCTTGAACTGACTTCTTTTCTTGAAATATCCTCTAAGGCAGGAATGATTTCTCCCATGAATTTATCTATACTAAAACAGGAATTTTCCAATCTTCTCTCTAGGATTGATTTTTCTACAGATATTAAAACACTCTTTGAAACTGAAAATAAGCCTTATTTTAAGCCAGAATTACAGAGTATAAGCCGTAGAGTGTCTGATGACAATAAAGATAAGACAGTTGTTCATGATAAAAATATATTAAAAAAATCAAACCGACAAAGCATCATTATTGAGATTTTGAAAAAAAAGAAAGAAGTAATAATTAAGGATATTGTTGAAATAATACGAAATTGTAGCGAGAAAACTATCCAGCGAGAACTCATTTCCCTTATAGAAAACGGAGTGGTGCGAAGAACTGGACAAAGACGTTGGAGTAAGTATTCCTTGACTTTCTAAGCCCTTTTGTGAAATAATGGCTTGGTGGCTCTATTTGTACTTTTTAATGGCTATATATCAATATTGTATGGTCAAAAAGTTAGAGTTATCCACACTAGATTTGGAATGTTGAAAAAGACAATATATAATATATCTTATACATAGTGTTTCTAATACTGTGTACATAAGAGTGTTATAAGTTCTTTGACAAATAGACATATGGATTTCTAAAAAGCATGCTAGAAAATAAACTAGCCATGTTTGTTTTATTGCAGACACACTTGTTCCGTATCATGACGGCACGACAGATATTCAGTACAAATTTTCGCCATCTATACCAGTCCCAGATTTCAAAAATCTGGAGCGGGGTTAGATTAATTATTAAGGTTTCAGTTAATCGTTTATCAATAATTTTTCTCTCAAAATTATTAACATTAAAATTAACAGATAGAGAAAAATTATTAACATTAAAAACATATATATGATAACAAAATCACGAACTGCAAAGTTGGCTATTGGTTTTGTAGGAGCAGTTACTGCTATCTCATTTGCTATGACACCAATTATAGCAAGCGCGGCTACAGTAGCTGAACTACAGGCAATGATAGCTTCATTGTCAGCGCAACTCGCAGCATTGAGTGGTGGTACTGCTTCAACAGGAGCTGGCTACACATTCAATACAAATTTAACAGTAGGTAGTAGAGGCACAGACGTTATGAATCTT
>Ga0209343_10001609_pt1 | contig 30206 bp, 28 predicted proteins | sample RifCSPlowO2_02_FD_184026 | JGI IMG/M metagenome (GOLD analysis project Ga0209343, IMG submission 184026) | Groundwater microbial communities from Rifle, Colorado - Rifle CSP2_plank lowO2_0.2 (SPAdes) (version 2) | ecosystem: Environmental > Aquatic > Deep subsurface > Groundwater | place... | reverse complement strand
TGGATAAACCCTGCACTCGCTACACCACCTACCAGTAACGATGCACCCAATACCATCGCCCCTATCATTCCCTTTCCTCTTATCAATTTATTACCTCCTATGTTCTAATAACCTTTGGCAACAAAATATTTAAAAATTTCATTTACTTACATGTGGACAAGTACCTGACTTTGTGCAAATAACTTCAAGAGGTACACCACAAGTTTCACAGTCACCGGCTTTTTCAATTTGCGGCGCATACCTACCTTTTATAGTCGTGAAACCTTTACCAGGTTCTGGGTTTTCTTTACTACACTTTGGACACTTAAATAAAGTCCTAGCCCAAATTTTTTTACTTGTAATATCATCACCACATTCATCACAAGCACTAGGTGCAGGCATACACACACCATATTTCTTGCAATTTGGATTTATGCAGCTATATGCAATTTTCTGGCATGCCCAACATGTTGGTAAATCAGTATGGGTCTTGTCGCCAGCAGCTTTATGTTTTGAAAAGTCCCAGATATACCCAATCTCTGAACATTCGGTAAACTCTCTTACCTCCTTACAGGCTTCACACCAATATGCCTCAAGTATTTGTCTTTTATCGCATGGCTTATCCCAACCAGCAAAAACACTCTGTGTAGTAAAAGCAAACATACTAAAAATACCCGCTATTAATATACCCTTCTTCACTTTACTCACCTCCTTTCAAGGTTATCAGGATTTAGATAATAATATATAATTACGATTAATATACCCTTCTTAACTTTACTCACCCTCTTTCATTAGTGATAAGAAACAACTAATATAACTTAATACGATTAGAGTTATTAAGCATAATATGTACCAAAATCTTTTTAATTATAAAACTTTTATAACTCGTATATTTTTAGCAAATTACATAAAGCAAATTTACTGTCTTTACAATCAAGAGTGGCAATAGTCATCCATTCATAAAATTCTTTTAATGTGATTTTTTACGAAAAATAAGACACCAAAACCAAGCCTTATTAAACTTGCCTTCTAAAACGTTAATTCGACAAACTATACTTTTGCAATCTATATCTAAACGTACCCCTTGTCAATCCTAGCAATTTCGCTGCCTTTGTCTTATTGTTTTTACTTTTTTCTAATGCCTGAGCAACTAACTGTTTTTCAATTGCATCCAAAGACACACCATTTGGTGGGATATGAAATTTAACATGATCTTCAGACACCTGGATATTGTTTTTTTCTACAAAATTTGAATTGAAAGTATTTTTAATAATAGATGATGGTAAATGTTCCGTTGTAATTACTGTGCCTTTGCAAAGAATAACAGCACGCTCTATAACATTCTGCAATTCTCTTATGTTACCATCCCATTTATGCGCAAGTAGTAATTTTTCTGCTTCTTTATTTAATGAAATTGGAGGTTTCCCCATTTTCATCGAAAATCGCTTTAAAAAATATTTACTTAACGGAACGATGTCTTCTTTTCTTTCTCTTAGCGGTGGTAAAAAAATTGGGAAAACACTTATTCTGCAATAAAGATCTTCTCTAAATTTCCCGGCTTTTACTAAGTCTTCTAGATTTTTATTTGTAGCACAAATTATTCTTACTTCAACTTTTATTGTATCAGTGCCACCTAAACGTTCCAATTCTTTAGACTCTAAAACCCGCAATACTTTCGCCTGAACTGCAGCACTCATTTCAGATATTTCGTCGAGGAAAAAAGTTCCACCTGCTGCTAATTCAAATCTACCCTTCTTAGTTCTATCAGCACCTGTAAATGCACCCTTCTCAAAACCAAATAATTCACTCTCTAACAAATTTTCTGGTATTGCAGCACAACATAACACTATAAGAGGACCACCGGACCTGGAACTGTTATAATGAATTGCTTTTGCAATTAACTCTTTTCCGGTACCACTCTCGCCAGTTATTAAGACTGTTGAATCTGTCTTAGAAACTTCTCCAACGAGTCTTAATGCCTCAACAACCTGTGGTGAATTTCCAATAATGCTGCTAAAATCATATTGTGACTCCAAAGCTTGACGTAAATTCTTATTCTCAATAGATAAAGAGCTCATTTTTAAAGCTCTTTTTACAGCCATTCTTAAAATTTCGTTATCAAACGGTGTTGTGAGATAATCGAATACACCCTCCTTCATAACATCAACGGCTGATACTACAGACCCATAAGCAGTGATAACAATTATTGGTAAATCAGGACATTTATTTTTAATTACCTTCAGAAACTCAAGCCTCTCCATTTCGGGCACTTTTAAATCGGTTATTATTACATGGAATCTTTCTTTATCCAGATAATCAATCACCGTTTCACAACTATTCGCAGTAACAATTTTAACATTTTTCATTTCTTCAAAAACCATAGTAAGCACCCTTCTCATTCTCTCTTCGTCGTCAACTATTAAAACTTTGTATGTCATATATTTACCTCTAAAAAGCACTCCTGTACTTTATAAGTTTTTCTGACACTGCAGTTAAATTTGCTTACTATTTGATTAAAGAAAAGGAATTAATTTAAATTGCCCATACCAGAAGTGCTGAAAACATAAGACCAACCATTATTAATCCGGTTATTAATAACGGAACTGCAAATAATCTGGTTAGAAAACTCATGAATAAAGATGTCGGGGTGATTTTATAATTTCCAAGTTGGCCTTGACTTTCTAACCTTTTATACTGAGTTAAACGTTCGTGTTTAAACTCATCTTCAGTAATTCTCCCTGTAAATATCGCTTCATCAACCGGCATTTTTTCAGGAAGGAGATGTGTATGGAAAAAATGAATTGTAAAAATGAACCCTGCAGCAAGTATTGCCTCATATCTGTGAATAATTAAAGCAATACTCGGTAAATCTATAACACCGGCAACGGATACTGGAATAATTTTTGTGAATTGAATTGGAAACCATAAAATTAAACCAGTTAATGCCATTACAATAGTTCCCCACATAAGCGATAGATATTCAAATTTTTCCCAGTAAATCCAACGGTCAAATTCAGGGCGTTTACCAATACCTAAAAACCACTTCAAATCCCCTATAATATCGAAAATATCTTTTGGCTGTATTAACAGTGAATTTGATCCCCAGAAAAACCCTTTTTTCTTTAAAATGGCTATATTATAAAACAGGTAAACAAAGTGAATGAATGCAGCAAAAAAGGTTATTAAGGCACACATACGATGAATAAAACCTGCCGTTGGATATCCACCAAACAATTCATATAACCATCTTGCCCAGTAATAATTTTTAAATGCTAGTGGAACTCCTGTTAATACCAAACCAAAGAAACTAACAATTATTAAAAAATGACAAAATCTATGGAACAACCTAAATCTTAAATAATTAATGTTGCTCTTCATCTGTATGCCCCTTTCTCCTACGCTCGTCCCTTACTGTTGCAAACCATGTTAGCAAACAATGAGATCCAAAGGCAGCGAATGTAAATCCTAATATCCCCATATATGCTATGAATACCAAACACAAAATTGTCTGTGGATTTTTAATTACCTTCTTAAAATTTTCAGGGTCTTTGCGTATATCTTTTGCGGCAGCAAGCAATGTTTTATAATACTTTATGTTCTTTATTTGAGGATGCTCTATGTGTTTTACAAAACTTGCATTTGCATCTGCATGACAACTACCACAAGTTTCTATAATCTTTTCTTTTCCCACCTTAGATTCTGGATCAGAAGAGTTTAGAATAGTATGCTTCCCGTGACAATCAAAACACACAGGAACATCGGTATTTGTGTATCCAAGCGAGGTTACCTGTCCGTGAGCGTTATTCCTGTAACTATCCAAATAGTCTTGGTGACATGAGCCGCAAGACTCAATCGTGATTCTTCGGTGTAATGGGTCAACGGCCCGCGGCGTATCCATTGGCGACTTTTCTCCAAGAGAAGAATAATGAAAAGTCAAACCCGAATGACAATCTTTGCATGTTGGAACATCCTTATTGTTTTCACGCATTAATTTGACGTGACTACTCTTTAGATAATCATCGGCTGGATCGTCATGGCAAAATGTTATACAATCGACAGGCTTTAAATTTGGTTTATGAACATCAGTTAAGTCAACCCCATCAAGGTCTTGGTGACAGTCAATACAGAAAAAATCTTCCCCACCATGGGCAGAGGCTTTGAAGGTGGTTTCGTCAATTAACATCGAAACCACTTTAATTTCAGCAGTTATAGGGTCAATTTTTGTTTTTTCTGCAACCTTTAATTTGTCAGGTTTTGTATGACACTCAATGCATGGACCATTATCGCCTGCAAATAACATTGCAGGCGATAATACAATACCGGTTACGCATAACGCTAAAAATGTTGTTATTTCAAATTTTTTTAAGACTGACAGTACTTCTGTCATCAAGCTCTTTTTTGGTTTATAAACCATCTACGGAATCCTCCTCAGCTATAACTCTTAAGCTTAAAGAGTTAATCCTTTTTTTTCTTTGGTTTTAATGGTGAATTAAGAATTTCATCCTTTGGCAATATAGCTGCCCATTTCTTTTTTTCTTCCGGAGATAGCTTTTTAATGGCTACATCAATTTCATCTTCATCACGATGATCATCTTTCTTAAAAGCGTCTTTATAATCCATAACTTTATCTGTTTTTGGGCATTTATTCTTATCGTCCTTGCTTTCCCAATGACATATCAGGCACTGCTCTTTTACCGTTGCATAGCCATTGATACCAGCCACAATCAAACCAGCATCGTATTGTACTTTTCGTGCCGTAAATGGGTCCTTCTTCAATAATTCTTTAAATGCATCTTTGCCCTTACCTTCATAGTTCTCTTTTAACTTTTTTTGCTCAGAACCAGCACCATGACATGCTTCACACGCAACATTTGGTATATACTTCTTACCAACTTCAGCAATTTTTTCTCCAAGAGCGGTAGCGTGACATTTTAAACAATCCGGGTTTTCTGCATCAGGTGTGCCTTTGAGCCTTTTTTCCCAAGTATTTGAATGTAATCTTTCTTTATATTCATCTCCCTCAAAACAACCCTTACCCATGTGACATTTACAGCCACTGTTTCCTGTATACTCAGCGCAAATAACCTGTTTCTGTAAAGAAAAAGTAAAAGCACTTACAGAAATTATTATACCCCCTAAAAAACACCACGCAACTCTACCTTTTAACATTTAAATCTCCTTTACGTAATTCACGAAATACATTAACACATACTAATACGAAAATTTAATTTAAAATATGTATATTTTTATTACAAATATTTTTAAAACAAAGTAGCGTAATAAAATATCATTGTCCATTATTACTGTCAAGAAAAAATTAATATAACATCAGCTTTTTGATAATAAATTCTCGACAAAAATGGTATTTATATTTCCACTTGCGAATTGAGGGTGTGAAATCAATTCTAAATTTAGAGGTATTGTTGTTTTGATTCCTTCAATAACATATTCACTCAATGCTCTTTTCATACATGCAATTGCTTCTTCACGTGTTTTTTGATAAACGATCAATTTTGAAATTAAAGAATCATAATAAGGCGATATCTCATATCCGTTATGCGCATGGGAATCTACTCTAACTCCGTATCCACCAGGTGTATGATATGCTGTAATTTTACCGGGTTGAGGCCTAAATTCATTTTGGGGATCTTCTGCATTGATTCTACATTCAATTGAAACACCCTGATTTTTTATCTTTTTTTGTTTCAAATTTAATCGTTCACCACTGGCAACTCTTATTTGCTGCTTAACAAGATCAATACCCGTTACCATTTCTGTAACAGGGTGCTCTACCTGTAACCGCGTATTTACTTCAATAAAATAAAAATTACCCTCTTTATCTACCAAAAACTCCACAGTACCGGCATTTGTATAATTTACAGCCTTCGCTATTTTTGTTGCCGCCTTGCATATTTCTTCACGCAAACGTTCTGAAATACCAGGAGAAGGAGATTCTTCTATAATCTTTTGATGCCTTCGCTGTAAAGTGCAATCTCTTTCCCCCAAATGGAAAATATTGCCATAGTTATCACCTAATATTTGTATTTCAACATGCCGTGTATTTTCTATATATTTTTCTATATAAACCGAAGGGTCCTTAAATGATGCTTCTGCCTCACGTTGAGCAACTGCCAACGAATTTACAAGACTTATATCATTATGAGCAACGCGCATCCCACGTCCTCCACCACCTGCTGATGCTTTTATAATCACTGGGTACCCAATTTTATGTGCAACTTCAAGTGCATGTTGTTGGTTTTTTATAACAGACTCACTACCGGGTACTACAGGAATTTTATTTGCTATAGCAATCTTTCTCGCTTCTGTTTTATTACCAAGCTTCTTTAATACATCCGATTTCGGTCCAATAAACACTATATTTGATGATTCACATACTTCTGCAAAATGGCCAACTTCTGACAAAAATCCATATCCAGGATGAATGGCTTCTATATCTGTAATTTCAGCTGCACTGATTATACTGGGTATATTCAGATAACTACCTTCTGCATCCTCAGGCCCTACACATACAGTAATATCTGCCAGCTTTAGGTATGACGCCCTTTCATCTGCTTTTGAACATATAGCGACAGTCTCTATCTCCAATTCGCGGCACGCCCTGATAATCCTTAAGGCTATTTCACCTCTATTGGCAACCATTATCCTTGAAAACATGCTTAACCGTTATCCGAAAGTTAAATTCTTAAATTTAGTTCAATATTGAATGTGCGAGGCAAATAATTTGAGATGTAATAAAACAAATACTCAAGTAACATTCGTTGTGGATTTTACACGAAACAATGGCTGTCCGTATTCTACAGCCTGTCCATCGTTCACATACACTTCAATAATTTCACCTATAGTTTCAGCCTTTACTTCATTCATTATTTTCATTGCTTCAATAATACAAACAACAGTTTCCTCGTTTACAGAGTCGCCGATATTAACGCATGGGTCCGCGCCGGGGGAACTTGCCCGATAGAATGTCCCAACCATAGGCGAAACAATTTCCACAAAATTTCCATTTTCTTTTGATTCTGACGATAGACAAACTTGCTCTGATTTTGGAGGTGAAATTGGAGATGGTGTAACTTGAGGGATTATGTGAGCATACCCACCCTCACTTTTTTTCAATCTTATTTTCGTATCGTTTTCTTGAATTTCTATTTCGCTCAACTCGTTTTCGTTCATAATTGAAATTAGTTGCTTTACTTTATCTATAATATTCATTAATTATTCCTTATGAGGAGTTAATTATAAAGGAAAGCCTGAAAAATAAATTAGGTAAAATTTAGCTAAATGTTGAATTTTAACATCTATGCAAGAAAAGGATTGATACAAAGTAGATATGTTATCAAATTATTTATGTAGTATTTAATTTTTAAAAACAAACTTTTGCTTAACTTATTATTAGCTCTGATAAATTTTTTGTTACACTAGTTAAAATATCACACCCGTTATATGTTACTAATACCATATCTTCTAAACGCACACCACCAAAATCAGGTATATAGATTCCTGGCTCTATCGTAAATATCATACCTTCCATTAAAATATCACAACTTCTTTTACTAATAGAAGGATATTCATGCACTTCTAATCCTATACCATGTCCAACACCATGACCAAAATACTTACCATATCCTTTTTTCTCTATATAACTTCTTGCCGCATAATCTATGTTCTTTGCCTTTTGACCAGGTTTAATATTATCAATCGCAAAACTTTGTGCATCTAACACTATTTGGTATATTTGTTTGTATTTTTGAAGTATTTTATCTATGAAAACAACCCTTGTCAAGTCGGAATTATAAAACTGAAGGCGTGCACCCCAATCAATTAAGAGAATATCGTTTTCTTTTATTTTTTTATCTGTCACACATGCATGTGGAAGAGAAGTCCGTGCACCAGTAGCACAAATTGTTTCAAAAGAGCTTTTTGTTCCACCTCGTTTTCTTGTTTCAAATTCTAAAGCATCCGCTATATCTTTTTCAGATAAACCTATCTTTATCTTTTTCCTGACCTCATAAAACGCATTTTCAGCAATTTCAATGGCCTTTTTTATTTTATTTACTTCCTCTGGCGTTTTCTGTCCTCTATAACTTTCAATAATTCCTTTAGAATGAATAATCTGAATTCCTTTTACATTTTTTATAATCTCGCTATAATGCTTAAGTGTAAGATATATAGGCTCAACATACAATCTTTTAACATTAAGGCGTTTTAACTTCTCACAGATTGTCTTAATTAAAGAAGTCTTTCTTTCTACTATCTTAACCCATGGGGTATCATATCTTGCCTGTTCTACATACCTAAAATCTGTAAACAAATAATCATTGTTCCGAGTAATGAGAAAGACACTCTCGGAACCAGTAAAGCCTGTAACATATCGTATGTTTGTCTCATTTGTAATCAAAAAGCCATCTATTTTTTCTTCTTTTAATTTCTCCCTCAGACTATTTAAACAATCCATAGTTTATTGACTATATGCGATTTTATAATTTATTTTTACTCTTCCTAACATTTTCAATTAGAATTTCAATTAATGACTTAAATTGGTTATCACTTTCTATCTGCTCAGTTATTTTCTTTATCGCGAACATTACTGTAGTATGCTTTTTACTGCCAAAATAATTCCCAATCTGTTGATACGACCAATCAAGAAGCGATTTCATTAAATACATACATACTTGACGTGGAAATGAAATAGATTTTGTTTTTTTGCTCGAATGAAGATCGCTTCGCGCTATATTAAAATAATTCAGTACTATACCTTCAATATCATTGACCTTAATAATTTTAGACTTATTAAAAAAGAATTCACACAAGACTTCGTTTGCCAATTTCAAATCAATCTTTCTCTCATTAAATTTGGCATGCGCAGATAATGTTATTAAAGAACTTTCAATTTCTCTAATATTATCGATCAACTTTTCGGCGATAAATTCTAAAACCTTTTCTGGAAAATGAACATCGAACTTTGACGCTTTTGATCTTAATATTATTAACCTTGTTGCATATTCAGGCTTATCAACTTTTACAACCATTCCGGACATAAATCGGCTTGCAAGATTTTCTTTTAACTGTCCAATCATTTTTGGATGTGCATCGCTTGCAAGTATTATTTTCTTAGATAATTCACTCAAAGTGTTAAATGTATGTAAAAATTCTTCCTGCACACCTTGTTTATTTGAAAGAAAATGAACATCATCTATAAGAAACATATCAACGTTTCTATATTTTTGTCTAAATGCTTCTGTCTTACCTTTTTGTAGAGAATAAATGAATTCATTTGTCCATTTCTCAGCTGGCATATATACAGCACTTATGACTTCTTGCTCTTCTTTTATACGATTACACACACCCTGTAAAAGATGCGTCTTTCCAACACCGACACTGCCATGAATAAAAAGAGGATTGAAAGTAGGTTGTCTACCCCTAACCATTTCCAAGGCAGCTGTATAAGCAAGCCTATTGCTAGGACCAACAATAAAATCCTCAAGACGTAAAACCCTATTTAATTTTAAATGATTATTAATAACATCTGACTTTTTTTCATTTTGAATTGTTTCTATTAAGGGAAGATTCTCAACATTTGAATTTTGAGAAATAGAAAAAGTAATATCAACATCTTTTTTATTTCCCAGCCTACTAAAATCTTCTTTTAATAAACTTGTAAAATTTTCTTTTAGCCACACCTGTGTAAAAACATTAGGGACTGCAATATTAACATTACTTCCATCAAAAGATTCAAGCCGGGTATTTTTAAACCACAAGTTAAATCTTAGAGTACCAACTCTATCGCGGATATGCTGAAGAACTTCGTCCCAGATTTTCGAACAAGAATTCATTTACAGACCTTGTAGAAACGCTAGAAATGGTTGAATAAATAATAATATTATGTTTGAAGGAGGGAGAATATTATCAGAAGGTTTTCAAAGTGTCAAAGTAAAAAGATGTTCTTTTCTTTGGCATGCAATAATATAATTCATAACACTTCATTCATAGAACAATTAAAAAATGAAAATTAATTAAAATAAATTTACAAAATAAATTTACAAAATACCTCTTTTTTTCTATTTAAAAAATCACATTTGTAATAGCGCATTATTATAACACTTATGGAACATAAAATTTTATCTCATAATTTTACCATTTGAAAATTAAAATATAAATTTGGTACTCAATTAAAATAATTATTTTCATTATAATATATTTGTGAATAACCTGTTCATAAATTGTTAACAAATGAAATTAAAACATTTACAAATCTTTAGTTTTCAACCACATAAATTTAAACCAAATAATTCCATTCTAATAATTTAAACGTTAATAATTTATAGTATAAATTTATTTTATACGCCTTTTTAATTCGGTAATATAATTTGACAAATATTTATACAAACACTTCTTCTTACGCTGTCTTTTTATTGACAGAACGTATCCTGAAAGAATAGGAAATGCTATAGTAGCGTCACTGTAAACAACTACATGATTCTTTATTTCTTCACTTCGTATCTTCCCCCATGATATTGCCTCTGTAGGCGTTGCCCCTGAGAGTCCACCCCATTGCGGTGCGTCTGTTGTGATTTGAATGAAGTAATCATGTCCTCCTTTATTAATACCTAATATTTGTGCAAGTGTTGGTTGTGTCTGCATGTAAAAATTTTTTGGTGAACCGCCACCGATACTAATTACACCGTTCTTTCTACTTTTGAATACTATGGCAGTGCTTTGAAGGACATCAAGGTCTGTATCAATTATAATACCCCTATTCTTAAGCTTAAGATATGAGAGATTCATTCCTATAGATGAATCACCTGGCGAAGATACAAATACTGGAACATTATACTTCGCTGCTTGTGCTACAAAACTCAGATGTGGCGATGGAGTGTTTTCTAAAACAGCTCTACCTAAAAGATAATGAAAGTCAGCTGTCGAAATTGGTTTATCTATAGAAAATCTTTCCGTAATTTCCTGAATAAATTTATCTGTCTTAAACAATAATTCATCAGTAATAAAGATATCATAGATTCTTTCTATTCCAGCTTCATAAAGCTCTGTATCATCAACCCTAAAATCGCCCTGATGCACCGGTAAATCTAAAGCGAAATGTAAATCGTGATATAGATTAGCGCCAGTCGAAATGATAAAGTCCACAAAACCATTTTCAATAAGAGAGATAATTATACCTCCCATTCCAGTTGGAGTCATTGCACCGGAAAGAGTAAGACCTACAGTAGCATTCTCATCTATCATATGACAATATAATTTACATGCCTCTGCCAATCTACCTGCATTAAAAGCACCTGACTTACTATATTCATTAACAAGGTCTTTAATATCCATGTTTTTCTTCATGGACTGTGGAGATATTCTCGGTTTGCATAGATATTTATGTATTAAATGTTGTTGTTTTGACTTCTTAGACATTGCAGTTTTAAACCCTTTCTTATAATATTCTTCGTAATTAAAGATATTTCAAATTCATTTTTAGCCAACTGGTTAAAGCGTGAGGTGTGAGTATATAAAACTGTTATAACTCCGTCAAACCAAAAGAATTATATTTTAATTTATTACTTATACCAATTAAGCACTTTCTTTACCTCACCAATAACATCTTCCACATTTATATTTATAAAGCAATCTTTCGAAACACAATTCACCCTTTCAACTTCCTCACAAGGATTGCATTGTAATTCTTTATATATAATTTTAACCATTTTCCCACGTGGTCCCCAAATAGCAGGATTAGTAGGACCAAAAATAGCTATTGTAGGAACCCCAACAGCAGACGCCAGATGAGTAATGCCAGAATCGTTTCCTATAAATAGATTGCATCGCTTTATTACCGCAGCCAGATGAGGTAAGGCAAGATTTTCTACAATGAAAAAACTACCTTTTAGTTTCAACTTCAACCTCTCAACAATTTTATAATCCGCAGGACCTGACACAACAAATACATTTGCCCTCATTTCGTCTCTAAGCCAAGTTATTAAATCGGCAAAATATTCAATATGCCAGCATTTCTGCTTGCTTCCACTGCCTGGATGGACAGCTACTGACATTTTCTCTGAATTCTTAATACTACTTTTTGTAAAATTATCACTAAAGAGCGTATCTTCATCATTCAAATATATCTTTGGAATTTTATCAGTGTATTTTATTTCAAATTTATCTAGTAGTCTCAGGAAGTGGTCAATTATATGAACATTTCCTTCAGGAGATGGGAATGGGTCATATTGGACTATATTTTTTGCACCTAATGCCGCAAGATTTTTTAATAGAACCTTTTCTTTATCTACAACAAATGAAAAAACAATATCAGCTCCGCCAAATTTCTCAAACAAAAATGTAGTATACCTCGGTGTGTTTGTAAAAAGGGTTGAAAATTCTGCTTGGTCGAATCGGCTTGTAGCATCTGCATAAAAACGGCCATTTACAATCTCAAGATACGATGAATAACCAATGATCTCAACTCTGGCATTGCAAAAATGTTTACGAATCGCACCTAATGCCGGCAGGGAAACGATAACATCGCCAATTGCACCCGGTCTTATTATTAAGATGTTGTTTATTGTTGATTTAAAATCAGGACTTATTATTGTGGATTTAATAATGGTAGGATATCTTACAAATAATTTTTCTGACTAAAGAAACTATGCTTGTTTTCAAGGATGAAGATATTTCCAAGTTCAATCTCTCTTCTTCTTTATCATCTCAGATACATTTTCAAAGAACTTGGGGTTGCCATCTGCGGCTGCTCGTTTTTTTGCCTCTGTCTGAATTTTTTTCACATCAAGAATGTGACCCATGCACTCCTCCGCTGATTTACACCACTCGACACAGGTAGGAACCTTATCCTTAAAAATAGTAGTGCCGCATTTATGGCAATCTGCTTTTTCTTCATCACTCCATATCTCTACAATAACACCACAATTATGACACTTACGTTCGATAGGTTCAGGTGTGGCATTTCTAATACTACCTGGACACCTCACTTTACTCATTATTTATCTCCATAGATTATGATAATATATGCCAAGACTTAAGTACTTGGAACTGAAATTACATCAATTTAATGAATATCATTATTTAACGTAATCTTAAACAAAATATTAAGCCAAATTGTTTCTCAGGTCAAGTATTTTTTAGATACTTGCATTATTAACTTGTTATTAATGAATTAGCACCTTAGATTTTGTAACTATTAAGAATAATTTGCTATAATTAATGAGGTAATTGTGTACTAATATTTACAACTATATTGGTGAACAACAAAAATGAATAAATCATTAACACGTGAAGAAATGCGGGAATTAGATAGAAGGACTATCGAAAAATATAAAATTCCTGGGATTATCCTTATGGAGAATGCAGGAAGGAACGTGGCTGAAGAGGTTATTAAGATGATAAACAATCCTGAGGAAGTAAAAGTGGCCGTTTTATGTGGAAAAGGGAATAATGGTGGCGATGGGTTTGTAGTGGCTCGACATCTTCACAACCACGGTATTTCTGTATGCGTCTTCCTAATCACAAGAATCTCTGATATTTTAAAAGATGGAGACGTCTCTACAAATCTACATATTCTACTGAATATGAAAATACCTGTTATAGAAACCTATGATATCAAAGGCGTTAATAACATCATAAAGGAATTAAATAATTATAATTTACTGGTTGATGCCTTGTTTGGAACGGGGCTTTCGGGAGATGTCCGTGAACCATTTAAAACACTTATTAATGGTGTTAATAACCTGAATAAACCTGTTGTATCCGTTGATATACCTTCCGGATTAGATTGCAACACAGGTAAAATCTTGGGAACCGCCATTAAAGCTACAAAAACCGTAACATTTGCAGCACCCAAGAAGGGTTTTTACTCGGAAGACGGACCACATTATACAGGCGAGGTTTTGGTAACAGATATCAGCATCCCTAAACATTTGTTAATCTAAACCCTGATAATTCTCTCAAATTATTGCAAATATTATTCAACGTGATTTTTGAAAATCATTTAGAAAAACAGTCAGACTGTACCTTCGCATGGTACGAACTACGCACAAGAGGACCAGATTCGACATGTTTAAACCCCATTTTTATTCCTTCATTCCTTAGCATCTCAAATTCCTCAAGTGTATAATACTGTTGTACAGGTAATGCATTTTTTGACGGCATCAAATATTGCCCTAATGTAACTATATCACAATTTACCTCTCTTAAAGCCAACATGACTTCTATTATCTCGTCCAATTCTTCACCCAGTCCCAGCATTAATCCTGATTTTGTAGTTAACAACGGATTTATATTCTTTGCCCTTCTCAACAATTCAATAGAACGCCTATAGTTAGCAACAGGTCTAACTATTGAATAAAGTCGTGGTACTGTTTCAATATTATGATTTAAAACATCAGGTGGGATATCAAGTACAATTTTTAGCGACTCAATATTACCTCTAAAGTCTGGAATTAAAACCTCTATCTTACATTCATTAATACGTTCTTTAATATTCTGAATTGTCTTCGAGTAAATAAATGCACCGCCATCTTGTAGGTCATCTCTCGTTACCGAAGTAATTACAATATATTTTAATTTTATCCTTTCAACAGCCTCAGCAATTCTGTATGACTCTTCAAAATCCACCATAGATGGATTACCCTTTTTTATACCACAAAATCCACATCGTCTGGTACAAACATCACCAAGGATAAGAAACGTTGCTGTTCGTTGTTCAAAACATACGCCAATATTGGGACAGAGCGCCTCTTCGCATACCGTATGTAGCCTGTTTGACCTCAGAATAGTCTTTATATTATGAAAATTTTCACCCGAAGGTAATTTTATTCTCAGCCAGTCTGGACGCATAATTTCGAGCTATTTCTTTCTCCTCAATATGTTTTGTATCTCTTCATCCAATCCCTTTCGCCATTCAATATATTTTCTGGGAAAAGGTCTGTCTCTTTTTAACATGTTGTATAAATAATTAATCCTTGATTCCACCATAACTTCTGCGAGTTCTTTATTATCATGTATATATTTATCTATCAAATCCAATATCCTGTCCTTGTTGTTGTAAAACTTTTCTATTATGTCTACGATATGCGGCATATCCTGAACAACAGTTTTACTAAAGAAGATTATTATCGAGTCAGGGAAAGACAGGATATCCTCGTCTTTGGATATTACAAGACACGCGTTATGGTCTACGGCGTGCATCTTGCCGTCATTTGTAAACAATACATTCTCCAAGTGTCTATCGCTATTACCTATCACAAAATCAAAAATTCTCAGCCGTTCAAAATCCTTCTTCTCCTGGTCTGTAAATTTATCTATGTGAAACCCATCTTTGGCGTCTTTGAGCCACTCCTGAACTGAACCGTCATACCGAATACCATTAATCGTGTCATCTATAACCATTGTCTTTGGAACCAACCCAAGTCCTACTATTTTGTCAATTTGATAAGTAACGGCCTCACGTATTGGCGTATCGGGATTTTCTGCCATCCAGTAATGGCGTATATCGCATTTAAATATCACTGCGCTACTATCTTTAAAAGTTATTTTTTCAGGACCCCTTGGCCCTCCCATCCATCTATCATAATCAATATGATCTATCTCCCTGTCCTTAATACTACCGAAGATACCTTCTTTTATCCAATCTTCAGGTATATTTTTGTGCCCATTTTTTATATTCTCATTTTCTTTTATTTGAGTCATAAAATTTGTCTTTATAGCTTATATCTATATTCGAGAAAACATTATTTTCATTTTGATAAATGAATCGTTTGCCTCATATGAAAAAAAGACTTTTGATTGTGATGGACGGCTAATCTTAACGTTGAATAATTTCACAACAATTCTACTGACTCACTAAATTATCACACTCTGCCATAACAGAATAAGCCTTTTGAACTATTGTATTCAATTTAATTGACGTTACTTGTACTCTAAAAATATCACTATAATGATAAACAAGACTATCAAAAACCTCTTTAATATCTACGTCAGCATTTAATAACTCACTGATAGACGTAATCCTCACTCCTTGAATACCACAAGGAATTATATGGTTGAATGGATTTAAATCATTATTTACGTTCAATGAGAATCCATGCATGGTGTAACCCATGGCAATTCTAACACCAATAAATCCAATTTTAGATTTGTTTACCCATACGCCCGTATATCCATTCCTGCGTATTGCCCATATACTATAATCTGAAAGCGTCCTTATCATTACTTCCTCTAGCATACGCAAATATTGATAATAATCTTTTGTATAGGTACTCATTTTCAAAATTGGATAACCAATTATTTGACCCGGGCCGTGATAGGTAGCCAACCCGCCACGATCTGTTTTGTAAACAGCAAAACTCTTATTTTCATAATACAGTTTGTTAGATGTTAAATTAGATTCCTTGTAACGACGACCGTACGTAAAAGTAGGAGGGTGCTGTAATAAAATCAAACAATCTTCAATATTATTGTTTATTCTTGATTCGAAGATGGTTTTTTGCAATTCCCAGGCTCTACCATACTCCACCATATCCAGTTGGAGGAGAAGACTTTTTAGGCTCATAAACTGAGGTCTCCCACGATTCCAAAATATCTTTTATCTTACGAAGGAATTTATCGGCATTCGCGCCATCCATAACTCGATGGTCGAACGAAAGGCTGAGATATACCATTAAACGAATTGCTATTGCATCATTTATAATAACAGGCCTTTTGACAACAGCCCCAACACCCAATATAGCCACCTGTGGCAGCACTATAATTGGCGTTCCAAATAGACTACCATTGAGACCATAGTTAGTTATTGTAAAGGTTCCACCCTGTATGTTTTCTGGTTTTAATTTCTTTGAACGTGAACGCTGGGCTATGTCTTGAATTTCACGAGCCAATTGTAATATATCCTTTTTATCTGCATCCTTTATTACGGGCACAATTAGTCCATCTTCAAGCGATACTGCAATTCCAATATTAATATAATTTTTTTGAATAATACCATCATCCGTCCATGAAGAATTTAAAATTGGAAATTCCTTAAGTGCATTAACAGTTGCTACAGTAATAAATGGCAGATACGTGAGGTGAATACCTTCCTTAATTAAATTATCTTTATTGATTTCTCTATACTGGGCAACCTTTGTCATATCAATCTCAAACACCGTGGTGACGTGCGGAGCCGTCCTTTTACTTTGCACCATTCTTTCGGCTGTAATTTTTCTTTTTTGGTTCGTCGGGATAAGAACTTCCCTTTCTATCACTCTTGGTTCAACCTGCCGAGTTTTAATCTCTGTAATGCCGGATTTTGATGCCATATAATCCATGATATCTTTTTTTGTAACCCTATTACCTTCTCCTGTACCCTTTATTCCTTCAAGTTTAATGTTATACTCTTTCGCAAGTTTTCTTACCAAAGGAGAATATTTTTTTTCAGCCTCATCTATCTTCTCAATAAACATCGAAGATGCAACCTCTTCGGCTTTCTTTGTAACCTCAGTTCCTTTGCCCGATATGCGTACTTCTTTACCTTCTTCAACCGCCTCAATTTGAGCAATTACCGTTTGTACAGGTAGTGTCTTTCCTTCTGGATAAAGAATCTTCTTTATTACGCCATTGACTGGGGATGGTACCTCTGTATCAATCTTATCCGTACTAATTTCAACTATTGGTTGTTCTTTTTCAACACGGTCACCTTCTTTAATGAGCCATTTTAGAATGGTACCTTCTGACACACTTTCACCCATCTGAGGCATAATTACATCAACAGGCATATAACAAAACCTCCTATACGAACTCTTTTGAACCAGAAGTAAATCCGAATTTCAGTTTCATTATTCAAACTATAAACTAATAATCTTAATTTTTATTATAAACTTCATACTATATTCATTATTTATTAATATCTCATCAATTTTTCTACTGCATTTATTACTTCCTTCGGTTGCGGAATAAATACTTCCTCCATCTGGGCACTATATGGTACAGGTGTATCAGGGGCAGCAATACGGATTATAGGCCCATCCAGATAATCGAAACAGTTTTCGCTGATTAACGCAGATACCTCGGCGCCCACGCCGCCTGTTTTTGTCTGTTCGTGCAATATAACAACTTTGTTTGTCTTCTTTACTGAATTCATGATTGACTTTTTATCCAGCGGTAATATTGTTCTTAAGTCAATAATTTCGCATGAAACCCCACTCCCTTTGAGTACCTTTGCTGCTTCTGTGGCAGTATGTACCATAGCACCATAAGTAATAATAGATACATCGCTACCCTCAATGGCAATCCTTGCTTTCCCAATTGGAACAATATAATCTTCCTCCGGAATCTGGTCTTTAATGCGTCTGTAGAGATATTTGTGCTCGCAATAAATCACTGGGTCGTTGTCTCGAATGGCTGATTTTAATAATCCTTTCGCATCGTATGCAGTAGCTGGCGCAACTATTTTCAGACCTGGTACGTTAAAGAAAAACCCTTCAATACACTGTGAATGGAAAGCACCGCCGTGTATGTTTCCACCATAAGGGGCGCGTACGACAATAGGCGTTGCTGCCCCCCATCTGTAATGATTCTTCGCTGCAACATTTACCAGTTGATCAAAGGCACAGGATATAAAATCGGCAAACTGCATTTCCGCCACAGGTCTCATACCTACAAGGGCTGCGCCAATTGCCGCCCCTGTAAAGCCTGATTCAGATAATGGCGTATCCAGTACACGCCACTCACCATACTTTTCATAAAATCCTTCTGTCACACGAAATGCCCCACCATACACACCAACATCTTCGCCAAGAATAAATACACTCGGGTCTCGTGCCATTTCCTCGTCCAAAGCTTCCCTTATTGCTTCAAGATAGGTAATTTCCTTCATTCAAGCCTATACCTCCTCTATTGGTGTCGCATAAAGCCCCTTCAACCCGTCATCCGGCTCAGGATATGGGCTCTCCTCAGCAAATGCTTCAGCCTCTTCGATTTCTTTCTTTACACGTAATTCTATGCCCTCCATGTCTTCCTTTCTGGCAATCGTATTTTCAAGCAAATATTTCTCCATGTTTAGAATGGGATCCTTTTTCTTCCATTCTTCCAGAAGCTCCCTTGGGACATATTTAGCACTGTCATGTTCAGAATGACCATGCATCCTCATCGTCTTACATTCTATAAAAGTAGGACCTCCACCATTTCTTGCAACTTCATAAGCTTCTTTCGCTGCTTTATAAATCTCGACCACATTGTTCCCATCAACAGTTTTACTAGGCATATCATAAGCAAGCGCGCGTTCTGCAACATTCTTAATCGTCATCTGCAATCGTAACGGCGTTGAATATGCATACTGATTATTATTACATATAAACACAATCGGTAATTTCCTTACTGCTGCGAAATTCATTGCCTCATGAAAGTCGCCGCGGCTTGTCCCGCCGTCTCCTGTACATGCAACTGCCACTCTTTTTTCACCGCGCATCTTAAATGCCAAAGCAGCACCGGTACCAACTGGATAATTGTCGGCGAGATGGCTGGGAAAGCCAATAACACCAAAATTTATATCACCGATATGAACGTTTCCCTCCTTACCACCAGTAACTCCTGTTTTCTTGCCGAAATATTGTGCCATAATCCGTTTTGCGGTAATCCCACGAATTAAAAATACCCCCATATCCCTGAAATATGGTGCAGCAATATCATTCCGCTCAAGCGCATAACCATATCCTACAGAAACAGCCTCAGTACCGTTGCTTGTCCAGGCTCCACCCAATATCTTTCCCTGATGATATAACGATGAAATCCTGTCCTCAAATCGGCGTGTTAGCTTTAAATAATAATATAACTGTAATAAATCTTCTCGTTTTATATCCATATAATTCGATTACCTAAAGTGACCAAATATTGCTTCGTAATTAATAAATTTATATCAATACTAATTGTTCTAAGATTTATAAATCATAAAATAAAGAACGCCACTATACGCATTAATATCAATACTTATACCAGTCGCACTTATTTATAAACAAACACCTAATTCTTTAAACCACGATTTATATTGTAAAAGATACATCTGTTCACCGGCCTTAAAGACCGCCTGTTATTGCCCTGTCAATTTCCATCTGCGCCTTTAGTTCCATGACGTGATTTGTTAGCTCCTCTATATGACCTTTCTCCCACTCTGCCAGAGACAACAACATCTTACGCGTTGCGGGCTTTGCAGCTTGTAAAGCCGTTCTGTAATAATAATCATAAGATTCCTGTTCTCTCTTTATTGCCTCCATAAGCACTTCCATGATAGCACGAGGCTCTGGTGAACCACTCATCTTCATAAAGTACCCTCCCTTCATATTTCTGATTTTTTATTATTCTTCTGATAAAAAAATGAAATTAAAATACTAAAGAAAATTTAGTACATTTCGCTTTACTCCAACGATTTTTCCCGCAATTACATTTCCACCAAGCGCAACGGTTTTAAGCCACTCAGTCGAGTATTAGTAACGTTTTTATGTTGAATTAGCACCTTGAATACATCACCCATCACTTCCGGATGTATAAGATTCTTTATCTTTAGAACTGCGTTGTTACCATTTTCTAATGTGTTTGTTTTTCCCAGAATACCCAGAGCAATTAAAAATTGTGATTGGTTTGTAAGCCCTGTAAACTCCAGTCCAAAAGACCTTCCGATATTTATTAGACTTGTAAAGTCCACACTAGCAGTAATATCCTGTTCTCCTACTCGCTTGTAAAAATCACAGTTAACTGTGTGTTTATAAAAACATCTTAAAGTGCCTTCTCTATTATCTTCATAATAAATCCTATCTTTTGTATCGCCATAATCAATTGTTAATACAAATCCTCTATTAAGTTTTTTTGAAACTTGCCTTAGCCAATTTACACCATCCAAATTTACTTCAAATACCTGACCTTCTTTAAAATCACACTTGCAGGTTTCAAGATACTCCAAAAGTATATGGCTGGATAGGTTGTCTTCTATTTCAAAAAACCCGTTTTCATTATAACTTACATATAACTCTTTTAAAATACCTTTTTTAACCTTCAAGCGATGTACTGGCAGGGCGTCTATGAATTCATTAGCGAGAAAACACCCATCAATCTCATCGAAAGAAAACCCATTCTCGGTATATGTATGCCACACTACCTTCTCCGAGGGCAGATTAATTGAATCCAAAAGCATTTGCTGTTTCTTTCGTTTATAAGCATTTGATTCAACAATAACATAACGAAATTTATCGTAAAATCCAGGATACTCTTTTCTTACAAAACACATAATATCATAACACAACCATCCTGTGTTTGAACCCATCTCAACTACAGTAAAGTTAACTTCTCCCATGTTTTTCCACATCTCTTCAAGCTGTTTTGCTACAAGTTCTCCAAAATATTTGCTAATAGTTGGGCTTGTATAGTAGTCTCCAAACATACCTGTTTGTTCCCTATCTGAATTGTAATAACCATACTCAGGGTGATATAAAGCAATCCTCATAAAATCAGCAAAAGTAAGCTTCCCCTTCTTTTTAATATTTTCTATGATAAAATCCTCAAGCTGTTTCATATTACAAATTCCATTCATTTAAAAAGAATAAAAACCAATTTTTGTTTACCTTTATTCTCCTTAATGCCTTGATAATTCATCTTTACACGCTTAAAGCAAAAATTTATATCACACATCACATAAATTTTGCTAATTATATATAAGCAAAAAAACTCTTTCCACTTCTTTATTTAAGTTGCTTTCCTAACACAAAGCCACTAATCTTGTGATTCTTTAATTTCTAAATGATTTCTGCTCTTGTGTGTCTGTAACCATAGCTAAATTCATTTGAACAGATTATCATCAAATAGTTATTTTAGAACCAAACGATATTGGCTTTTTTTGCTATTTTAAAAATTTAGTATTTATTAAATATTTCTCTTTACTTCTTTATTCATATTTGCTATTTAAAAAATCATGAATCAATCAGACAGTATGAAATTAGACGAGTATTTATTTAATTTTACTGATAATAATACTGAAAAACTAAAAGAGCGATTCTTTGAACTCCTCATACTTTACAGTTTAAATAAAAACTTAAATCTTTCCATACAATTAGAAGACCTCCTCAATACAACAATAAACTTTCTTAAAGATTCTCTTAAGATCGACGAATTCTGCTTTATGTTGTTGGATAATAATCGCAAAGTACTAAAAGTATGGACAGCTGATAAAGCTACATTTGAGGCGGCAAAAGACGTTACCTTTAATATTGGAGAAGGAATTTCAGGCATTGTAGTACAGACCGGCGAACCCATTATGATACAGGATGTAAACAAAGACAGCAGATTTCTTTATTACAAGGCAAAGCTGCCAAATATTGGTTCCTTTCTTTCAATACCCTTAAAATTAAGCGATAACCGTATAATAGGTGTTTTGAATATTCATAAAAAAGAAATCAATGCATTTAAAACTGATGACAGAATTTTCTTCAGTATTATAGCCCAGAATTTAGCCAATGCAATAGAAAGAGCAAGGCTGTACGAAAAAGTTCAAAAAGAGGCAATGTATGATGATCTTACAGGGTTATACACAAGAAGATATTTTTTTGAAAATTGTTATCGCGAGTTCAGCGAATCTGTTCGATTTGGAAAGACTTTTTCAATAATTCTTGCAGATATCGATCATTTCAAATATTTTAACGATACCTATGGTCATCCAACAGGAGATGCGATACTCAAGGAATTAGCCTCTATCTTAATAACAAATGTTAGACATAGTGATATTGTCTGTCGTTACGGTGGTGAAGAATTTGCCATTCTATTGCCAAACACAGGGAAAGACGGAGCTGCGTTTACAGCTGATAAACTCAGGACATTGGTTGAAACAAACCTTGCAGAAATAAATAAAAGTAAAGATATTGGTAAAATAACAATAACCGCTGGCGTTTCCACATATCCAGATGATGGGAATACTGTGGATGAGGTAATCTCAAAGGCTGACAAATTCCTATATCTCGGTAAGGTGCGCGGCAGAAACATGGTGGTTAATTCAACACCAGTTGATTCAACACCAGCTGATAAAACACCAGTTGATACAAACATAGTAAGCGAAAATAGTCTGCTTCAAGACATAGCACAACACTAAAAATTGTAAGAGGAGCAAACCTTTTACAATTTCTTGAGGTAAATGTTAATAATGGATGGAAAATATCTGCCGTAAACGATATCAATAAGAAGGGTTTTAGAGGTTAAATAGAACATTAATGCGAAGTTTAAGATAGATATATTTGCAAAGGTATTATAAATTCAGTATCAAGCAATGATGAAGTATTTATCATCATAATTGCCCATACAAAAAAATAAATATATCTTCAGGTGTTAACAGATGTGAAATACTTTACATATGTTAATTAGCTAGTTATACATTCCACCATAAACGAAAAACCAGTCCATAAATTCCGTTTATAAACGTTTTACCTCTTCTATTTTTATAAAACAATATTGCTATCAAACTTCAACCTCGTAAGCCACTTTATCTGTACGGCGATTCTATAGATTACAAATATTAATAGACAAATAAAATTATACAACACATACCACACAGTAATTCTTTGACATGATTTTTGTGTTCTGCTAAAATTTTATCTTTAAAAATGTAAATACTTTGATAAGGTTCGGTTACTAATATATAGGGAGGAGATAATGACAAAACTAGAAAGAGCCCTTATCAGTGTCTCAGATAAAACCGGTATCGTTGAATTTGCAAGGGAATTACAACGCCTAGGTATCGAGATTATTTCTACTGGAGGCACATCGAAATTATTAAAAGAAAATGGAATTTATGTAATTGAAATATCTGAATATACCGAATTCCCTGAAATTATGGATGGTCGTGTAAAGACATTACACCCAAAGGTTCATGGTGGATTACTTGCCCTGAGGGACAATGATACGCACAGGAAACAGATGCAAGAACTTGGCATTAAGCCTATTGATATGGTTGTAGTTAATTTATACCCTTTTGAGAAAAAAATCTCTAAAAAAGGTGTAAGTCTGGAAGAGGCAATTGAAAATATAGATATAGGCGGCCCTTCAATGATCCGCTCTGCCTCAAAAAACTATAAACATGTTATCGTAGTCGTTAATCCGAAACGATACCAGTTCATCATTGAAGAACTCAAGGCAAATCACAATAATATTTCTGAAAAAATGCGATTTGGGCTTGCCATAGAGGCATTCAGAATGACAGGACGCTATGACAGGATTATCGCAAATTATCTAGACAGTCTTGATACGGAGAAAGGCGGTTATCCAACAGTATTGTCGCTCGATTACCTTAAACGCCAGTCTCTTCGTTACGGTGAAAATCCACACCAAACGGCCGCTTTTTATGTAGAAGAGAATGCTACTGAACCATGCGTATCAAACGCCGTGCAAGTATTTGGAAAGGAACTTTCATATAACAATATCTTAGACCTCAATTCTGCCCTAGAATTAGTAAAAGAATTTGAACGACCTTCAGCCATTGTCATAAAACATACAAACCCGTGCGGCGTAGCCTCAGCCAATACGCTTGCTGAGGCATTTAAAAAAGCATATAACGGCGATCCTTTATCTGCCTTTGGTTGCATTCTTGGATTAAATAGAACCGTTGATGTAATAACAGCAGAAACTATAACCGAACCAAGTCATTTCGTTGAAGCGATTATTGCACCTGACTATGAACAGGAGGCGATAGAAATTCTTACGACAAAACGTAAATGGGGAAGTGGACTGAGGCTTTTAAAGACAGGTACATTTTCAACAACATCTTTTGATGTTGGCAGCTACGATATGAAAAGAGTGGTTGGTGGAATGCTTTTACAGCAGAGAGACCTATCAATATATGACCCTTCAAACCTCAAAATTGTTACAAAGAGAAGGCCTTCCGAAAAGGAAATGGCTGACCTCCGATTTGCCTTTACTATATGCAAGCATGTAAAATCAAATAGCATTGTCTTAGCTAAAGACGAAGCCGTTGTAGGCATTGGCGCTGGGCAGATGAGCCGTATAGACTCAACAGAAATTGCGATAAAGAAGGCAGTCAGCAGGACCAAAGGCGCCGTAATGGCGTCAGACGCATTTTTCCCATTTAGAGACTCTGTTGACACTGCAGCTAAAGCAGGTGTGATAGCAATCATTCAGCCCGGCGGTTCAAACAAGGATGATGAATCTGTCGCCGCGGCTGATGAACATGGAATAGCCATGATTTTTACAGGACAGCGACACTTCAGACACTAAGTAAGCGCCAGAGATTATCAGACGGAAGCATTTGACTTTCGTAAATAAAAACCTTTATCTGAGTTCATCTGTGGAAATCTGTGTCCCAATTAGAAATGAATATGAGAGTTAAAATCTGCGGGATTACAAATGTTGAAGATGCAAATACTGCGGTTGAACTTGGCGCGGATGCACTGGGATTTGTCTTTGCAAAGAGTCCTCGGCAGATAACAATAGAACAGGCACGGGAAATTATTGAAACACTACCGCCCTTTATATCTGTAGTAGGTGTATTTGTTGATGAAAAGATAGATAAGATAAAAAATACATGTAATTCTTGTGGGATTCATACGGTTCAACTTCATGGTAATGAAGACCCTCAATTCTTAAATGAACTTAAAGAATACAAGATTATTAAGGCATTCAGAATTAGAGATGAAAGTGATTTGAAACCCATGTCAAATTATAAACCTCATGCCTTTTTGCTTGACACTTATGTAAAAGGTATAATAGGTGGGACAGGGATAACATTTAACTGGACATACGCTCATCAGGCAAAAAAGTATGGTAATATTATACTATCAGGAGGCCTGACACCCGAAAACGTCAAAGAGGCCATCCACATAGCGAAACCCTTTGCAGTGGATGTCTCCTCAGGAGTTGAATCGTCTCCCGGTAAAAAAGATAAATTATTAATGAAACGGTTTATTCTTAATGCAAAATCTTAGCCGCTTTATACCAATCTAATAATTAAAATCGTAAGATAAATTTTATTAGAATTATAACTGGGAAATAGTAAATAAATATGAACCAACGCCAAGATATTTTCAGAAATATTCCATCTGTTAATGAACTGATTGAGTCAGAAGAGATATCTAAATTAACAAATATTTATCCAAGACAACTTGTCGTTGATGCAATAAGAGAGGTGCTGGATAATATCCGGCAATCTATAAGAAATAAAAGAAGGTCAAAGGTGGATAATGAAACATCATCACAAACTGCTGACATATCACCGCAAAGTCTCTGTCTTCTAATACAGCAAGAAATACAGGGAAAATTATCAGGCATCGAACATGCCATTAACGCTACTGGAATTATACTGCATACAGGACTCGGCAGGGCTCCGCTTACAGAAGAGGCTTCAAGACAATTACAAAATGTAACAACTAGTTACTGTACCCTCGAAATAGAAAAGACCTCTGGAAGTAGGGCAATTAGATACCATTGCATTGAGCAACTTATTTGTATGCTTACATGCGCTGAATCCGCATTGGTTGTCAATAACAATGCCGCCGCTGTCCTTTTGGCATTAGACACCTTAGCAAAAGACAAGGAAGTTATTATCTCCCGCTCACAGCTTGTTGAAATTGGTGGAGAATTTCGCATGCCCGACGTCATGCAAAAAAGTGGCGCAATCCTTGTTGAGGTGGGAACTACAAACAAAACATATCTCTCTGATTATAGCAATGCCATAACAGAACGTACGGGACTTATATTGAAGGTGCATCAAAGCAACTTTAAGATAGTTGGTTTCACTGATACGGTTGATTTAAAAGACCTTGTTTCTCTGGGACAAATTCATAATATCCCTGTAACGTACGACCTTGGAAGCGGCGCATTAATTAACTTACAGAAATATGGCATGCCTTATGAGCCAACAGTACAGGAAGCAATAAAAGCCGGTGTTGATATTGTTACATTCAGCACAGACAAACTATTAGGCGGTCCTCAGGGCGGTATAATTGCAGGCAAAAAGAGGTGGCTGGATTTGCTTAAAAAGAATCCCTTGACACGTGCCCTGCGCGTGGGAAAACTAACCATCGCCGGTCTGGAAGCAACGTTAAAACAATATCTTGAAGAGGACACTGCTGTAAAGAAGATTCCTGTCATTAATATGCTTTTGACGCCGCTCAATGTAATTGAGGATAGATGCAAGAGAATAATAAATAACATAAACCCTAAAATTATGAGTATGCTCGATATTTCGATTGTTGACGGATTTTCAGAAATGGGTGGTGGTGCGTTACCGGGTGAGAGAATCCCAACAAGGCTGATTTCAGTTTATTCCAAACAATTAAATGCCGAAGAACTAGCAATGCGACTCAGAACTTACACCCCCCCTATCTTTGGAAGGATTGAGTACGGCCGTATTCTACTTGATATGCGGACGGTGTGTGATGAAGAGGTTAAAATGATTGCTGCTGCATTAGAAAAGATATCTGGTTTTTCAGGAAACTGTGTGATCTAATAATTTAAGTGAATATGAGTCGAAGTGTAACGTTATAAGAGTTTGTAAAAAGATTCATCCACATAAAGTATGAAGCAGCACAGAAGGATAATGAAATATGGGTAAAAAGTTAAAAAAGAATAATTTCGATCCAATCATAAAACAATTATCAGAGACCCTCAAAAAAGAACTTGGGAAAAGCATCAGAGATATTATCCTTTTTGGCTCAAGGGCACGGGGTGATTCTTACTTGGAATCTGACTATGACCTCATTGTCCTTGTAGATCAAGAATCAAAAGTACTCAATGATAAGATATTTAACGTATCCTGCAAAATTGGTTGGGAACATAATGTAGTAATCACGGTGTTTGTCCACGAGCGGAGTTATTACGAAAGCAAGAAATATGAACCCTTATTTATGAATATACGGAAAGAAGGGGTTCATATATGAGGAAAGATGAGGAACTATCACAACAATTAAAAGTTATGATGGGCAAGGCTAAGGACAGCCTGGAAGTTGCCAAACAACTACACAAGCAAAATCATTACAATGATGCCGCTTCTAAGGCGTATTATGCAGTCTTCCATTCACTTCAGGCAGCTTCGTTAACCAAAGGATTGAGTTTTTCCAAGCACTCCGCTGTAATGAGCGCTTTTAATAAGGAGTTCATTTATGGCGGGGTTTTTGCTAAAAACTTCTACGATAAAATAGTGCGTCTCTTCCATGATCGACAGATTGGAGATTACGAGTATGAAAAGTATATAAATCACGAAAGTTCCGAGGCCGACGTTGGTGATGCGGAAGCGATTATATGTGCAATTGGAGAATATTTGCAGAAAGAAGGCTATCTCGATGTTTGACCGTTTTTTGCACGGACAGAGCAAGACCATTTTCTCCTGGATATGCGGACGGTGTATGATGATACAGTGGTTGATATGATTGCTGTGGCATTGGGCAAGATAGCTTCTCAATCATAAAAAAGCGAAACCACAGATTCCACTGATTACACAGATAAAAAGGATAAATAATTGAAAATTGAAAATCCGAAACAAAAAACTCATATCTAAATTTTGTTCATTTGGATTTATTTCGCATTTCGAATTTCGTGCTTCGAATTTATTGCTCCATATAGTGATATAAAATATATAATTTATGGAACAATCCACGAATACACGCCAGGTTGAACATATTATAATTGGTACGGCAGGTCATATAGATCACGGGAAGACGTCCCTCGTAAAGGCATTGACGGGTATTGATACCGACAGGCTGCCTGAGGAGAAACAGCGTGGAATGACCATAGATTTAGGCTATGCCTATCTCGACCTCGATTCAGGTCAGAGGGTCAGTATTGTTGACGTGCCAGGACACGAACGTTTTGTCAAAAACATGCTGGCAGGCGCAACGAGCATAAATCTCGTATTATTCGTTATTGCGGCTGACGATGGCATTATGCCGCAGACTATTGAACATCTGGAAATCATTAATCTCCTGGGAATCCGGCACGGTCTTGTTGCTTTAACGAAAAAAGACCTTGTAACAGATGAATGGCTTGCCATAGTGCAGGAAGATATAAAAAATATTTTGAAAGGTACATCACTGGAAGATGCACCCATTGTACCTGTCTCTACAGTTACTGGCGAGGGGATTGAGACCTGTAAAACGATCATAAAAAACCTTATCGCACAAATAAAAACCGTAACAGTTCACCCCCACCTAAACCTCCCCCTTTCTCCCCCTCCGGAGGGGGACAGGGGGAGGACATTCTCTCCCTCAGGGAGGGGGACAGGGGGAGGAGTACAAGGGAACAATGAGTATTCCCCGCCTCTGGCGGGAGGGGTTAGGGGAGGGGGTAAACTGTTACTAAAAACCTGTGATGATGCTCGTGTATTTCGATTGCCCATCGACAGGTCTTTTACCATAGCAGGATACGGGTGTGTTGTAACCGGGCCTATTATGGGCGGCCAAATTTCAGTAGAGGATGAAATAGAAATATTTCCCATCAAACAAATCGTACGAGTGAGGGGGATTGAAGTGACCGGAGAACGAGTAGATACCGCCTATGCAGGACAGCGAGCTGCAATCAATCTATCCGGAATCAAATCAGCCGAGATCAAACGCGGTTACGAACTTTCTATCCCAGGATATTTACAACCTACCAAAATTGTGGATGCGTCATTACGATTGATTAAGAATGCAAAAAACCCGTTAAAAAACCGGGCAAGGATACGATTTCACATGAATACTTCGGAGGTAATGGGACGTGTTATACTGTTGGAGAGAGAGCAACTGAATCCCGGAGAAGAGGCATTGTGTCAGTTTCTCCTGGAAAATCTCATTACGACCGAAAGGGAAGACCGATTTATCATTCGTTCTTATTCGCCGTCTTACACCATCGGCGGAGGCAGGGTTCTTGGGTACAACACAACACGATTGAAACGTTTTAAAGAAGAGTCCCTGAAAACCCTAAAGATTCTGGCCAGCGGTAATCTCTCTGATATTGTAGAGCAGATTTATTTGAATAATGCCATCCGTAGGGGCGAACGGCCGTTCGCCCCTACCAATGATGATATTTCCCGTCGGGTCAATATTCATCCTTCAGTTGCAGAGAAGATTATTGCAGACTTTGTAAAGAAAGGCATATTAATGAAATTTTCTGTAGAGGGGAAAAACGTTATTTTTCATAAAACCCACGTTTTATCTCTGAAGGGAAGGATCCTGGATGAATTAAAAATATTTCACAAAGATAAT
>Ga0209343_10001608_pt1 | contig 30215 bp, 30 predicted proteins | sample RifCSPlowO2_02_FD_184026 | JGI IMG/M metagenome (GOLD analysis project Ga0209343, IMG submission 184026) | Groundwater microbial communities from Rifle, Colorado - Rifle CSP2_plank lowO2_0.2 (SPAdes) (version 2) | ecosystem: Environmental > Aquatic > Deep subsurface > Groundwater | place... | reverse complement strand
CAATATCAGAAATAAGACCATAGACCAAGCACTCTCTCTTATAAACGATGATAAGAGCAATTTTGAAAAGCTCTCCATTGTGAGTGACAATATGCTTATTTTTTGCGCCGGTTTTTTGATGAGCGCTTCAAGAAGATTTCATATAGTTTTAGCCGGTGGAACACAGATGGCAGCATGTCTGCTAGTGGCTGACAAACTTAGAGAAGATGTGCTTATGAGGGTAAAAGATGAAAACATTACTCTAGCTACTACATCTTGGGTGGCAAATGATAAAAACTCCGATATTGCGCATATTTTGTCACTTCTTAGCTACAAACCTCATGCCGTATATACATCATTTTCATTTGAACAATCAACAATTCCAATACTCAAGAAATATGATGAGGGTGAAGCTAAAGAGGGTGTTGGAGCCGGTGCTGCACTCGGCTATGCCTGCGCGAACGAAGTTAATAACGCAAAACTTTTAGAAGCAATCGAGCGTATTTTATACTCAATGTAGCTTTAGGGGGTTGTAGGGACATCTGTCCCTGCCATTAAAACGGACGCGTTCGTTTTAATGCGTTACATCAGTTAGTTGCTAAACTCTCTCAAGCAATTTTTTTAAGATGTAGAGTTTAGCTTTTAAATCTTCAATCTCTTCGTCATTACCGGCATCTTTTATCTCAATTTTTGTCTGTTCTATTTTTTTATGAAGCTTTTCTTTTAGTTTTTCTTGTTTTTTTTCATCGGTAGTTTTGCTAAAAAATAGCTTCTCAATGCCCTCAAACACCTTATTTATCTTCATTTTTGAACTCCCAATACTCTTATGTCTTTATCTTTTATCCACAATATTGTAGCAACTTGTATCAGCTTTTGTGTTACATCATACGCAAATGCACTATCGTTTATAAGTGATGTTGCCATTTTTGAGTCAATCTTGTTCTCTCTTATAAGCGCGTCGATTCTGCTATTTTTTATGTCATCTAAAATTTTAATGCTCTCTTTTAAAAGCTCAATCGAAGATATAACATCCAAATCATCGTCATGTTCTTTTAGTTTTTCTATCGTATCTATGGTTTTAGCGATATATACTCGCAAGTTGTTATACTCCTCTTGAATATATGTGTTTCTTGATTTTGAGTAGTAAGAGATGTTTTTTTGCAAATCCCGCATATTTTTCATAGCCTCTACAATATCTCTTGAGGCAAGCTTTAGGTTATATACTCTATCTTGGTCATCTTCTTTCATATTTTCTTGAGAGAGTGTTGCATAGTGAATTATCTCCCCGTAGAGTGATTTTATCTTGTTTGCGTAAAACTCATTTATATCCGTATCTATGCTCATGTCGGAGTTTTTAACCGCATTTGCGATATTTGTACTTTTTATAAAATCATGTCGATGTAAAAACATTGAGTGTGAAATGGCTTCTACTGCACTATCGTAAAGATGAATCGTCTCTTTTCTTATAGATTCTATTGCTGCATTTGGTACATTGATAACAACATTGTCGAGATAGAGAGGCTTTAGAGCATAAATATTTACCTCAATAAAAAGTGTCTCAAGATATTTTACAAACTGATTCGTAAAAGGAGAGATAAGTATTACTCCAAGAATATTAAAAACAGTATGAAAAAGTGCTAGTTTCATGCCGTAATTATTATCCGCTATGCCTATTTTTGAAGCTAGAAATATTACGAAATCACTTAATTGATGTAAGAAAATCACTGCAACAACGGCTGTTGCGACATTAAAAATAAAATGTGAGAGAGCCACTCTTTTGCCGTTTGCATTTGATGCTATAGACCCCAAGATGGCAGTAATAGTCGTGCCTATATTTGCTCCTATAACAAGTTCAACCGCATTTATATAGATGATTTGATTTGTAGCAAGAGCCGTTATGATAAGCGCCATCACTGCAGCACTGGAGTGCATAATAATAGTTATCGCAACTCCAAGCGATACATAAATCAAAACACCGAGGTAACCCTCAACGGCGAATTTTGAAAAATCAAATTTACCCCCTAAACCTTCAAACCCGTCTTTCATATAATCAATACCAAGAAGAACAAATCCAAGCCCTAGCACTATTTTTCCGATTCCCTGATAATTTTTATTGCTTGAAAATTTTAACGCCACTCCAAAAACAATCAAAGGCATTGCATAAGTTGCTATATCTACTTTTACACCTAAAGAGGAGATTATCCATGCCGTCGTAGTTGAACCTACATTTGAGCCAAATATTACACCAACGGCCCCGCTTAAAGTGATAAGCTCTGCACTTAAAAATGAGATAATTATTATAGAAATCAAAGATGAACTTTGTGTAATGGCCGTTGCTATAACACCTGTTCCTACGGCTTTTGGGATAGTGCTTGTGCTTACTTGTAAAACTTTTTCCAACAGTCCGCTGTTAAATAGTTTAAAACCATCCTCCATAAAAAGCATGCCGACAAAAAATATAGCGATGCCGACAATAATAGTTTTATAATCATCATTATAAAAGAGTATAAAAGCAAGTGTGAGTAAAAAAAACTGATAATAATATTTTTTGAGCATTAACGACCTTGAATGATATAAGTATGATTTAACATACTACTATCTTTTGTTTTAAATTTGCTTTTTTTATTTTGCTTCTTTATTTGTGGATTGATTAGCAACAAGCCGATTTGATATAATGTCTTTAATTAAAGGAGTTTGAGTAATGAGTAAAATTTTCTTTTTTCTTTTTCTTCTTTTGAGTAGTGTTTATGCCGGAAAATATCCAATTTTTTATGAGCGTTTGGCAACACCGCTTTACACCTCCATGGACTCTTTAAAAAATCTCTCAGATATAGAAGATTTAAACAAAAGCTGCACTTTATTTATTGCAAATGCGGAGCAAACACTACAATTTGCCAAAAAGATAAACGCAAGCGATGCATCTTTGACAAAAGAGTATCTGCTCAAGCTCAGAAAGCTTCAAAATGAGTATGACCATACCCTGCATCTTGTTCATAAGCAAATTAGCAAATCTATAGATGAAGACGATTATGAAAGATTTTTACAACTGACAAACTGTGATTTAGATGGTTTGCTTCAAAACAGAGCCCTGCTTGATGCGGCTTTGGAATTTTATGAAAAAAAGAAAAAGAAAAAAAAGAGCATATTTTTAGACAAACAGGCTCAAAAGCTTAAGCTTATAGAAGAGTATCAAAATGAGTTTGTAAATGCGAGCGTTACAGATACGATTGACTCTTCAAAAAAGACCCAAAAACCACAAATAGTCTATCTTGAAGCAAAAACAGTTGATAAGGAGATAGCAATATATGCTTATAATAACAATTCTTACAGTGTTACGATAAGCATAAATGCAGAGTATAGTAATTTAAAGTCCGATAAAGGAAAATACTCATCACTCACTCTTGGAGCACACGCAAGCGCAGAATGCACTCGTTTTACTCCCATAAATGGCACTACTTACTCGTACACTTTAGAATATAGCTGGATTTTAGGTTCGAAAAACGCCGTGCACGACGAGAGCTATATCTATAGACTTCCTTTTTCCCTCGGAAGTTCCTACATTGTTTCTCAAAGCTATAACGGTGGGAAAACACACTTTGGGCATAGTCGATATGCCATAGATTTTGCCATGGATGTAGGGACAAAGATCTATGCCGCAAGAGAGGGAAAAGTGGCAAAAACAAAGTCAGACTCTAACATTCACGGGATAGGTCGAGAGTACTCAAAATATGGCAATTTTGTAACCATAGAACATAGTGACGGAACATTTGCGACTTATTATCATCTTATGCAAAACGGTGTAGCGGTGAGTGTCGGCAATACAATCCAAAGAGGAGACCTTTTGGGTTACTCAGGAAATACGGGTTATTCAAGCGGTCCGCATTTACATTTTGCAGTATTTACACTTGATGGCGAATTAAAAACGCAGACACTTCCCGTAAAGTTTAAAAGTGCCGACATAGTGGTAGAGAACCCACAAAAAGGAAACTTTTATACAGCAATGTAATTGAGCCGCTTGCAAATTTGATGTGGTCGGTTATGCCAAAAGCTTAGAGGCTCTTTTCATATTGAACAAAATTACCGCAAGAAATGCCAACAGACATCCTGCTACGGTCGTAAGAGCCACAACTTCATCATACACGACAGCACTTGATACTATTGCGCCTACCGGAACAATAAACATAAAAACTGCCGTTTTGTGTGCTCCGACTTTACTTGCCGACACAAAATAGATAGCCATCCCAAATGTACCGGGAACTACTCCGATAAAAAATATTACACTCCAAAACACACCGTCATACGCCGCAAAATCGAAGGGATTATGTGGCAGGGCAAAGAGCATGTTTATAAAAGCCGTAACACCAAAAACCACTAGCGTGTAAAACATCGGGTCGGCTCTTCGCATCCCTTTTTGAGCTATGATAGTCACAATCGACCACACCACCGCACACCCTAGAAAGTAGGAACTATCTGCACTTAAAAATGCAAACCCTTCGTACGGAACACGCAGGAGCATAAGCGCTCCTAAAACACCTACCGACAGAGCTATTAATTGTCTATTTGAAATTTTTGTACCAAAAATTGCTATCGACATCATGTATGTAAAAAGCGGAGAGAGTGCCGTAACCATAGTGCCTCCGTATCCCGCTTGCCCATGACTGAGACCCGCAAAAAAGAGATAGTTAAAGAGCGAGGTAAGCGCTCCGCTGGCAAACATATAAAAATAACCGATTTTGTCGCTCTTTAGAGGAGTTTTTAAAAACCACACAACAGGAATTATCGTGATAAAGGAGATGGCATAACGCCAAAATGCCGCCACCTCTGCGTTTGAGTGCTCCGCCGCAACTTTGCCCGCCGTCCATGCAACACCCCAAAAAAGCATAGCTATAATCATCCATATAAAATATTTTGTACTGTTTTTTGTATCTTGCATTATTTATCCGATTTGTTCTATGAAATTTTAACTATTTTTTTTCCATTGCTATTTTTTGCGTTGTAATTCTAAAAGTTCTTTATCAAAATCACTTAAATATTCTCTATCTTGAACAACTCTATATTTTTCATATTCATCTAAAGCTAATGCAACGGCTACTTCATGAGAGATTTTGCCTTTGTGTTCTAACACTTCTTTTTCATTGAACTGTAAAAAAGCATCAAGTTTTGCCACCCAATCTTTCATGTACATTACTTGTTTGTTTTTGGCTTGAAGCTCTGCATAGTCAAGATACATAGTAACAATTCGGTTAAAAAAGTCTAACTCTTCTAATGAAAGGTAATTTTTGGCTACCACTACATCGGCTCTTCTGATTTTTCCATGGGGTGAATTTTTCCAGCTTATAAGCCCCATGTTTTGTTTATTGCTACCCGCTCTGCTGTAAATAATTTCAGCGGCTGTTTCACCAACTATTGCGAAGTGGAGCTTATTTTGCACGGTTGCAAAAAACTCCTTGCTTATCTCATGATTTGAGTCATAATCGCTACTACACTGTGCATAAATATCGGTGATCTTTTGATAGAGTCTTCGCTCACTGCTTCGTACATCTCTGATCCGCTCTAGCTGTTCATCAAAATAGTCTTTGCCAAATATTTGTCTTGGGTCTTTGAGCCGCTCATCATCCATGCTAAAACCCTTGATGATAAACTCTTTGAGATGCTGTGTTGCCCACTGACGAAATCTCGTCCCTTGAAGTGATTTGACTCTATATCCTACAGAGATAATGACATCAAGGTTATAGTACTTTATAGGCTTGTCCGAATGAGCAAAGTGCAAATTTTGCACATTGCTTTTTTCTTCTAGCTCACCCTCTTTGAAAATATTGTTAATATGTTTTGTGACAACCGTTCTATCTCGTCCAAAAAGTTCTGCCATCTGTATTTGTGTAAGCCATACCGTTTCATCTTGTACAAGTACATCTACTTTGATTTTTCCATTTTCAGACTTATAGAGTAAAAATTGAGTTGGTTGTAATTGTTTATCCATCTATTCCCCCAAGATATTTACTATCAGATTTATCACGGTTTCTTTTTGTTGTGGGTCGCTTTTGGCAGTCATGAGTGAAAGTGCCACAAGGGCGTTATCGTTGATTTTTAGCTCGCCGCTATTTTTATAAAGCATATTGTTTTTAGACAAAAAGAGTATGAACATAAAAGCACCGATGCGTTTGTTGCCGTCATTAAACGGATGCCCTTTGATGATGTAGTAAAGCAGATTTGCCGCTTTCTCTTCTACACTAGGGAGCAAATCGACACCGCCAAATGTTTGGTAGATGTTTCGTACCATACCACCGAACTCTCCCGCTTTTTCATGTCCGAAAAGCTCGGTAGCTTCGCCTTTTCTCATGAGTTCACTTTTTAGCTGTGCGATAGCCTCTTTCGCCTCATCAAAATCCAAAACAAACTTTGCCTCTTTTGGTTCGATGTTTACATGTAAAGAGTCCTCATCGTACCCTTGCAAAAGTGACCATGTACGAGAGTAGTTTAGTATTACATCCAACAGCCCTTTGGCTTCATGAAGCTCAAGCTCGCTTTGTGAAATAGTATTTTGCAGGAGTGATATAGTTTCGTTTAACTCTTTGAGCCCTTTTTGCTCCAGCCTTTTTTGGTTAATAGCATAGCCGTTTACGAGGTACTCTTTTAAGACTTTTGTTGCCCATACTCTAAAGCTTGTGGCTCTTTTGGAGTTTACTCTGTAACCAAGTGAGATAATCATATCTAGGTTATAAAAGTCAATCTCCCTTACGACTTCTCTCCCTCCCTCTTTTTGAACTGTTGCATTTTTTGCAACAGTTGAGTTTTTATCGAGTTCGCCCTCTTTAAAAATATTTCTTATATGTCTTGAAATAACAGATTTATCCCTATCAAAAAGCATTTCCATCTGCTTTTGACTAAGCCATACGGTATCGTTTTCAAGCGATACATCAAGCTTTATCTCTCCGTTTATATCTTTGTAGATGATTATGTCTGATTTGATTTGATTATTCATTGTCTTTTCCTTATCTCTCATTCATACACTCCAAAAATTAAATTATTACAAAGATATTAGCAAGAAAAATGAAGAGTTGTGAAATATATGGCTATTTGTCATATATTTCTTTTTTTATTTCCTTCGACTTCTTCTATGAAAATACTTTCTCTATTTTTCATTTTTTATATGCCTCATAAGCATAAGTAAAATCTTCCAAAATATACTCTTTATACTGAACTTTTTGTATTTGTTTTATTGCAATATTCTCTAACGATTTAAAAAATTTAGATTCATTTGATAAATAATCAATAAAATCAATTTCTTGAAATGAAACTTCATTTTCCCAAAAGAATATTTTTTCTGAAGTTTCATCAAAGTTTTTTTCATCATCTTTTGACATATACCCTTGTTGCGCATAACCTATTTTTAAAATTCGTTCTAACGAATAGATATCTCTAATTGCTACATCATCAATATTTAAACCTGATGCATTTCTATTAGATAGCATCACTACTTGATGAATATTAAAATTATCTATATCAGCAATTTTTTTATTAAAATACTTCTTTATAAAGGAATTTCTATCTTCATTAAAATAGTTTACTGCCTTTGGCAATTGCTCTTTATATGCTTTTAAAATATATTCATAATTACTTGTTGCTGAAGTCGCTGAAATTGGATGTAATCTATTTTTGCATTCTACAAAATAAATATTCTTATCCCCTAGTACACAAATATCAATTTCACCTTTTTCATTATTTTTATTTTCAAATTTCAAACCACTTCTAACATCTTTAAAACATTTTAAAAATGTATTTTTTACGATTTCTTCAAATTTATCGCCTTGATCATCTAATCCAAATTCATTGTTAGATAGATAAGCTCTAATTAAATTTGTAGCGCCCAAAGTCCTAAATAATAAAAAATTAAAGTTTTCATGCACTTTAACTATCGGTTTAAATTGGATATCTATCTTGTCATCTACCTTTGATTTTGTCAAATCAGTAGTGAATTTTTTGATAAAGTTTTCTATATCTTTATCTGTAATATTTTTATTAATTTGATTAAATATAATCTTAAATATCTCAAAAACTAAACTGCTTGGAGCAGGAAACAGTATTGAATTATTAAACATAACACTATTATCACCACACTGCTCTTTTAATATATTATCCATAATAATAGTTATATTACTCATACCTATTGTAAATTTTAATAAATCAATCCATCTAATATTAGTTGATTTAAAACACTTATCATTTATATTCACATTACTATTTGAAAAATATTCATTAAAACTTGACTGTATCCTATATTCTGCATTCCCATCATTAATATTAGTTAAAATATTACATAATGGTTCTGACAGTAAAAATCTAACTCTTTCGTAAGAAGTGCCTTTCTCCATTATATTATAAAAGGGAAGTTGTTGCTCAAAAGCTTTTTGTACAACTTTTATAAAGTTACTATCATTATTTTTAATTGACATCATTGATGAATACATACTTTGAATAACATTCCTTAAATAACCTAATTTATAATACTTTATGTAGTTATCAATTTCATGAGTTATTGTCAATAGATTATTTTCAATATGAAGCTTATATCCCTGTTTATTGATATATATTTTAAAATCTGTGATTTTGCTTTTTGTCAATAATAAAGAAATAAGATAGTCTAATTTGTTCTTTTTTAAATTAATATATTCTGTAAAATTATAATTTTGTAATTTATTTGGATTTATTTTTTTATAGTGCTTTATTATATTTATTGTATAAGAGAAGCTTTCTGAAAGGGTTTCTTTATATTCAGATTGCTCATCTTTTAAAGTTGAAAACATTATTTCTTGCTGCATCAAAAGAAATATTAATAATTTTTCAGCGTCTAATTTATAAACAATACTTTTAATATCATTGTTTATGTCGTTTTCAATCAACTTTATTATTTCTTTATTCTTCATAATATTCTCTTAGACCTTTTTTATTCTAATTCCAACATGCCAAACCGCTAAACAACCTCAATGCCGATGCTCCGCCTTAAGCAGCTCTTCTGCTGCCTCATCCGAGAGCTGTTCTATCTCCAAAATTTTGCCGCTTGCTACGAGTGCGATTCCTGCTAGTTCGTGATTTGCATTGAGGATTGCATGCTCTTGTTCTACGCTCTCAACCACATAAACGATGCCTTCCTCTTCGCCGTCGAGTTCTGTACCTACGGCAATATCCTCAGGCAAATCTTTGAGCAGTTCTTTTAAAACTAAAGTCTCATCGTACTCTCCATACGCTGCTGCGGAAGCAAGTGCCACATGAAAAGTATCGCCTACTTTTTTTCCCTCAAGCGCATCTTCTAGCTTTTGAAAGATTTGATTATAACCGCCGTGAAGATACATAAATTCCTCACTCTCATCAATGATATTGCCCTCTTCATCTTCTAGCTTTATGAGCATTGACACAAGTGTGTTTTTTTTGATTTTATCCATAGAAAATCCTTTTATTTTTATCTACCGAGCAACTCTTTTTGTTTTTTGGTAAGTTTATCGTAAACAAGCTCATAAGAGTGGTCTATAAGTTCTTTTAAAAGTGTATCATCCACATCGCCGCCGAGCGTTACTGTATTCCAATGTTTTTTGTTCATGTGGTAACCGCCTTTTACCGACTCATACAAAGAGCGGAGTTCCATGGCGTAGGTGGGGTCGCATTTTAGGTTTATGGAAAGCGGTTTTTCGTCTGCCGTAAGTGCAAACATTTTGTCGCCGACACGATAGACTCGCACCGTTTTATCAAAAGGGTAATCAAATGTAGCTCCTTTTTTTGAGAGCAAATAGGCATCTAACTCGGCAAAATTCATGTTCTTTCTCCTTCCATATTTTTACTAATGCATCAACAGCTAACTATTGATACTATTTTGTATATTTTAGCTAAATTGCATTTCGAGAAAAAGGAGTGCTCAATCCTTTTATGTGCTATGAATTTTAATTGAAAAAATAATAAAAGACAATCCAAATATTGCTTTTGTGTTAAAATAAATAAGCAATATTTGGATTGCTATAATTCCTGCATGTAGCTAAACTTTTGCTAACTATTAAAAAGGAAATCTATGAGTTTCATACATGAAAAGAGTTTGTCTAGTGCAGATAGTGAAGTTTTTGAGATTTTGGAAAATGAGTTTAATCGACAATCAACACATCTTGAAATGATTGCCAGTGAAAACTTTACATCACCCGCCGTTATGGAAGCTATGGGAAGTATCTTCACCAATAAATATGCAGAGGGTTATCCACATAAAAGGTACTATGGAGGCTGTCAATTTGCCGACCAAATAGAACAGCTGGCAATTGAGAGACTTTGTAAGATTTTTGGATGTTCTTACGCAAATGTGCAACCGCATTCAGGGAGTCAGGCTAATGGAGCCGTCTATGCTGCATTACTGCAAGCCGGAGACAAACTGCTAGGTATGGATTTGCAACATGGCGGTCATTTAACGCATGGTGCAAAACCAAGCTTTTCCGGTAAAAACTATCACTCGTTTACATATGGTGTAGATATTGACGGAAGGATGAATTATGAAAAAATTTCAGAAATTGCAAAGATTGTTAGACCAAAAATTATAGTTTGCGGCGCAAGTGCTTATGCACGAGAAATAGATTTTAAAAAATTCAGAGAAATAGCTGATTCTGTTAATGCGATATTATTCGCTGACATCGCACATATAGCGGGTCTTGTTGCAGCAGGTGAACATATGAGTCCGTTTCCTTATGCAGATATCGTAACATCTACTACGCATAAAACACTACGCGGTCCTCGCGGCGGTGTCATTATGACTAATAATGAAGAGATTTCAAAAAAAATCAATAGCGCTATTTTCCCTGGACTGCAAGGAGGACCTTTGGTACATGTTATCGCCGCTAAAGCTGTAGCATTTGGAGAGATTTTACAGCCTGCTTGGAGTGATTATGCTAAACAAGTTAAGATAAATGCAAAAATATTAGGTGATACTTTGCTTCAACGAGGTTTTAAGCTTGTAAGCGGCGGAACCGACAATCATCTGGTTTTAGTTTCACTTATAGATAAAGATTTTTCAGGAGAGGAAGCGAGTGTAGCATTAGAAAATGCCGGTATTACCGTCAATAAAAATTCGATACCCGGAGATCTCCGCCCAGCGTCATCTACCTCAGGAATACGCATAGGCTCTGCCGCGCTGACGACATTAGGGATGAGGGAAAAAGAGTTTATTTTTATTGCACATAAAATTTGCGATGTCTTAGACAATATTAAAAATACGCATATCCATGCACAGATAAAAGAGGAGGTTAAAGCTCTTTTAAATGATTTTAGTGTTTATAATCATGCAACATATTAAAAATTTAAAAGGCTAGGTAAAAGTAGTATGCGGGATATGGAAATTTTACATCACAATTATCAACTCATTGCAAAGTCCATCGCTTATATTGACACTCATTTTAAAGATCAGCCTTCGATTGATGAGATAGCCAAAAAAATAGGCATGAGTAAATACCATTTTATTCGGGTTTTTAAAGAGTATGTCGGGGTTACTCCAAAACAGTTTCTTCACTCGGTTACATTAAATTATGCGAAAGAACACATAAAGAAATCTAAATCTATTTTAGACAGTAGCCTAGATATCGGGTTGTCTAGTTCTAGCAGACTTCATGAACTTTTTGTCAATTTAATAGGGGTAACACCTAAGGAGTGGAGAGAAAAAGGAAAAGATGTCGCCATGACCTATGGTTTTGGTATTACACCTTTTGGCGAAGCACTAATCGCCTACACTGACAAGGGAGTCTGCTATTTAGGCTTTATAGATAATAATAAAGAAGCTATTTTTAAAAGATTTAAAGAGATATGGGAAAATGCAAATCTGTTGCACGATGATATAAAAGCGCATACTTATTTAGAAAATATTTTTATTAAAAATAAGAAATACAATCTCTTGGTTAAAGGAACAAATCTTCAGATTAATGTTTGGAAAGCACTTCTAAATCTACCAAACGGCGTTATAACAACCTACCAAGATATTGCAAATTTCGTAGAGCAGCCAAAAGCAGTTAGGGCTGTTGCAAATGCAATAGGCAAAAATCACATCGGCTTTCTTATCCCTTGCCACAGAGTTATTGCCAAAAGCGGTGCGATGAGCGGTTATCGTTGGGGGATTGAAAGAAAAAAGATACTTATTGCCTACGAATCAACCCACAAAGAAGATAGTATAAATTACAGAGTAGCGACACTTGAAGATATTGCGAGTTTATGCCGACTGCTTCATAAACTATTTGTTCAGGAAGCCGAATTTGAACCAAATAGTGTTAATCAGGAGAAAGCGCTCAAAATGATTATTGAGAATGATGGCATCGGTGATATATATGTCGCATCGCTAAATAACGAGATTGTAGGAATGGTCAATATTCTCTACACTGTATCAACGGCATTGGGCACAAAAGTAGCCTTGATGGAAGATATGATTATCGACGAAAAACACAGAAGAAATAATATCGGCTCATCTTTACTAAAATACGCCATCTCTTTTGCTAAAGAAAATGGATGTCAAAGGGTTACCATACTAACAGATGAAGATAATCTAGCGGCACATGAGTTTTATAAAAAGGTAGGATTTGAAAAATCAAAAATGACTCCTTTTCGGATTCAATTTTAAAATTTGAAATTATGATTGCTATGGTACAGCTTATGCTAAATATGCAAAAAGAGCAACAAGCAAAGCCGTTAGAGACTCTGTTAAAGCTCAAAGATTAGCCGTTATTTACTTCGGTAACCTCTGCTTACGCCATGCCCAGTATAATTTTTTTTAAAACATGCCTGACAAATGCCGTACGGTGAGTTCGGCGGGAGCGGTGCTTTGCACATTCTGCATCTTGAGGCAAGCTGGCTCTGTTGAAGTGAATTTTCTATAAACTTGTTTAAAACTCCTCTTGAAGCTCTGGCTCTGTTTGCATCGATAAAGTAGTCGCCAAATCTATAGCTCAGCCAAAGATATAGCGAAATCTCTTTTACCATATCCTCCGCGCGCAAAAGCTCATCGGTTGTCTGCGCATAGCTTCCAACAAGCAGCGGAGTTGTGTAAGAAATAGGCATTTTCTTCTCCAACGCTCCCAGATAGCTCTCATAAGCGGCAACTATATATGGGGATTTTAGAGTAAGAGGCGCGCACGCCAGATGGTACTTTGTAGTTAAATCCAAATCATAACTATCAACCAAAATGGACGCTTCTAACATGTCATCTAGATTTGTTGCCACAAACGGACCGTCAAACTCCATATTTTTTACAAAAAAGTTTAAAATCTCATGGAGCGACTTCTCTTCGAGTATGCTTCCTACAAGTTTTATATGGTCGAGATTTGCCATCACTTTAAAAGGTATGGTTATGGTTTTTGCCTCTTTGTAAAAGTTCTTTTTTATTACGCTCAAAACATCAGCACTTAAAGCACCGACATATCCGTTTTCATGCAGACCGAATCTTCCTGCACGACCCGAAATTTGGTGAATTTCGCTTGGTATAAGGCTTCTGTCATTAACTCCGTCAAACTTTTCGGCTTTTGAGAAGAGTATGGTTTTGATGGGCATATTTAACCCCATTGCAATAGCGTCTGTTGCAACTAAAATCTGTGTTTCGCCCGCACGAAATCTTCTCGCCTCTTCGCGTCTGACCTCCGGAGAGAGATTTCCGTAAACAACGCTAACACTAAAATATTTGGAGAATGTTTGTTTTAATTTTAAGACATCTTTTCTCGAAAATGCAATGATTGCCGTACTCTCTTCTACATCTTTTTCACTAACAGGTGAGTCTAAGAGTGTTAGCGGATTTTTTCTCTCAAACTCAATTATCTCTAACTCTTCGCCCAAATACTTAGCAAGCTCGACTATCGCCTCTTTCGCGTTTGGCGAGCCGGTCATGATAATCTCTTTTGCAGGTGCTCCGATGATAGCATTTGCCCATGCCCAACCGCGGTCACGGTCATCCAACATCTGCACCTCATCGATTACGCAGACATCGACATCTACATCAAAATTTACCATCTCGATAGTTGAACTTATATGTGTCGCATCTTCACTAACAATCTGCTCCTCGCCGGTTATCAAAGAGGCTTCAATGCCGCTCTCTTTTAAATCCTCAAAACCCTCTAGCGCCAAAAGTCTAAGAGGCGCCAAATAGTACCCCGTGTCGGCACTTTTTAGCTTCTGCATTGCTTGATATGTCTTTCCGCTGTTTGTAGGTCCTATGTGAAGAGTAAGTTTTCTTCTCATGTCTCTTGCAAGAGGAAAAAGGTTTTTAAAATCTCTAATGGTTCTTGCAAGAAGTTCATATCTCTGCTTTTTAGCTATCTCGTCATGGATTGAGTGGACAAATCTTTTAACTGTTTTTCGTGCAACTTTTGGCGATATATTTAGCGATGCACTCAACAACTCAAGCAACACATCATAAACTTTAGAGTGTAACACCGCAGGAGTTAGATGGAGCAGAGTTGCATAAGAGCTGCACTCATCAACCAAAGAGTTTAAGTCGTTTAAAAACTGCTCTTCATGCTCTTTTTTGGAGTCGTTTATTACTTGGCTAAAATCAAGTTTATTGCCCTTCCATATATCATCTAGGAGCGAATTCAGTTCGACATGTAATTCTAAAATGTATGGCAGATTTTTATCTGAATGTGGAAGTTTTAAACTCTGTTCCATCCTAACCAAAAGCTCTTCATCGTGAAGCTCTATCTCAACATTTCCAAGCTCTCCGGAGATAATGCTAGAGAGAATGCTCTCTTTTATAAGCGGATATGAGACTTTTGTTTTTGGCGGCGTCGCACGAAGCGCACTTACTATCTCTTTTTGAGTTAGATAAGGATGAGGGTCTGATAGATTTTTTATAAAACTCTCTATCTCTTGCTGTTTTTTGGCAACAACACGCTCTTTTTCTTCGCCAATCTCTTTTATGAGCAGCTCTTCGTTCGTGTCTTGAAGGTAGTCGTAATCGTAAACTTTGGTGTTAAGCGTGAGTATCTTATGAAAACTCTGTCCATACAAAACATAATGAAGAGAGGCATTGAACTCCAAAGAGTCGTCGATGTCAAAAACACCGTCAACTTTTTTCTCGATATGCTCTTTTTTTAGGTTATATCGAATGTGGCGAAGCTTAGATTCCATCTTCTCTATGGTAATCTTTTTGCTTCTAACATCTGCGAACGCCTCATGGAGCAACACAACCTCTTCATGACTGACATTTAACTCATCTATGAGCGTATCAATCTTATCATCTCTGTCAAGATTAGGCTCTTTTTGGATGGTGGATTTGTAAATTTTGCCTTCGTGCGCAAAGAAGTTTAAAATGTCTGCGCGAAAATCACTATCCGCCTCGCTCCACAACATTCTTGCCATCTTTATGAGCATATCTCTGTTCTGGTCAATGTCGTAGATGCCAAGAAAGCTAAACAGCTCGCTTAATGTTTGCGTGCTTACTCTTGCAATCCCTACATCAAATGGGTCATCATCAAAATATTTTCTTATTTTTTGGTTTATTTTAGAGTTTTTTTTATTTTTTTTTGCCATTTACCTTGATCCATATCACTCAAAAGCTTTCTTATTGTCTACGAGCTTTACAATGATATATAATAGCAAAATAGCGGTTACAAATGATGCAAAAATGTCACTCATAAAATAAACAATTGCAAAGAGAAGACAATTTATAAAAATAGACCAATTTGTTACTTTGTAATGACTCCAACCCGCCTGTACAAGTCTTTGATAGGCGTGTTTTTTATGAGCTTGGCTAAGCTTTTCGCCATTTCTCTTTCTTCTTAAAAGCGTGATAGTCGCATCAAACCAAAAAAGTCCAAAGATAATAATCCACACCCAGAGATTAGTGGCTTCTTGATTAGCGTAGTAGATTGTAAATATTGCAATATTGTATCCAAGGAGCGTACTTCCCACATCCCCCATAAATATCTTTGCCCTATTCCAATTCCAAAACAAAAATCCAACTACCGCAACTGCTAAAACTATAAAGTGTGCCCCGCCAAAAAGCAAAAATCCTGCAAGTGCTAAAAAGAGAGCCTCACTCCCTGCATAGCCGTTGATGCCATCTAGAAAATTATAGAGATTTATATACCAAACAATGAGCAAAAATGCAAAAAGATTTGTAATAACTTGATTTTCTACCGTAAATATTCCAAGATTTAAACTCTCAAATCCGCCAAGAGCCACAAGTCCGCCGATGGCGACAAGAGCTTGAGCGATAAGCCTTGCTTTTGGACTTAGCTCATATATGTCATCAAAAAAACTCACAAGCGAAATCACAACGCCAACAAGCAAAGCATAAAAAAGCGCAGAGTCTATCATGTCGTTAAAATAGAGATAAAATAACCCCGCAAACCAAGTAATCGCTATTGCTATACCACCGCCATGCGGAGTAGGAGCTGTGTGTGAACTCCTCTCATTTACGACCGCCAATAAAGATTTTTTAATGGCATAGTTTTTTATAAGATATGTGAGAGAAAATGACGCTATAAAAAGTAATATATATATCATCAATAGTGAAATTTGCAAGATGCGATAGCTATATGTGATTCACCAACCTCATAAACCAGCCTATGCTCTTCCGTAATTCTTCTTGACCAAAAACCACTCAGCTCGTGCTTTAAAGCCTCAGGCTTGCCCATGCCATCAAATGGATCTCGTTTTATATCTTTTATAAGTTGGTTTATTTTTTTTAGTGTTTGCTTATCTGTATGTTGCCAATATAGATAATCATCCCATGCTTTTTGAGAAAATATTAATTGCATTCAATCAACTCTTTTTGTTCACCTTTGCCTTCTCTTAATTGCTTAATCGATTCAAGCAGATGTTTTGCGTTGTTTTGATTGCTCAAAAGATAGCTTGTCTCTTTCATAGAACTATACTCATCAAAAGGTATAACAACTACATTTTCCCTACCTTTTCTGTGAATAATTACTTCATCATTTCCATGATATACCGCATCAAATATCGCTTTAAAATTATTTCTAGCTTCTGTCATACTTACTACTTGCATTGTCATTCCTTACATTATTTTGTACACTATTATATCATATCTGTGTTAAAAATTTAACTTTCACCCTTTAGCATCAACCCAATCCCCTCTTCCACACTATAAGGATTTTTAAGATTTAGCTTCTGTTTTGTAATGGTATTGTCCACTTCTAAACTTCCATAAAGTCTTTTGTGAAATGATGGTTTGAGCAGTTTTAGCAGTGCTTCAAAAAATGGTATTTTAATAAGATATACTTTTTTATCCAAGTTTTTTGCTATGAGCTTTATAAGCTTTAAAGTGCTCAGCGGTTCATCATCACTTGCCAAGAAGATGTTTTGAGATCCTGAATCAAGTTCAGGATGACACTCCTCCGTCATTCCGTGCTTGACACGGAATCTAATAACCTCATCAACCAAATGGCAAAGATTGCCGACATAGACCATACTCCGCCTATTCTCAATCCCGCTAAAAGGCAAAATGGATATTTTTTGAACTAAATTTACAAGATTTTTGATATTTGCCTTGACTCCATAGCCATACACTATTGGCGTTCTTATAATACTTACCTTAAATGCTTCATCCTCTAATTTTAAAAGCTCATTCTCTGCTTTTAGCTTACTTCTACCATACTCATCTTCAGGATGACATACACTATTTTCGGTATAAGCACTTTCTGTTTCTTCACCGTAAACTTTAACCGTACTCATAAAGATAAACTGCTTCACCCCTGAAGCTTTTGCTTTTTTAGCCAAATTCACAGTTTGTATCACATTTACTCTTTCATACTCATTCGCACTTGCCCCACCCATTTGATGGACTAATGCAGAGAGATGAAAAACTACATCAATCCTGTTTAAATCTAAAATTTCAAGCTTATCATTTAAAAAACTAAATTTTTTTATATCGTATTTGTCTTTGTAATGGTTTATAAAATAGCTTCCTACAAAACCATTTGAACCTGTCAATACTATTCTTTTCACTTTAGACCTTTTTCTATTTTTAAAAATTCTTTCCGCAGTTCACTATAAAAATATTTTTGCGAATATCTATCTATAATACTTTTTCTTACATTCTTTTTAATACGATTGTAATATTCTTTATCTACAATAAACTTTTCAATTTCATTATATAAACTTACTTCATCTTTTTTATTTACAAGTGCCCCATTCTCTGCGTGTCGGATTATTTCATTGCAACCGTTAATATTTGTCGCCACAAGTGGCACTCCATAACTTCCAGCTTCAATTAACACATTTGGCAATCCTTCCCTATAAGAAGGTAAAACAAATAAATTTGAGATAGCTAAAAAATTTCTGATATCCTCTTGAAATTTGATATAAATTATATCTTTCTCTGATTCCATAATTTTTTGACTATTTTTAGAAATATAATCCAATTCATTTTCATAATCACCAATAAGTAATAATTTTATATGAATGTACTTTTTTTTCAATTGAATAAAGACACTAATAAGCTCATCTATCCCTTTATCTTTAACAATTCTTCCAACAAAAGTTAAAACAAAATCATTTTCAAGAATCTTATTTTCAAGTCTGAGTTGCTGCTTTTCTTCTTCAGTGAAAGTATTATTAAAATAGTCTATGTCAACACCATTTACGGAGCCATTACCTATAATTTTTACTTGTTTTTTGGTTAATTTTTTTATTTCGTTCACTAGATTTAAACTATTGCTGTAAAGATTTGTACAAAACAAATATGTTAATTTTTCGGTGAACATTAATATTTTTCTTCTTTTGCCTCTTGCTTCTAGATGTGGCAATCCTACAACACTATGAATTCTATTTGGCACCATAGCCATAAAAGAAGCAATCATTCCCAACAATCCAGCTTTTGGAGTTAGTGTATAGACAATGGATGGACGAATTTTTATGAAATATAAAAATAACTGAATTAAAACTTTTAAATCTTTAAAAAAATTGATTTTTCGATTAAAATCAACAACTTTAATCGAAACATTCTCAAATTGCTCGATATTTTTTATAGTATCAGAACTTGATGTAACTATTTCTACTTCATAATAATTTGATAAAAACTTCGCTTGTCCTTTTAGCCATGTTTCTAAAACGACGGGAACAGTTACTACGATAACTAATTTTTTCATATTTTTAATTCTTCTTTTAAAAATTGTTGGACCTCTTTAAATGTTTTTTCGCCTATTAAATTTATCAACAACTGATTATCAGCCGTAGAAGCTTTCAATTCATTTTTATTTATATTTTTAAATAAAACCTCAATTTGATTATTTTTTAAATAATCAATAATAGTCTTAATAGAAACTCCATTTCCCGTGCCTACATTTAAGATAGGAATATTTTTAAGACCTAAAAGTTTTATGTATATCTCAACAACATCATCAATGTGAATAAAGTCTCTTATAGCATTTCCATTGTTTACAATAGTCAATTCTTGATTAGTTTTATATGCTTTGATGATTTTACTAATTATCGAAAAATTATCATCCCCGCCATACATATTAAATATTCTTGCAATAGTATAATCAATATTATTATCACCGGAAAATTTTTCCACAAGTTTTTCATTTGCGACTTTTAAAGATGCATGGAGATTTAAAGGCTTCAATTCGTCTTGTTCATTACATAGTATATTATTTCCATACACAGAACTACTACTTGTATAAATTATTTTATTTATTCGTGTATCTTTAAAATAGTCCAAAACTTTTGCGGTCACTAAGATAGAATTCGTCACATACTTCTGAGCATTATGAAGAGTATTCAACTCTGTCGCGGGCTGGAAATTATTAAAAATAATGTTTATTTTTTTATTTTTAAATTCTTTTAAAACATCTATATTATTTATAATTTCTCTTGAAGATATTACAGCATAATTACTTAACTTTATTGATAAAGTTTTTGATAAATTACTGCTTTTTCCAATTATAATTGTTTGCAATATTAATTTCTCCATTGCTTATAGTTAGTCACATATATAAATAAAATTGGCAACAACACATTCATTATCGGATAAAAAAGTGTCGGGTAATGAATATTTGATAAAACTAATAAAAATATTGCCATTTTAATATATCTATCTGGTGCTTTATATATCATATAAAATATTGCTATTGAATACAGAATAAAGTAAAGAAACCCAACTTTAGATATTATAAATAATGGTCCGAAATCTATTGGAAAAATATAATTACCGTCGATACCAAATAAAAAGTCTATAATACTATGAACATTATTCATATAAACAATTGTAAAAATTTCATCAAAATATTTATATAAATAATTAAAATAATCATACGAGATTTTTGATATTAAATTACTTTGAACAAAAAATATAAATATAAAAAATATCATTGGGATTGTAAGATATCTAAAAACAATTGATTTGTAAAATATAGTTATAATTAAAAACATGTAGACAATATATCCTGTTCCAGAATCTTGAAGTAAAACTGTTAATGTAGTTAAAAAAAATAAAATAATACTTTTTATCTTATTTGTATTAGATTTAAACGACAGATGCAACATATAAAACACTACAATATATGTTGAAGTAATGCTGAATTGTCCAAATAGTCCCAGTGGTTTTCCATAATATGAGGAAGCGTCAACCATAAACATTAGCTGACTCGTCATCATTCCGATATTTATCATAATAAAATCAAATAAAACAAAACCAAAAATAAGAAAAATAATAATTTCAAATAAATTTTCTAAGTGCACAATAATGAAAGATTTAATATTGACAAAAACCCCAAAACCCAAAAAAAATAAAAGTTGGGAACCAAAAAACTGAATGTAATATAAATTATTAAATGAATATTCTAGTTGTTGATAAATAAATGATAAATACAAAGAAGAAAGCATTAACACCGAATATATTAAAGTTAATTTTGATACTTGATTTTGTTTACTCTTGAAAAATAATAATAAAAGAATAAAAAATGCTATGGCAACATAAGCTATAAGACTAGAGAGCCTATGAGATATTATCGCAATAAAAGGCATAAACAGGAGTAGTATATATGTTAGTTCAATATTATTTATTTTATACATTTTTTCTTAAAATTTTTAAAATATAAAATAAATTGCTAAATAAATAATGTCTCAGCGGGATTTCTTTTCTTAAAAAAAGCTTTGATAGCATATATATAGCTTTTCTATATCCTGCATCAGTGCTTCTGGATGATATTGATGCTATATGTACTCTGTAGTTTATCAACACTTCCTTGCATAAATTTATTGAAAGATTACTATTTTTACAATCAATCCAATATCTCCAATCCTCCAATGTAATTAAGTTTACATCCTCGTCAAATCTTATATTATTTTTTTTCATTAATACTGAATTAATATTTATATTATTGGTATAAAATAAAATATTATCTTTGCTGATTATAAATTTCAGAATATTAAAAATTCTCTGATTTTTAAATGTCATCATATAATTGCCCTTATCATCTACTACATTTGCTAAAGTATGCACAATATCGACATCATCTTTTTGAATAAATTTGATTTGTTTTTCCAATTTTTCAGGCAACCAAACATCATCGGCATCCAAAAAAGCTATAAATTCACCTTGTGCATTATCGAGTCCTATATTTCTAGGTCTTGCTGGTCCACCGCTATTATATTCAAGTTCAATTAGTTTTATTCTATCATCTGAAATTTGATTTACTATAATTCTACTGTTATCTGTGGAACAATTATCAACTATAATCATTTCCCATTTTTGGTAAGTCTGTTTTATCACACTATCTATCGTTTGAGCAATATATTTTTCTGCATTATACATTGGTGTAATAATAGACACAAAAGGTTCATTTTTCACTATTTTGCTCCAATAAATCAAATATCTTATTAATTTCCTGTTGTATTACATCATTAATAGTAAAATCAATCAAAGATTTTAATTTTTCATTTTTAACTTCTAGCGTTTCATATATAAGTTTATCATGTTGATTGATTTGTATTTCAATTGTTTTTTTATATCTAACCTTAAAAACATTTTTTACAATATTTGCCAATTCTATAATTTCGTATATTTGAGATGATGACACATTAAAAATATCATTTGTGGCATCAATTCGAAGCAATTTATCTACAATTATTGCAACATCACCCATATATATAAAATCTCTCTTGGCTTTACCATTACTATGTAAAACAACTTTCTGATTTTCAAATGCCATTTTGACCAAATCATTTAAAACTAAATACCACTTGTCACTATCTATAAAGGTCGGAACTCCATAACTGTTAGTAAGTCGTAGAATAGTATATTTTAAATTATTTGTGTAGCCAAACTGCTTCACATAAAATTCCGCAAATAAATGCGTACTTGCGTAATCATTTTTAGGATTGAGATAATTCTCTTCAGTAATGATGCCACTATTTAAGCCATACACATGAAAAGTACTAAAATATATAAAATTTTTAATGTTTTTTTTGCTCAAAACCTCTAGTAAGTTTCTTGTGCCTAATGTATTAATATCTAAAGCTTTTTTAGGATATTCAGGCAAAAAAAACTCATTAAAACTAGCGGTATGTACACAATAATCAATTTCAAAATCTAATTTTTGATGTAAAGACTCCAAATCTGTGATATCTGCTTCTATAATTTTATAATCAATGTCATCAATTTTATTTTTACTATTTCTCGTTAAGACATAAACATCATAACCACTTTGAGCTAACTCTTTAGTGATATAACTACCAAGATTTCCATGTCCACCGGTAACTAAAACCTTTTTACCACTCATAATTGATATCACTTAATTCTATATTTACTGCTTCGCTTGGATTATGCTCCATGCTAGCCAAATTCAAAAGCATATTATATTCTCCAGCTCCTCTAAAAGCCATCCAAAGATTTGGTTTTACAGTGAGTCTTTGATAGTTATTGTGCGAAAGATTAACACTAAAAAACTCTTTAGTATTCTCATCATAAACTACAAATTCTATTTCACCAACTGGTACAACTAAATTTAGAGTCATTTTTGTATGCTTTTTCCAACCTTTTGTATCGCCTTGATTTATAGTTGAAAAGTACGCTTCTCCGAAACCCTCAAATCCAACATCACTCTTTTTCATACCATGAAATATGTTACCTTTCGGATGAAATATTTGATTGAGCGGTGTTAAAATCACTCCGTCCATTTTAAACCTTTTTCTTTAGCCATAGTTTCATATTCTTCTATTTGTTCTAATGTTTTATCAAGCATGTTTGTATCTGTTTTATAAAAGTCATAATACCACTCACTTGTAAAGCGGATAGTATCTTTATACTCTAAATTTGCCTGCCATTTAAGATAAAAAAGTGCTTTGTCGCAATTAAGTTTTAATAGTCCAGCCTCATGAAAAGGAATATTTCCAGTTACCTTATATGCCTCAGCAACTTCTTTAAAATCCCAATATTTGCTTAAATCAATAAGTAATTCTTCAACTGTATGATTTTGCTCTGCTCTTGGACCAAAGTTAAATGCCCCTCCATGCAAGGAATCATTCTCATAAAGTTCTGCACCAAGATTTAAATACCCACTTAAAGGTTCTAACACATGTTGCCATGGTCTTGTAGCTTTTGGCGCTCTTATTTCTACTGTTTTATCTTCACTCCAAGCTTTCATGCAGTCAACTACAATCCTATCTTTTGCCCAGTCGCCGCCACCTATTACATTTCCCGCTCTTCCAATGGCAAGTTTTATATTGCAATTATCTTTTTTAAAAAATGAATGATAATAGGATTTAATAATAAGCTCTGCGGCACCTTTGCTTCCGCTATAGATATCTTTACCGCCCATTTTATCATCTTCTTTATAGCCCCAGACCTGTTCGACATTATCATAAGCTTTATCACTTGTTATAATTATTGCTGTACATTTATGATTTGATACTTTTAAAGATTCTAAAATATTTGCTGTTCCCATTACATTTGAAGATATTGTATCTATCGGATCAATATATGAAGTAGAAACTATTGGTTGAGCAGCCAAATGAAATAAAAACTCTGGTTTTTCATTTGAAACAATTTCTATCATTTTTTGCAAGTTTCTTATATCTTCTTGATAATGTTTTATTTTATCTTTCAGCTTCAACTCTTCAAACATAGATGGATTCGTAGGAATGTCTTTTGAAATGCCTACTACATTAGCACCTAATTGTAAAAGCCATGTTGTTAGCCAACTTCCTTTAAATCCAGTGTGTCCGGTAACTAGTACCTTTTTACCACTATAAATATTATTAAACATTACCAAACCTTCCATGGAGCCTGATTTTCATCCCAAAGTTTATTTAAGTCATTTTTATCTTTTAAGCTATCCATTGGTTTCCAAAAACCTTCGTGTTTATATGTAAATATTTCTCCATCACGGGCAAGATTTTGTAAAGGAGCTTGTTCAAACACTGTATTATCTCCTTCAGTTATATAATCAAATACCTTCGGTTCACATACAAAAAATCCACCATTTATCCAACCACCATCACCTTTTGGTTTTTCCAAAAAATGTGTTACTTGAAAATTATCAGTAATATTTAAAGCACCGAATCGACCATCAGGCTGAACGGATGTCATAGTCATAGCTTTTCCGTGTGATTTGTGAAATTTTACAAGTTTTTCAATATTTATATCGCTCACACCATCACCATAAGTCAACATAAAAGGCTCATTTCCTATAAACTCTTGTGCTCTTTTTATTCGCCCACCTGTCAAGCTATCAACCCCTGTATCAAGAAGAGTGACTTTCCAAGGCTCGCTTGAATTGTTAAGTACTTCCATCTTACCATTTGACATATCTATTGTCACATCACTTTGATGAAGAAAATAGTTTGCAAAATATTCTTTTATATAGTACCCTTTGTATCCAAGCAGAATGACAAAATCATTAAACCCATACTTTGAATAAATCTTCATAATATGCCAAAGAATTGGCTTTCCGCCAATCTCAACCATAGGTTTTGGTCTTATATCTGTCTCTTCGCTGAGTCTTGTTCCAAACCCACCTGCTAATAATAATACTTTCACTTAATTTTCTCCATAATATTTATTCAAATACCACTCTCAAAGTTCTCATCAGCCCTCCATCAAGTTTAGTGGCATCTATTGCGTATCTTTCATCGTAGTATATTTTTATTTTGCATCTAATTTCCTATGATAGTCTTGATATGTTTGAAATAACTTTCGTTTTAATTCATTATTTACTATCTGATATTTTTCGTTCAATATATTTGATTTAAATTCATCGATGAAATCTACTACTTCACCTAATGTGATTTGATAAATTTTTTTAGGCTCAAGATATATTTCTATTACTTCTTTATTTTCTAAAATTGATAAAAATTCTTCAACTATATCTTGTACATAGACATAATGCATTTCAATATTTCTATCATATACATTAATTTCTAAATTATTAATACTATTATATATCCAAGTACTAACAACAGAATTATAATTAGGTTTACATTCTTCGCCAAATACATGAGGAAGCCTAAATATATAACAATTGACATTATTAATTTTACTGTAAGCTTCTATTAGTAATTCTGATTTTCTTTTTGTTTTTCCATATTCATTTTTTAATAATTTTGCGTGAATAGTTGATGTAATTAAAATAGGAATGGCTTTATTTTGTTTTTTTAGAATTTCTAAAATTAACTTTGTTAATAAAATATTTGAGTTTTTAAATTCATCTTCTGTGCTATTTGGTCTAACTTCACCAGCAATGTGAAAAATAAAATCACATTTTGATATGCATTCTTCTAAAAAACTTTCAGTATTGTTTCTATTAAATTCCAATATATTAATATCATTAAAAAAAGTAAGTTTTTTTAATAAATTTTTACCAATAAATCCATTTGAACCGGTTACTAAAATATTATTCATAATAATTTATCCCATATTCAAACAAATCATTTGTTTCGTGAAGTTTCGGTTGTTTTATATCTTTAGGTGATAAATTTAATTCTTCTTTTTTTAATATCCAATCTATATTTAGATTTTCATCATCAAATGCTATTCCTCTATCACATTCTTGACTATAGTAATTATCTACTTTATAGGCAAAAATTGTATCATCTTCAAGTACAACAAATCCATGGGCAAATCCTCTTGGAACTAGCATTTGTTTTTTATTATCAGCACTTAATTCAACAGCTACATATTGTCCAAATGTTGGAGAGTTTTTTCTAATATCCACAGCTACATCTAACACCCGTCCAGCAATCACCCGTACAAGTTTTATTTGTGCATAAGGAAAAAGCTGATAATGAAGTCCTCTTAAAACACCTTTTGATGATTTAGATTCGTTATCTTGGCAAAAGTTTATTTTATATCCTAAAAACTCTTCTAATTTATCAACACGAAATGTTTCTACAAAATAACCCCTATTATCACCATGGACTTTTGGCTCAATTATCACTACATCTGGAATATCAGTTCTTTTAAACTCCATATAATTTACCTTGATTTGCTCTTCTTATTAAATATTGACCGTATTGATTTTTACTCAAAGGTTTTGCTAGTTCTAAAAGTTTTTCTTTAGTAATATATCCCATCTCATAGGCTATTTCTTCAAGACAGGCGACTTTTAATGATTGCCTATTTTCTATTGTTTGTATAAATTGACCCGCTTCCAGTAAACTCTCATGCGTTCCTGTATCAAGCCATGCGTAACCTCTTCCCATTAATTCTACTTTTAATCGTGATTCCTTTAAATAATCTTGATTTAAAGTTGTAATTTCGAGTTCTCCTCGATGGCTTGGTTTTACATTTTTTGCTTTTTTGACGACATCTGCTGGATAAAAGTACAATCCAACAACAGCATAGTTTGATTTTGGCTGGGTTGGTTTTTCTTCTATTGATATGACATCACCATTATCGTTAAATTCTGCAACTCCGTATCTTTCTGGATCTTTTACATAATAACCAAACACCGTTGCTTTATTTTCATCTTTTACATTTTTTACACTTTGTGCTAGAAGTTTAGTCAATCCATGACCATAAAAAATATTATCACCAAGAATCAAACAGGCATCATCCCCATTTAAAAACTCTTCACCTAAGATAAAAGATTGTGCCAATCCATCGGGACTTAGTTGAGCCACATAAGAAAATTTCATTCCCAAGTCTTCTCCACCGCCTAAAAGTTCTTCAAATCTTGGCAAATCCTTTGGAGTTGAAATAATAAGCACCTCTTTGATTCCTGCAAGCATTAAAACAGAAAGTGGATAATAAATCATTGGCTTATCATATATTGGTACAAGTTGTTTTGAAACACCTTTTGTAATTGGGTATAGTCTTGTCCCGCTTCCTCCAGCTAAAATTATCCCCTTCATGTACTTTCACCTCTAAATAAATTATAAAACCAGTTTTCAAAGGTATACTGTTTTATATTTTCATCATCACAGAAAGAATTTTTAAAAAAATCAAAACTGATATCAAAATTATTTCTATCGAGTATTATAATATTTTGTTCATTATAAAATGGTTCATTAATGATATTTTTGTTTGTTGTAATAAGCTTCAATCCTGAACCAAGTGCTTCAAAAGTTCTCATGGTTAAGCCATTTTGAATATTTAGTTCAATATCTAAAACAGACAGAGAGTGTTTGTAAACATTAAGAATTTCTTCCATTCCCACGGTATAGGTTTTAAGATATTTTATATCTTTAATTTTTATAATACCTAAACAAAATAATCTAAATAACCCCATTTTTGTTATATATAAATGATATTTGAATTCTAAATGATTAAGAGTACAAAATTCTTCAATAAATCTAATAATAGTTAATCTATCACTGTGATAAGCACCAAAAAAAGTTATGTCATATAACTTTTCAGATTTATGGTGTTTTAAACTTTCATACTCTTTGGAATAATATAGAGGCAAATATTCAATATTAAAATTATAAGCATCTTGTTTATCAAATGTCTTTATAACATCAAAATATTTAATAATATCTTCATATTGACTTTGTTTATTAGAATCCCACTGATACATAATAAATTTTGCATTGGGGAGTTTTTGTTTTAATTTGTCCATGACTAAAGGAGATAAAACTCCTCCTCTTATAACAAATACAAAATCATATAAATTCTCAGTAATACCATGTAACATCTCATCAACGTATTTTTGTTTCAAATACTTTGCCAAGAAAGGAAATATTTTATTCAAGATTCTGTACAACGCAGTATATATATCTTCTGAATAAAATGTAACATTTGCGTTTTTTGATTCCATAAAATCTATAATATGTTGATGATAATTATAAAACTTCGGTGCTATGAAAAGTACTCTTTTATTTGATATCACTGCCAATGAAATATTCCTATGTTTATTTTTCTAATATTCATCTAAAAATTCACCTTTGTCATTTGTTTTTTTCCATATAAGAGTTTTTTCATCATATCTTTTAACAATTTTTGCAGGTGTTCCAATTGCCACACAGTAATTGGGTATATCTTTATTGACAAATGAATTTGCGCCTATAACACAATTCGCCCCAATTTTTGCACCAACAATTGAAACATTTTCTCCAATCCAACTGTTTTTTCCAATAATAACTTCACTTTTAAATTGTATTGGCTGATTTTTAATTGGTTTTGTTATGTCTTCATACGAATGAATATTGTCGGATATATACACTTTATCGGCCATTAGAACATTCTCTTCAATAAGCACTTTTCTCAATGCTACAATATGGGCAAATCGACCAATGGTTGCTCCTTGTGAGATATATAAATTTGGTTCAATATTATCTTGCTTATGGGCTAGCAACCAACACTTAGTGCCTATACTTACTCCATCTTCTAGATGCATATACTCTTCGCCTTCAATAATATCTGGAGCTATTATTGAAACCTTTTCACCGTAGTATTTAAATTTGCTTGAAAACAACAATCTAAATATTTGTCTAGATATATAATTATAAACCCTTTTATAAAAACTATATTTTATCATTACCCATTTTATCCAGTTCATTTAATTTTTCAAGCATCTCTCGTGGATTTTTGAAATATTGAGATAATTTTTCTATTTTTACATCATCAAATGTCCACCACATAGAAGCCAGTAATTTTTCTCTAATATCTTTCTCAAATCTGTATCTGATATGTTTAGCTGGAACTCCAGCCACTATACTATAAGATTCAACATCTTTTGTGACTACTGAACCAGCTCCTATTACTGCTCCTACACCAATATTTACTCCAGATTTTATCATTACATTTTGCCCTATCCAAACATCAGATTCAATATAAGTTATTCGCATTATATTTTCAAACTCTTTTTGCTCAGTAAAGAAAAATGGTAATGGTTGCGTATTGTCATAAAAAATAGGGCTCGTACTTACCATATGAGTAGGGTGTGTAGCCAAACCTATAGTTACATTACTTGCAATAGAACAAAACTTTCCAATGTTGGCAGATAACACTACACTACTAGATTGTATATAAGTATACGCGCCCACATTCGCATTTTGTAATACAACATTCGAAAACAATACTGTATTATCACTAATTACACTATTTTTATCCATATTCACACCAAAATGAATCTTGCTATTTGGAAATTTTCGTACTAGTAGCCAAGACTTAATAATTCTTTTTAAAAAATTCAGCATTTTCATTTTTCCAATAACTTATAAATAAAATCAATATTTCGTTGTAAACTATTTCCATCTAAAGCTCCAATATATTGTTCCATGATTTTTTTATCCAAAAATGCTTCATACCTTGGATGATTGTTTTTGAAGTCATAAAAAGCCTGAACCATATCATCTGTACTTAATATAGTTACCAATTCTGAATCATTATCGAAAGGTGCATTTGTAATTTCTGTGTCTTTTTTATAATATATGACAGGAATACCCAAACACGAGGCTTCAAATAGTGTTTGAGAGTAGATAGATATATAAAAATCCGTTTTTTGCAACACTTCTGCCATAGGTTCTACGGACAGTACCTCTATGTCTAAATTCCTGAAAAAATCATTTACAAAAGTTTGATACTGTGTTTTATAGCCATTTGGTCTAATTTTTATGATAAGTTTAAACTTCTCTCCACTTGATTTCAACTGATTAAAAGAGCTTAAAACATCATACATAAAATCAAATTCAACCGCTACATATGAGTTTAAGTCAGTGGAGTTAAATCCAGATGCTCCAATTGTAATAGTTGGGATTTCTCTATTAATATTTTTTATCTTTGATGCATTATAGGTATCCATTCTAGGATCACCCAATGTAACAATATTATCATA
>Ga0209343_10001607_pt1 | contig 30229 bp, 33 predicted proteins | sample RifCSPlowO2_02_FD_184026 | JGI IMG/M metagenome (GOLD analysis project Ga0209343, IMG submission 184026) | Groundwater microbial communities from Rifle, Colorado - Rifle CSP2_plank lowO2_0.2 (SPAdes) (version 2) | ecosystem: Environmental > Aquatic > Deep subsurface > Groundwater | place... | reverse complement strand
CAGCTTTGATGTCATCGTATCGAACTGCGTGATCAATCTTTCGCCCGACAAGGATGCGGTATTGCGCGAAGTGCATCGCCTGCTCAAGCCGGGCGGGGAATTCTATTTCTCCGATGTCTATGCCGACCGGCGCGTGCCGGATGCGGTACGCAACGATCCCGTGCTGTACGGCGAATGCCTGGGTGGCGCGCTGTACTGGAACGATTTTTTGCGGCTGGCGCATCGCCATGGGTTTGCCGATCCGCGTCTGGTCGAAAGCCGCCCGTTAGACATTACCGATCCGAAGCTCAAGCCGCGCGTGGGCAATCTGCGTTTTTTCTCGGCCACCTATCGGCTGTTTAAGCTGGACGGGCTGGAATCGGCCTGCGAGGACTATGGGCAGGCAGTGATCTATCGCGGCACGATACCCGATCATGCGCATCGTTTTGTCCTCGACTGCCATCACGACATCGAGGCCGGGCGCATTTTTCCGGTATGCGGCAACACCTGGCGCATGCTGCAAGACACACGCTTCCGGCAACACTTCGAGTTCATCGGTGACTTCAGCCAGCACTACGGAATTTTTCCCGGTTGCGGCAGCGGCATGCCATTTGTACAAGATGAAAGCTCAGCCACTTCCGGCTGCTGCTGAATAGAACGCGATCAAATGTAAATGGTGGTTCGCAAAAAATAGCGATAAACTTGGACGGCAGGCATTGGTCGTCCATAGGTCATTTCAGGCATCGATATTTCCAACAAAACTTGTTTTACATCTGATAATATTTGCTTCGCTGTCGTATAGGTTTCTGGTTGGCTCGCCGTAACGCCGTCTTATTTTCCTTCGGGAAGGTGACGGGTCTGACGGCCAGCGTGTAGCTGACCCGATTCGGATGCGACGGAATGTACCGTATCAAAGCGCTGCCAGCGTGCAGGTCAGCAGATCCTATGAGGTGCGAAGCTCCAGCCGTTCATGGCAAATCAGTTGCCAATGCGGGTTGTCGGGAGCTTTCCTACGCGTGAATCCCATTACGGGATTTGGCGTAGACGTCATCCTATCTGTTTTCCTTGCGAGTTCCGGTCGTGCCTTCTTTAATTAACGGGAGGTTTAAATGTTTACACGCATGCTATGGGCGCTCCTATGCGCACTGATCGTTTTCCCCGGTTCTTTAATGGCCAAGGAAAGGAGCGGTGAAGTCGAGATTGCAGTTACCCTCGCCGCACCGGATGACAGCTCGGACGTAAGAGTATGGCTTCCCTATCCCGTCTCGAACAGCACACAGGACATATCGAATGTCAGAGTAAACGGAAATTTCTCGCAAAGCGGCATTTACGGCGAAAAAGAGACGGGCAATCTGGCCCTGTACGCCGAGTGGGCAAAACCGGCAAAAGACCGTGTGATCACGCTGACCTTCCATGCCACGGCAAAGGAATTGGTAAGAAAGGAATTCCCGGCAGTGGAGCCCCCTATCCCAGCCGAGATAAAGGAATATCTCAAGAGCACCGCATTCATCCCGACGGATGGCAAGGTCAAGGAAATCGCCCTCGGTATAACTAACAAGAAGCAGAAGGTTAGTCAAAAAGCCCGGGCCGTTTACCAGTGGGTGGTTGAAAACACGGTAAGGGATCCGGACGTCAAGGGATGCGGCACCGGAGAAGTCGAAAAGGTGATCGCAAAAAAAGGCGGGAAATGCGCCGACATCAGTTCGGTGTTCGTTTCAATCGCCAGGGCGGCGGGCGTACCGGCACGCGAGGTGTTCGGTCTCAGGCTGGGCAAAAAGGATGAGGAAGATATGACCGGCGGGCATCACTGCTGGGCAGAATTCTACGTGCCCGGCTACGGCTGGGTTCCGGTCGACCCTTCCGATGTCAGGAAGGCCATGCTGGCAGACAAACTGGATATCAAGAGCGCACAGAAATACATAGATTATTATTTCGGAGCAGTTGACGAATACAGGGTTGCCTTGGCCAGAGGCGGCAGAGGGTATTACCTGAACCCCCGCCAGAATGATGGCCCGCTGAACTATTTCATGTACCCCTATGCCGAAGTCAATGGAAAGTCACTTGAATGGCTGGCGGCGCAGACCGACCTGAAATTCAAGGTCAGATTTAAGGCGCATTGATTAAGGCGCTATGGCAAATAGCAATAAAAACTGGATTACGAAATAATTCGAACTTGGCAATATCACAATAACAGCAGGTAATGTGGCGTTGCCCATGCCACCCTGTTTAAACGTTGAGGAGGTAATTTCGATGAAAAATTGTCGCAGTATTAACAGGCTGTTCGCCAAATCATGTCTCGCCCTGCTTCTCTTGTCAGGTAGCGTCGCCTGCATGGCGGGTGTGACAGACATCCAGCCGATCGAACTGATGCAGCGCATCAAGGCAAACAAGGCTGGCCTCATATTGGATGTACGTACCCCGGAAGAGTATGCCGAAGGCCATATACCCGGCGCGATCAATATCCCTCATGACCAGCTTGGCTCGCGTCATCAGGAGATCGCTACGCATAAAAACAAGGATATCGTGCTGTATTGTCGAAGCGGCAGACGCGTAGGCATCGCCGCAGATATCCTGCAAGCAGCAGGATTCAGCAAATTGCTGCATCTGGCTGGCGACATGGGTAACTGGCGCATGAACGGCAATCTGCCGATCAAGAAATAACCGCGCAAACGCGCAAGCTCTTCTGCGGTGCTGCCGCACGGCGCGCTACACGTCACCATACCGTTGGTAGACTGGTCTTAACCAAGGGGTCTTGCTCCATCAACCGCCAGCGCGATGGGGCGGCTTCAATGAACCAGCCCAACGGTAATTACCGCTTCATAGGTGCCGTTCTTGCCGTGGCGCTTTGAAAAGGCATGCCTTGGCAAGGTCGCCATAGCCATGCTCACCTTGTCATCCAATCCTGAGCTGATCATAAAAAACCTGTCATGCGCATCCGGCGCATCCGGATTGTCGTGTATATGGGCAAATACATGAATTTGATAATCCGATGAAAAAAAGGAATCCGGATATCGGACACTGACTTCGACATCCTTTTTTGGCGGCCTGTTTCCGGTATTGACCCTGATCTCATATGGCAAGCGAGGGCCTGCTGCATTGGCCTCAAAAATATCCTGCATGGCAGGTGAAGCGGAAACAGATACCGTGACATTCTGTGAAATGTCAAAAGTGCCCGCAGGAAATATGATTGAAGCATACCCTTCAATATCCACCGCATTGCCAATAGGCGGTATTTTGGCGGTCACCGCCTGCTCTTCAAGGCTCATGATTGTGACAATAACCGGTGCTGCCGCACCGCGCGCCAAATCAACGGAGATTTTATTTGCCTTTTGAAGTTTGATGCGCTTTGAAAACATCTTCGGCTGCTTGCCCATCTCGACCGGCGGGAAAACAAGCTTTCCATTAATGCTTACCGCCCCCCTCAGCAAGCCTTTCTCGCCACTTGCTCCGCCTTGAACCGATACGATAAATTTCCGGCCGACATCCTGAATCGGAAAGCTTTTGACTACCCGCTGCGGTTGGCCATCCTCGCTGGAAAAAAATTCCGGGCCGAAAACAAGCGAATGGCCGTATGCGCAAGAAATAAATCCTTCAAGAAAACACAGTATCAGTGCGCCCAGAGCAAAAGCATTGGATATTTTCTTCACGATCAGTGACTCCCATAAAGTTACCGATTTCGCATGGTACTGCGGGACATTGAAAAATCTGGCCAGATATGCCACTTTCCGTTTAAAGCAATTTATCGATTTCGTGCTTCAACAATTCTTCTGTAACGACACCCGCATGAAAATAACTTATCTTTCCGTTTTTATCTATAAAGAAGGTGGTAGGCATGCCATATAACCCATAGGCATCCTTGATCTTCCCTGTTTTGTCCAGCCCTGCGGGAATAGTCAGTCCCGTTTTTCTCATGAATTCTTTCGCTTTTTTCTCGGTGTCATCGACGGCTATGGCCAGAAACACTACCGTTTGCGGCGCATATTTATGAAATGCTTTTTCGATATGAGGTGTTTCTTCGCCACAGGAAACGCACCAGGAGGCAAAGAAATTGATTACGACAACCTTTCCCTTTTGTGCGCTCAACTGAAAATCGCCGCCATCGAAGAGCGCCATATTGAAATCGGGCGCAGCCTCTCTTGCACTTGGTGTGCCTGCCGTATTGTCACCACAGCCCGCCATGAGCAAAAAACTACCCATGAAGAACCCAAAAAAAAGATTGCGGAATCCCAAGTTAAGCATCATCTCGCTTCCGTAATCCATGCACAGGCCATTTTCCGCTTCCAGCGGTTAATGGCTACCATGTTTAGAGTGATCCATATGGCTGTGATCTTCCATATTTCCAGTTTGCCCAGAACGGACTAACGCCGTAAATGGAATTTTTTCACCGCCTTTGAAGATCAACGTAATGTGAACCTGGTCGCCGATTTGAAGCGGTTTTTTCGCTTCCATGAGCATGAGATGCATTCCTCCCGGTTTTAACGCGACCGAAACACCGGGAGGAATAGCCAATTCCTTCATGTGCTCCATGTGAACCATATTTCCATGCATCACGCTCTGGTGAATTCCAATCTGGCCGAAAGCGGGGCTGGCAGCACCGGTAATCGTCTGCGATTTTTTGCCGTTGTTATGAATCTCCAGATAAGCCGCCATGACCTTGGCGTTGGGGGGAGCTGCCTGCACCCATGGATCGCTGATCTGTATTCCCCCCTCTGCGGATGCGACCTGTGCTAAGACACCTAGTGCAAGCACCATTAATATTTTCAGAACAGCTTTCATCATTTTTTAACTCCTTCATTGTAAAACGTGCGAATTTTTTCAAATACCTGCGCCATCTCCTGAGGGACCTGAGGCGGCGGGAATCGCCCATAAAGCCTTCCCTGCGGGTCGATGAGAAAAACGGTCGAACTATGGGTTACCGTGTACTCCTCCTTCCCGGAACTGCCGCCCTCAGGCTTCTTCAGCGCCCCGGCAGCGCCCTCTTTCTTGTGCTCTTTGCCCTCTCCGGCCTTTTCAGGCTCCTTGGGGTTGATGGCATACAGCACGCTCATTTGCCTGGAAAGCGCATCCAGCTGCTCTTTGTCTCCTGTGACGCCGATGAATCTATTGTTGAAATAGGAGACATATTCCTTCAACGACTCAGGCGTATCGCGCTTCGGGTCGACTGAAATAAAAACGCCCTGTATCTCTTGAAAAGCAGCCGGATTTTTCTCGAGAATTTTGAACGCCTGCCCCAATATCCCCATGGTAAGCGGGCAAACATCCGGGCATTGCGTGTAACCGAAAAAAATGAAACTCCATTTCCCTTTCAGATCGTTCAAGCCGAAAGTCATTCCGTTTGCGCCTGCCAGCTTGAACTCCGTCAAGCCCTTCGCTTCCCAGAAAAGATAATCCGCAATATCTTCGGGATGCTTGACGACAACCTTGTCGCCTGCCTGCCTGCTCATCATGACCGAGACAATGACGACGATAGCCAACAAAAGAGTAAACGCTATGCCCATTTTGGAAAAAGCGCCGCTTTGTTTTTTCATCAATCCTCCTCTTGTAAACAGGCATCGGCTTGATGCTGCCAATCGTTGTGTATGAACCTTTGGCTCATCGAAACCTATACCAAATCATCTGCGTACTAGGATCATCTTTCCAATTCATGCCGATTTTTTTGCATGGCGCCATATAAAAAAAGGCCGGCCCCGGCGATACTAATGACCACATAAAATACATCCAGTTCAAAACCGATGGTTCTGGACAACAGCGCGGTGATGACACCCAGGCAGCAAAGCACGCCGCCAAAAACCTGCTTTTTCATTCCTTTATGCGGCGCAATCACAGCACAAAACCGAGAACAAACGCCTTATAGTGCGTCATCAGGCCGGTCAGATTCATACTCCCGAGAACGAGCAGGATTATGCCGCAAATATTTTTTATTAAACCGGCATTGCGCAAGACAATTTCCCGCTTCCCGGCCAAAATAATGAGTGCAATGGCCGTCATGCAGAGGGCTATGCTGATGCCGAGTCCATACCAGAACGCCAGATACCCCCCCTCGGCCGCCGTGCTCCGCTGCGACGCCAACCCCATGATGTCGGAGAGCATCGGGGTAATGCAGGGTGAATATATGAAAGCGAAGGCGACCCCGATAAGCAGGGATACCGCGCCCAACAACAGAGGGCCGCGCATTTTGCCCAGAAACGATATGCGATCAAACAGAATAATATGCAGGCCGGCAAGCGATATGACGATGCCTGAAATCACTCTCAAAAAACCGATGTTATGGATCAGCGGCCTGCTGACGCTCAACCCGGATGCGATGAGCAGCGCATAAAAAATAGTGAAGCCGATTCCATAAGCGATGCATAAAAGAAGTACCTGCGGGAGAATTTTCTGTTCTGCACTCTTGCCGCGCATTGCCAGATAAATGCCCACAGCGAAGGCAATGAAAAAAGGGCTGATCTGCAAGATGCATATCTGCCAGATCGAGAAAAAAGAGGAGAAACCTCCCCACAACGCATCGACGCCGCCCATCAGATGATCTCCTCGATCCATTTCTGAAACTCATCCGGTTTCTTCGCGATGTTTCCATAGAAAGCGCGCTTCACGATTCCGTTCTTGTCGATAAAAAAGGTGGTCGGCGGCGCGCTGACCCCGTATTCCTTGGCGATCCGGTCGCCCTTGTCATACCCTGCGGGGAACGGCGCAGCCCATTTTTCGACATATTTTTCAAACTTCGATTTTGAATCCTGAATGCCGATCATGAGGAACACTACTTGATCGTTTTTATGTTTCTCGTAAGCCTGCTTCATGAGCGGCATGGACTCATTGGAACAGGGACACCACGAAGACATGAAAGTGATGACGATGCCTTTTCCGGCGTAATGCTCCAGCCGGCTTTGTTTGCCGTCGATCAGTTCGAGAGTGAAGGGCAGGGCTTTTTCGCCAACCTGAAGCAGCGGCCTGCTCTCTTGGCCGCATCCTGACAGGAGCGCCGCGCAGAAGAAAATAGCGCAAAAATTCCTAAAGAAGCTTATCGAGCTCATGCCGCAATAATTCCTCTGTAACAGTGCCCGAGTGGAAATAATTGATAACCCCTTTTTTGTCGATGAAATAAGTGGTGGGGATACCATACAAGCCGAAGGATTTCTGAATCGTCGCTGTTTTATCGAGGCCCACCGGGAAAGTGACGTCATATCTTGCTATGAATTCTTTCATCTTCTTTTCTGTGTCGTCGACAGCGACCCCCAAAAATATCACGCCTTTAGGCTGATATTCTTGGACGATTTTTTGAAGGACGGGCATTTCTTCCCTGCATGGCAGACACCAGGAGCAAAGAAATTAATCAGGATCGGCTTCCCTTTATGGCCGTTAAGATCGAATTTATTGCCATCCATCAATTCGAGCGTAAAACCAGGTGCCAGCTCTTTTTTCTCCAAGGGTGCCTTGGAAGCGGCTTCGTTTGGCTTCACTCCCTGCGTTATCAAAAATCCGGCTGCAGCCAATGCAAGCACCAGCCCGGCGATGGCGAGAACAATCAGCAATTTGTAAGATTTAGCACTCAACATTAATCTCCCTCAGGCAAAGCAGGCACGGGCAGGTTCCACTGGAATGTTTTTATCCCCATGCTGGGCAGACGCAATTTAATTTCCATTTCCGTTGCTCCCCCGATATCCGTATCGGCGAAAATAAGATTCCCCTGATTATGGTGTTGCTGTCCATCCCGGTAGAGAACTTCCCATTTGATTGCCTTTTTCGATTGTCCCTTGTTGACATGAAGCGTCGCCAACTCAGCAAAATCCCACGGCGGAATCACCCCGCGGTGTGTGTTTACATAAACGACAAAAAAAGCGGTTTTCTGATCTTGTGGGGCATTCTTCACCCCCAGATAAGGCAACAATCCGTAATGCTCGCGGGGCATATAGATAATATCCAGAAACAGGTCGCCTTCACCGAAATCCATTCTCCATAAATGCTGTTTCAGGAACTTCATGGTCTTCTCGGGAAGAACAGTGGGCACGTTGCTCAAAAAATTACTCTGAAGGTACCGTGCAATCGTTTCTGCATAACGATCCGCAATCCCGGCACGATCCGGCGCCTTCATACGTGTTACCACAGCTTCCCATTCTGCAGCGGTTCTGGATTTCTTTTCGATCACATCCTTGCCGTGGCATTTCCTGGTGCAGGTATCCTGATAGAGCCCCTTGGTTTCATCGGGCGATAGTTTCTCGACCATGCCGTACTTGTACAGGGAGAGCTTTCCGGCCTTTTGAATATCGCTCATCACGCCTGAGGGAGCCTGGTCGGTCAGATACATGAAGGCGACAAACAGGATTGTTCCACACAGCAACAAAAACACGGCAATGCTAACAAGTAATGACTTCACTGGCGCTCTCATGTTTCATTTATTCAGTCAGCCCAAGTAATGAAGGCATACCCCCGTAACAAGCATGTGCTTAATCGTTGATGATTTTACTACAGGGCGTCTCGAAAAATTCAGGATTTGCCCCTGATGTTGGGCGGCGTGATCTTGCAAAATCCCTGCGCCGCAACATCCAGCGCCGAATTAAACTTGGTGGAAAGATTCTGGAACGCAATCAGCGCGGTGAGTTCGATGATGTCATCGTCGTTGAAATGGTTTTTCAGGCGCGCCATCAGCTTGGCATCCATTTCGTTTTTGGTGACTGCCTCGGCATAGGCCAAGGCCGCCTTGACCCGTTCATCGAACAGCGGGGAGGTCTCGAACTCTGGCAAGGCCGCCAAGTGCGCCTCGGTCAAACCGCGCTTGAGCCCGGTGGCAGAGTTGATGTCCATACAAAACGCGCACCAGTTGAGCTGCGATACCAGCACCGTGATGAGCGTGCGCAATGGGGGTTCGATGGGCGAAGACTTGCGATCCAGCGCGCCATAAAGCAATGACAGCCCGGCGAAAACCTTGGACGAACGCCCCCACAGCCGAGCAGGCTCCAGTTCGCTACCATAGCGGCGGCGCTGATTGGCGAGGAACAGGCGCACATACCACGGAAAGCGATGATCCGACGGAGTTTCAATATAGCTCATGGATCGACCCTCGCCTTCTGGATATCCTGCGGCTTGCTGAAGAAAAGCTTCTTGACGCCCATATAAATGCCGAAAAACATCAGCAACACCCAAACGATCAATCCGCCCCACAGTAAGACCCAGTCTGCGGTATCAAAACTCCTGGTGTACTGATAAACCTTTCCGCGAATTCTCTGGGTGGGCGTAATGCGCGCTTCGTCCCCGTATTTGCCGATAAAGTAATCCATGATCTGCTGCTTGGTCATCCCCTTGTTGATCATCTCACCGACCTCATTCTTCCACTCAAGGCCGCAAGTCATATTGCAATCCTCGAGGACGAGCGGACACTCGCAGGGGCAGGCGAGATCCTTCACAACTTCGTTAACCGTCAGCGCAGACGCGCTGGACGGGATCGCGACATGGCTTATCGCCATGAGCAGGCAGAAAAACAGGGATGCCCCGCGGGCGCGCAACCGAATATTCATGGCGCTCCGCCTTGTTTCTTTTTCCTTGACCGGAAGAACCACACCGCTACCGCCAGAACACCGAGAGCGCCTGCTCCGAAAACCGCATAGACGACCGCCTTTATGTTTCTCTGGGTTTCATAAGGCGCCGTCCGGGTCGGCGGATTCTGCATGGAGGTGAACTTGATGTCGACCGATGGCTTCGGGTCGCTCTTGATGTAACCGATCTTGAATGCGTATTCCTGATCTTTAGAAACACCCTCGAGCTTGTAGGCAAAATGGTTGAACCCCTTGATGACGCTTATCGTGCCGCTTTTTTCCAACAGGGCGGCACCAACCGGCGGAGTTATGTTGAACTCGGTACTGCGCAAAGGCTGTTGAATATCAACTTCCAGAGTTTTTACAAGGTGATTGGCCTTGATCAGATATGCCAATTCCTTTTTTTCATTTTTTACATCCAGTTGTGGCGTGTGAAAGCTGAGATAAAAATTCGGGTAAGGCAGCAGAAGATTCACTTCATCATGTGCGCCCCGGTTGACAGTCCTGTAAAGCTGACAAAAATGCTGCCCCTCATGCGAGAGGCTGCACGCATCGCTGATGACAGACCCCTTGGGGATGAGGAAACTGGTCTTGATGGGGTAGCTTGAAACGTCTTCGAATTTGCCATCGTAAATGGCCAGCACGCTTGGGTCGTCGTATTCCGGCATGACGGACACTTTCATGCGACCGATGGACAGACCTGTTGAACCGCCACCCCCCGCCGCATTCCCGGCACCCTTATCGCACCCGGATTGGGAAATCGCGAAGAAAACAATAAAGGCTAAAGCCTTGGCATGTCTTACTGTATTCATGTGTCGATAACCTTTTGTGCGCCTCCAGAATCCACATTGAACACATCCGATGCAACTCCTGACAGGACGGCCATCTGGATAATCCGGCAATGACTCTAATTTCCTTGCTTGCCCGCCTTTGCATTGAGGGGCATACGGGCAATTTGTTCCGCAGTTCCATATTGCCGAACATAGTCCCGGATCATCTGGCGCACAACTTGTGAAGGCGTCAGATCACGCGCGGCGCATATTTCTTCGAATATCTGTTTTTTGGTAGGGTCAACCAGCAGGGTGAGCCTCGCCGTGCGATTTTCCATAAGCGTATTTCCATTGAATGATAATTACATGCTAATATTATTCATGTACGACAGCATCATAAGCGATTAGGACGAAGCAAGGGTGACGAATCAGTATAAAATCCCACCACGGAGCAGATAATAATGAGTGCAGCCAAAATTGCGGGTTGGATCAATGAGCAGATCAGGCTCAAAAAAGGCAAGCCGATACCTGCGCACGTAAATTTCTTTTATTGCTTTGGCGGTGTCTCGCTGTTTCTCATTATCCTCCAGTTGATTTCTGGCGTGTTCATGCTCTTTTTCTATACCCCCGAACCCGACAAGGCGCTGCAAAGCATCGCGCATCTGAGCAATGAAGTCACCCTGGGATGGCTGTTCCGGAACATGCACCGCTGGACCTCCACGCTTCTTCTGGCAACCGTATTTTCCCACATGGTCATTGTGTTCTATTTGAAAGCCTTCAGGAGTCCCCGCGAATTTACCTGGCTGACCGGAGTTTTCCAGTTGCTCATGGTGTTTTTGCTGGTAGTCACCGGGATTATCCTCCCGTGGGATTGGAGGTCTTACTGGTCTTTCGCGATATGGATGGATTACATCCAGACATGGACGGTCGGAGGCGAGTCGCTCAAGGAGCTATTGCTGGATGCCTTCACGCTCAAACTGGCCTATTTTACCCATATACTGGCCATTCCGTTAACGCTTGCCGCTTTCCTGTCTTTTCATTTCAAAATGATCAGAAAATACGGGATATCGGAGCCTCTGTAAATGGCATGGGGGTAATTGAAACCATGGCAAACGAAAAAACGGAAATCATCATGGAGCCCAAGTATGCTCCTCCCTACCCGCAATCGTTTTATGCTTTCTGGCCGAAGCATGCGATCAACGCCGGTTCCCTGATATCGGCCATCTTGCTGGTGCTGTTATTGCTGTCCTTTTTCATCAGGGTGCCGATGGATCCCACCATGCCGCCCATGCCCGATGAAGGCGCCTATGTACCTTCCCCCGAGTGGTATCTGTTTTTGCTGTTCCAGCCCTTCTGGTATCTGACGGGCGATAACGCCAAATGGCTATCGATCGGCACCTTCTGGCTCCCGCTTCTGGTACTGGTTTTCCTGTTTCTGGTACCCGTTATTTTCCGAAAACGCAAAAGCACCAAGGCCGGAACCAAAACCAAGGCGACAGCGGCGCTTGCCGTTTTTGTCGCGCTGGCATGGGTTGTCCCGGTGGGATCGGTAGTTAGCAGTGGCGCTCCCGCCAAGACCTTGGGTTGCCCGTCCTGCCACAACCCGATGATGGGCGAAAGGCAAGCCCTGCCCCCTGTCAATATAGCGGAATATTACAAAAACGAGCGCCAGCGGCAGGTCGACCTGGGCGGCTATAATATAGGCAACGACGACCACGCGGGCGGCTCGTACAAAGATGCCAATTGGCAACTTCGCCATTTCTATGAGCCGACTATGACATGGTGATCCCGTGTCCGGTCCGTTCAAAAACCAGCCGCAACAACCGTTCCGCGGATAGTCTCCAAGGACATTCATGCGAGAGGTGAACAGGTAATCCAGGATGGATGCAGTGGGTATTCTGCCATTGGATGTAGTGGGCGATGTCATTCTGCTCTGGCTGGTGCTCGGATTGTTTGGACTGGCGCTGCAACACAGGCCGCAGCTTATTGCCGGCATCCTCTTTCCTCTCGGCGCGCTTGGCGCGCTCGTTGCAGCCGCAATGGGTTTCCGTGCGCTCGGTGAAAACCCCAGTATCGCCGTTTTACCGCTCGGCCTGCCCGACTTGCCTTTACACCTCTGTCTCGACCCGCTCTCTGCCTTTTTCCTGATCCTGCTGGGCGGCGCATCATTCGGCGTGTCGCTGTTCAGCGCCGGCTATTTCCGGCACATGGCGGGCAAGACACTCGGCCTCCTGTGCCTGGAATACCACCTGTTCCTCGCCAGCATGGTGCTGGTGCTGCTGGCCGATGATGCCTACATGTTCATGGTGGCATGGGAAACCATGGCGCTGTCTTCGTATTTCCTGGTCACCACCGATCACCATATTCCCGATATCCGCAAGGCGGGTTACCTGTACCTGCTGGTCGCACATATAGGCGCCATCGCCATCCTGCTGAGTTTTGGCGTAATGCAGGGCGGGCAGGGTATCGGCGCGTACACCTTCTCCGCGATGCGCGATGCGCATTTGTCGGCGTTCTGGTCGTCGGTGGTGTTCCTGTTGGCATTGTTCGGCTTCGGCGCAAAAGCCGGGTTATTGCCGCTGCACGTCTGGCTGCCAGAGGCGCACCCGGCGGCGCCTTCGCCGGTTTCCGCCCTGATGAGCGGCATCATGCTGAAAACGGCGATCTACGGTATATTGCGCGTCACCTTCGATCTGCTGGCCAATTCGCAGGATGGCCAGCAATGGTGGTGGGGAGTGCTGGCCTTGGCGCTGGGTCTGCTCACCGCGGTGTTCGGCGTGATGTTCGCCGCCGTGCAGGGCGACATGAAACGGCTGCTGGCCTATTCTTCCATCGAGAACATCGGGCTGCTATTGGTCGGCATCGGCCTGACCATCATCTTCCATGTCTACGGCAAGGACGCGCTGGCCGCCTTGTCGCTCACCGCGACGCTGTACCACAGCCTGAACCACGCTTTCTTCAAGAGCCTGCTGTTCATCGGCACCGGTTCGATCCTGCATGCGACCGGCGAGCGCAACATGGGGCGCCTCGGCGGACTGATCCACAAGATGCCTTGGGTCGCGGCGCTGATGCTGGTCGGCGTGCTGGCCATCGCCGGGCTGCCGCCCCTCAACGGCTTCGTCTCGGAATGGCTGCTGCTGCAGGCATTCCTGCTGTCGCCGGGCCTGCCGAACAGCTACATCAACATGCTGATTCCGGTAGTGGCGGCGGTGATTGCGCTGGCCGCCGCGCTGGCCGCCTATGTGATGGTGAAATTCTACGGGATCATTTTCCTCGGCCAGCCGCGCGAGCGGGCGCTGGAGCATGCACATGACGCCGGCATCTGGGAACGCATCGGGCTGGGTTGGCTAGTGCTCGGTTGCTTGGCGCTGGGTTTGGCGCCGGTTTTTGTGATACAGCAGCTCGATCTGGTCACGCAAACGCTGGTCGGGCAAGGTCTGGGCAATGCAGCCAGCGGCTGGCTATTCCTGACCCCGGTGGATACCGAGCGCGCCAGCTATAGCCCGATATTTTTCCTGTTGGCGGTACTGGGTGTGATGCTGGTGACCGCATGGGTAGTGCATCGTTTCTATCATGGACGGCTGCGCCGCGGCCCGGCCTGGGACTGCGGTTTTCCGGCGCAGACTGCGCGCATGCAGGATACCGCCGAGGGGTTCGGCCAGCCGATCCGGCGCATCTTCGAGCCGTTCTTCAAGATTGAAAACGAATTGCCGACCGCGTTCGATACGCATCCGCGCTATCACGGCCGCAGCGATGACCGCATCTGGCTCTTCCTATACCTGCCGATCAAACGCATCACCGAAAAACTATCGTCATGGGTGTCGCTATTGCAACATGGCCGCATCCACCTGTACCTGAGTTATACCTTCGTCACGCTGGTCGTGCTGCTGGCATTCGTATGATGGAAAATATCACTCTCGGTATTCTGTGTAGGGTGGGCACGTTTTTGTGCCCACGCTGGTTCTGGTGCGATGGATAGCGCGGTGCAGGGGTATGATTGATGCTGTCCGCGTGGGCACAAACCTGCCCACCCTTATTTGAAGTGCGAGGAGTGATGCCATGAGCAACATCAAGTTGTTTGAATCGAAGCATATCCGTTCAATCTGGGACGACAAAGCTCAACGCTGGCTCTTTGCTGTTGTGGATGTGGTTGCAGCTTTATCGGAGAGTCAGAACCCACAAGTTTATTGGCGGGTGCTCAAAAAACGGATGTTGGCGGAGGGCAATGAAACCGTTACAAACTGTAACGCTTTGAAAATGACCGCGCCTGATGGGAAACAACGGCTCACCGATGTGGCGGATACCGAACAGTTGCTCCGCATCATCCAATCCATCCCCTCGCCCAAGGCCGAACCCTTCAAACGCTGGCTGGCCAAAGTGGGTTATGAGCGGCTGGAAGAGATCGAAAACCCGGAACTGGCCGCCGCACGGATGCGCGAGCTTTACAAGGCCAAGGGCTACAGCGACGAATGGATCGAAAAGCGCGTGCGCGGCATCGCCATCCGCGATGAATTGACCAACGAATGGAAAAAACGCGGCGTGAAAGAGCAGCGCGAATATTCCATCCTCACCGCCGAAATCAGCCGCGCTACGTTCGGCATGACGCCAGCCGAGTACAAGGAATTCAAGAGCCTCGACAAACCGGCGGACAATCTGCGCGACCACATGAACGATCTGGAACTGATTTTCACCATGCTGGGCGAAGCTTCCACCACCGAGATCGCGCGCAATAAAGACGCGCAGGGCTATATCGAAAACCGCGATGCCGCCATGGCAGGCGGATCAGTGGCAGGACGTGCGCGGCGCGATCTGGAGAAAAAATCCGGGAAGCGCATTGCCAGCAAAGAAAACTACAAGCAACTCCCCGAAGCGGTGGCGCGCAAAAGGGTGAAGAAGGAAGAGCTTTGAATAACGAAGCTGCCCGCTACTTGACTGAGAATTTTAATAGCCCTGACCGTCAGGGGCTGGTGAATAACTGATAGGCACTCATATTATGTCGACCAATTCCCCAAACGAACCAACCCAACTGCAAACAACCCCCGTTGACTATGTAACCAGCGCGGCCAAAGCTGTACTTGGCATGGTACCTTTCGCTGGATCTCTGTTGGCTGAGTTGGCGGGAAGTGTCATTCCAAATCAACGGATAGACCGCTTGAGTAAGTTCGCAATTCAGCTTGAAACGAGGCTCGCAACCCTAGACCAGGCTTTCGTACGAGCGCAGCTCACGGACGAAAATTTCACGGACTTGCTTGAAGATGGCGTTCGTCAAGCAGCGCGCTCCCTATCGGACGAACGACGCCAGTACCTGGCTGCGTTACTCGGCAACGGGATATCCTCCGACGCCATCTCATTCGCAGAGTCCAAACATCTACTGCGGATACTTGGCGAACTTACTGACGTAGAGGTGATCTGGCTTCGCTCATATCTGAATTCAACGATTGGTGGTGATAGCGAATTTCGCGCAAAGCACGACACCATGCTCAAGCCAATAGCACCGACAATGGGAAGCGGGCAAGAAACCATAGACAGCTATGCACTACAGTCGAGCTATAAGGAACACCTGTCGACGCTCGGCCTGCTTTCTCCTCGCTACGAGGTTGACTCACGGACGAAGCAACCAGTTTTCGACAGCCGCACGGGCAATCTTAAGCTCAAAGGGTACGAAATTACTTCTCTTGGGAGGCTCCTGCTAAGGCAAATCGCTCTGGTACCGGGTTCCAGCGGCTAAAGCGGCCGCATCGCAACAGCCGCGTTAGCACAAAGCGCCCACGTACTTAACGTCTACGAAGATAAACAGAAAACCATGAACGATTGGAGCAAAAAACTTCTGGAACAACATGGCGCTGTGGCGTTCGCACTGGAACAAATAGAACAAAATAATCGGTTCACCCAGGCTGCTGCCGATGCATCCTTGGCGGCGGAATATCAACGCGCTACGCTGCTAAACACTGAGTTAGAACAAGCCGCCAGAATGAACGCGGGATTGAAGCACTGGTCTGTTTATTCAGACGAAAACCGAATAGATCGGTTCAGCACAGTCAGCGATATTCTCCGCGCACAGGAGGCAAACCAGCGCCATCTGGCAATGTATTCTTACGCAGCAATAGACGAAGCAAGGAGCATTGCGGAATTGGCGCAGACATGCAAATTACACGCAGCCCTTGATCCGTATCGAACATCCGTCGAGTCCTTCGCAAGTAAGCTGCTACATCTGCAAACGCTGGATACGATTAGGTCGCCTGCATACCTTGATGCATTCATGCAGGCATCAACGATTTCTGACATCTTCGTTGAGAGCATGCGTGTTGACCGTCATTTGCAGGAAGCTACGCGGCAATTTTCGCAAGTGGCAGTACCGATGTTCGGCACTCTGCATGATTATGGTCAGTTTCTTAATGCGGCAGGTCTTAGCCTGCCCCACTGGCCACACGTTCGTCTGTTAACAATAGGGGAGAAGCGACGCCGTTTCCGAGCAAAGCTCAACAACAATGCGGAGCCAGTTCATGTCAAAAAAGCCAAATCTTTTGTCCAATGCCGCGAGCTTACATTGCGCGATATTTTGGATGATGTGATGGAGAATGAATATGGAGAAGATTGGGCGGAAAAACGCCTGCCGCTTTGCGATTGTAAGGACTTGCTGGGAAAGTGGCAGAAGCGCGGAGGCGTAGTTCTGGCACATGCCGACTACTACCATTACGCACAGATCATGAGCTACCCAGAACATTTTGAAACTGTGTTTGAGTCGGGGTTCGATGACCCTGAGGCTCTAGCTGAGCTTATAGAGTCGGCGGGTAAACTTCGTGCAGCATTGTTACATTACCATCCATTTACTGAGGAAGATTTACGCGATTTGCATCTAATCTGGAGAACCATCGAGACCGGTCTACTTGCGTTAACATCGGACTACGATATTGAAAGCTGGAACTGAATTGAAGCGACTCTGCAATCTGCCGTGTAAGGTGATGTTTTTGTACCCACCCAACTTGGTTACACGCCGTTACCATTTCCGCACGCGTGGGCACAAAAAGCGTGCCCACCCTACTTGTCTGGTCGTGCTGCTGGCATTCGTATGATGGAAGACACCAACCTGGCTCTCGGCATCCTGTTCCAGCTCTACCAGTCGCTGCTGGTGGTGCTGCTCGCGCCGCTGTTGGCGGGGTGGGTGAACCAGTGCCGCGCCTGGCTGCAAAACCGCTCCGGCCCCGGCCTGCTGCAGCCATTCCGCACGCTGCGCAAACTGTTCCACAAAGATGCGGTCATCGCCCATAACGCCTCGCCGCTGTTCCGTATCACGCCCTATATCCTGTTCGGTTGCATGTGGCTGGCGGCGGCCATCATCCCTATCGTCGCGGTGGATCTGCCATTTTCGCCTGCCGCCGACGTGATCGCGCTGGTCGGTGTGTTTGCACTGGCGCGTGTGTTTATCGCGCTCGCCGCGATGGATATCGGCACCGCGTTCGGCACGCTCGGCGCACGGCGCGAAATGCTGGTGTCGTTTCTCGCCGAGCCGGCGCTGTTGATGGTGCTCTTCACCGCTTCGCTGATCAGCCAGTCGACGCAGCTGCCGCGCATCGTGGAAGCGCTGGCGCATCACCAATTTGTGCTGTATCCCAGCCTCGCCTTTGCCGGCTTGGCCTTTGTGATCGTGCTGCTGGCCGAGAACGCGCGCATCCCTGTGGACAATCCCGGCACGCACCTTGAACTGACCATGATCCACGAGGCGATGATCCTGGAATATTCGGCGCGGCATCTCGCACTGATCGAATGGGCCAGCAGCCTGAAGTTGCTAGCCTACATTTCGCTCGGCATTGCGCTGTTCTTTCCGCACGGCATCGCCGAGGTGGGCAATTGGAGTGCACTGCCGCTGGCCATCGCCGTGCTGCTGGTGAAACTGACTCTGGCGGGCGCCGGGCTGGCCCTGCTGGAAACGCTGCTCGCCAAGATGCGCATCTTCCGCGCGCCGGAGTTCCTGGGTACCGCGTTTCTGCTGGCGGTGCTGGGGTTGCTGATCCACTTTTTATTGGGCGCATGATGGAGGCCTCCATAAAACCATGAGCTACACCATCCAGTTCATCAACCTGCTCGCGGCGATTCTGCTGCTGATCGTGTTTGCGATGCTGTCGCAGCGGCGCATCCTGTCGCTGATCAACCTGTTCGCTTGGCAGGGGCTGGTGCTCACGATCAGCACCTTCGTGGTGGCCTACTCGACGGCGCAGCATCATCTGTATTATTCCGCCGCGCTGACCCTGCTGCTCAAGGTGCTGGTGCTGCCCTGGCTGCTGCATCGCCTGATTCGCAAACTGAACGTGAGATGGGATGTGGAAACGCTGATCAATATCCCGACCACCATGTTGGTCGGCATCGCGCTGGTGATCTTCGCCTTCAACCTCGCCGCGCCGATCTCGCAGTTGGCCGAAGGCATCACCCGCGGCCTAATCGGCATCGCGCTCGCCAGCGTGCTGCTGTCGCTGCTGATGATGCTCACCAGACGCAAGGCGATCTCGCAGGTGGTCGGCTTCCTGGCGATGGAAAACGGCCTGTTCTTCGCCGCGACCAGCGCCACGCATGGCATGCCGCTGGTGGTGGAACTGGGCATCGCGCTCGACGTGCTGGTGGCCACCTTCATCTTCGGCATCTTCTTCTTCCAGATCCGCGAGACCTTCGACAGCCTGGACATCACGCACATGGAAAAGCTCAAGGATGATTGATTTGCAGCTCACGGCATTGCTGCTTTCCCCGTTGCTGGGTGGCCTGCTGCTGGCCGCCTTCGGCTCGCGCCGCTGGGCGGCGGAGCTGAATTCGCTGATGAGCTTTCTTACCTTTGCCGCAGCGGTGGCGCTGACGGTGCGCGTGGTCGAAGCAGGCCCGCAGGTCGCGTTCAAGGAACAGTTCTTCATCGACCAGTTCAACGTGTTCCTGGTTGCGCTGACCGCCTTCATCGCGTTCACCACGTCGCTGTTTTCGCGCCCTTACATGCGCATCGAACAGGAGCATGGCAAGCTCAGCACGCCGATGCTGCACCTGTATTACAGCATGTACCAGTTCTTCACCCTCGCGATGCTGGTGGCGCTGACCACCAACAACATGGGCATCATCTGGGTGGCGATGGAGGCGGCCACGTTGACCACGGTGCTGCTGGTCAGCCTGTACCGCACCCCCGCCAGCCTCGAGGCTGCTTGGAAATATTTCATCCTGTGCGGCGTAGGCATCGCGCTCGCGCTGTTCGGCACCATCCTGCTGTATTTCGCCGCCGAACGCGTGCTCGGCCAAGGCGGCACCGCGCTGCTGTGGACGCATCTGAACCAGGTCAAGGGCGAGCTGGAGCCGACCGTGCTCAAGCTGGCGTTCATCTTCCTGCTGGTCGGCTACGGCACGAAAATCGGACTGGTGCCGCTGCACAGCTGGCTACCGGACGCGCATGCGGAAGGCCCCACGCCGGTTTCCGCAGTGCTCTCCGGCTTGCTGCTGAATGTCGCGCTCTGCGCGGTGATGCGCTGCAAGGTGCTGGTGGACGGTTCCTTGGGCACTGATTCCACTGGGGGTACTGATTTCACTGTGGGCGCCGATTTCACGGGGGGCACGCATTTCGCGGGCAACCTGATGATGGGCTTCGGCCTGCTGTCGGTGGTGGTCGCCGCATTGTTTCTGTCGCGGCAGAAGGACATCAAGCGCATGTTCGCCTATTCGTCGATCGAGCATATGGGGCTGATCACGTTTGCGTTCGGCATGGGCGGAAAGGTGGCGACCTTCGCGGCGTTGCTGCACATGACCATGCATTCGCTGACCAAGTCGGCGATCTTCTTCGCGGTCGGGCATGCGGTACAGAAAGCAGGCACGCAGCAGATGGAAAACATCCGTGGCATGATGCAGATCAGCCCCACGGTCGGCTGGGGGCTGATGCTCGGTACCTTCGCCATTCTCGGCATGCCACCGTTCGGCGTGTTCGCCAGCGAATTCCTGATCATCACCACGGCGATGCACGACTACCCTTGGACGACGCCGATATTGCTGGTCGCGCTAGGCATCGCGTTCGCCTCCATTTTCGGCAAGGTGCAGCCGATCGTGTTCGGCGAGACCAATGCGCGCCGTCTGCCCCACCAACCAGCCCTGCTGCCGGTGTTCGCGCACTTGCTGCTGGTGCTAATCCTCGGATTGTATATGCCGCCCTATCTGGCCGACTGGTACCGTCAGGCGGCAGCTTTGCTAGGTTAGGATAAACATGCCCATCACCCATCCCGATCTGCACCTGACCCGGCTGAATGGCGCGATTCCCGCCTGGTTTGGCGAGATCAGGCCAGGCAACTTGCCGCCCATTTGCCAGAGCGTGGCGGACGGCGGCGGACGGCTGGTCGCATTGTGGGGCAGCGATACGCGTTTACCTCTCCTGCAAGCAGGCAAGGCGGCAAACGAATTGCGGCGCGAATTTCAAGTTAACGGCTTTGCCTTGCATGTCGCGCTGGTCAACGAGGCCGGGCTGATCTGCTTGAGCATGGCGCTGGATGCCGAGCAACCCGTCTATCCGGACATCAGCCGGATTTTCCCGGCGGCCGCGCGGATGCAGCGCGCGACGTATGACCTGCTCGGCATTTATGCGCACGAAGGCCGCGACCACCGCAAATGGGTGCGCCACGGCGAGTGGCACGGCTTCCCGCTACGCAAGGATTTCAATGCTGCACAGAACCATATAAGTGAGCCGGACGCCTATCCGTTCGTTCAGGTCGAAGGACAAGGGGTGCATGAAATCCCGGTAGGGCCGATCCATGCCGGTATCATCGAGCCGGGGCATTTCCGCTTTTCGGTGGTCGGCGAAAAAGTGCTGCGCCTCGAAGAACGCCTCGGCTACACGCACAAGGGTATCGAGAAACGTTTCGAGAGCATGTCGCTGCAGCAAGGCGCGAAGCTGGCGGGCCGAGTCAGCGGCGACAGCACCGTCGCCTATGCCTGGGCCTATGCGATGGCCGCCGAAAGCATCGCCGCCGTGACTCCACCGGATCGCGCGCTGTGGCTGCGTGCGCTGTTCCTGGAGCGCGAGCGCATCGCCAATCATCTGGGCGACTTGGGCGACCTCGGCAACGATGTCGCGCTGTCGTTCGGCTTCGCGCAGTTCTGGATATTGAAAGAGCAAGTCCTGCGGAACAATGCCGCACTGTTCGGGCACCGTTACCTGATGGATAAAATCATTCCCGGCGGCGTGACCGCCGACCTGATGGAACCGGGAAAATCAACGCTACGCGACGAATGCACCCTGCTGGAACGCGAAGTGCGCCTGCTGCGCGGTATCTACGAGGAACACGCCGGAATGCAGGATCGCTTCATCGCCGCCGGGCGCGTCGAGCCGAAACTGGCCGCGCAACTCGGCTTATGCGGCCTGGCAGGGCGCGCCAGCGCGCAGGCTTGGGATGCACGCGTGCAGTTTGCGTGCGCGCCTTACGACAAGCTGGACGTGCAGATGGAGACTTACCGAAACGGCGATGTTGCGGCACGCGCCATCGTGCGTTTCGATGAGCTGTTCGAATCGCTGCGCCTGCAGCGCGAGATACTGGATCACCTCGCCTATGGCGGCACCTGTGCGGAGCCGCTGGGAAAACTGCCCGGCGACGGCTTCGGCGTAGGCATGGTTGAAGGCTGGCGCGGCGAGGTGCTGGTGGCGATCCACACCGGTGCGAACGGCAACCTCGCGCGCGTCCATCCGCATGACCCGTCCTGGCAAAACTGGCCGGCGCTGGAACATGCCATCATGGGCAACATCGTGCCGGATTTTCCGCTCATCAACAAATCGTTCAACCTGAGCTATTCAGGCCAAGATCTATAACCTCACATGCCCATCTTTCAAATCATCAGGCAGATCGTCCGAACCGGCATCAAGACCGAGGCCCCGCCGCAGCCTGATGAGGCGCTGCGCGTCGAGCCGCAGCGGCTGCAGGAGGAAATCCTGCGCGCGTTCGGCGGCGCACTGAGCATCCGCCAGGTGGACGCAGGTTCGTGCAACGGCTGCGAACTGGAGATACGCGCGCTCAATAACGCCTACTACAACATCGAGGGATTGGGCATCAAATTCACCGCCAGCCCGCGTCATGCGGATATGCTGCTGGTCACCGGCCCGGTGTCGCGCCACATGGAAATTGCGCTCAAGCGCGCTTATGACGCCACACCGGAACCCAAGCTGGTCGTGGCAATAGGCGACTGCGGCTGCGATGGCGGCCTCTTCGCCCCAGATGGCGCGTGCGAAAACTATGCCAGCTGCGGAAAAGTTTCCAACGTGATCCCGGTGGATGTGGTGGTGAGTGGCTGCCCGCCCACGCCCACGGCGATTCTGCAAGGCATCCTCACCGCTATCGGCGCGCAGCGGAGTATTTAGCCTTGCTTCAAATCTGCGCAATCTGCGGGCTGAGTTCAGGTTTTGAGGTTTATCGGGCGAGCCGGATTTTGTAGATCAGCGTGGTCAGCAGCAGCACGAGCAGCGCCGCACCGCCATTGTGGATCACCGCCAGCGCCAGCGGAAAATCCAGAAAAACCGTCAATACGCCGGTCGCAAACTGGAATGCGATTCCGGCCAGCAGCCAGCGCGCGGTTTTGCGCAACCCGTCCATTTTAAGCGCCCTCAGCGCAACCCAGGCAACCAGCGCAATCACGACAAAAGCGAACATGCGGTGCACCCAATGAATCGCGGTCAAGGCCGCAAAGGGCAGGTATTCGCCGCCAAGGGTCATGCCGAGGTCGCGCCACAACGCAAAGCCGTGCTGGAAATCCATCGGCGGCACCAGCGTGCCCTGACACAACGGGAAGTCCTGGCAGGCCAGCGCCGCATAATTGCTGCTGACCCAGCCACCGAGCGCGATCTGGACGGACAGCAGCATGAGGGCCAATATCGCAGGCAGGCGCAGCACCGCAGCGGCTCGCGCTACCGGCGGATGGTTGGTCTGGCGCGCACCGAGCCAAGCGAGCAGCCCGAGTAGCCCTATGCCCAGCAACAAGTGGGTAGTCACGATGACCGGTTGCAGTTTCATCGTGACCGTCCACGCGCCGAAAGCACCTTGCAGGCAAACGAATCCGAGCAACGCCGTCGCGAACCACGGCGAGAATCGCGTCTCCTTACCGCCCGACTGCCGCCACTTGCGCCATGCGATCGCCATGATCGAGATGATCAGCACGCCGATGGCCATCGCCAGATAGCGGTGAATCATTTCGATCCACGCCTTCATGACCGTCACCGGGCCGGTCGGCATCGCGGCTTCGGCGGCGCTGATGTCCTTATGCGCCTGCATCGGGTCGGCCTGCCCGTAGCAACCCGGCCAATCCGGACAGCCGAGGCCGGAATCGGTCAGCCGGGTGAAGGCGCCGAACATGATCAGGTCGAACGTCAGGAACAGGGTGATCCAAACCAGTTTGCGGTATTTGTCCGGATCATCGGACACCCAGACGACCGACAGCGGCAGCATGGCCGCAATCATCCCGATGATGGCAAGCTGAATCAGCATGGTATACGCCCCGAACCTGGCCTTTGAGCCTGCCCGAGGCAAGTCTTGGCAACCAACATTGCATTCCCTTAATCAATAAGCGTTCAACTGCCGGAAACGACCGGCGGCGCGCACTCTACTTAATGCATACAACCGAGTCAACCTGTCCCGCGACGCAAGCGCAAGCCGCTGCAAACACAGGGCAAGAGCCTACTTGGCGGTGATTTGCCGAAACAGCTCCAGCCTGCGCGCATCGATTTCACCCCTCTCGACAGCACCCTGCAGCGCGCAGCCCGGCTCATGCAGGTGGCGGCAGTCATAAAAGCGGCACTCGCCGCGATACTTTGCAAACTCCACAAACCCTTCTTCTATCCCGCCGAAGCTCAGGTGATGCAGGCCGAATGCCTGGACGCCGGGGCAGTCGATCAATCCGCTGTTGCTGTCCAAACGATACAAACGCGCATGGGTGGTGGTGTGCTTTCCGGAATCCAGCGCGCTGGATATTTCGCGCGTGGCGGCCTGCGAATCGGGCAGCAGCGCGTTGACGAGGGTGGATTTGCCCATCCCTGATTGCCCGACCAGCACGCTGGTGTGACCTTGCAAGAGCGGGCGCAGTTCCGAAACATCCTGCTTTGCGCTGAGCTCCAGCACGCGGTAGCCGATGGCGCGGTAGGGGTCGAGCTGTTTGCGCGCAGCGGTGGCCGCGTCGGCCAAGTCACATTTGTTCAGCACGATCAGCGCCTCCAGCTTTTGATCGTGTGCCGCAACCAGGCAGCGCGCCAGCAAACCGTCATCGAACGAAGGTTCGACAGCTACCACCACGATGATCTGCGTGACATTCGCGGCAATGAGTTTTTCGCGGAACGCATCTGAGCGATACAACAGCGAATGGCGTGGCCCGATGCGCTCGATCACGCCCTGCGCGCCGTTTTCCGCCGAGGCCTCTCCGGTGAGCCTGATTTCCACCCTGTCGCCGCACACCACTTCGCTCTTCTTGCCGCGCGTCAGGCAGGCGAGCTCTCTGCCGTCGGCCAAGCACACCAGATACTGGCGACCGAACGCAGCAACGGCTTGTCCGTGCAGAATTTCGCTCAAAGCTTGAACAGCGCGTCCACTTTTTCGGCGCAGATAAAGTCGTTTTCCGACAGACCGTGAATGGCATGGGTAGTGTATTCCGCATGGCAACTGTTATACGTGACGGTGAGATCGGGATGGTGGTCTTCGCGATGCGATATCCATGCGACGGCATTCACGAACGCCATGGTCTGGTAATAATCCTTGAAGTGGTAAGTCTTGCCGACCAGGTTGCCATACTGCTGCCACCCTTCGAGCTGCCGAATCAAACTGTCGATTTCCGGCTGCTTTAACGGCGGTACACCGCCCTCGCAGGGCTTGCATCGCTTACTGGCCAGATCGCATACGTTGTCCATGACAAACCTCCTTTATTTCAGGTCGTAATAGCGTTTGAGGCGCTCGACGCGCTCCATTGCATTATGCAGCTTTCCCGTCACTGCGCCTTAAGACGGGCGATGCGCACGGCTGCGGGCGGATGCGAGTCGTAGAACGCGGAATATAGCGGATCGGGCGTCAGCGTGGCGGCGTTATCCTGGTACAGCTTGACCAGCGCATTGGCCAGATCGGTCGCATTAGTTTGTTTGGCGGCATAAGCGTCAGCCTCGAACTCATGCTTGCGCGAATAGGCCGACATCAGCGGATTAAACAGGAAGCTGAATATCGGCAGGATCATGAAAAACAGCAGCAACGCGAGCGCGGTACCCAAGCCTGCCGAATGCGGCGTGCTGACTCCCAAGCCCAGATAAAACCAGTCAGTCTGCATCAGTTGCCCGAGCAGCCACAGGAATCCCAGGCTGATGGCAAAGGTCGCCGCGATGCGCTTCATCACATGGCGGCGCTTGAAATGCCCCAGCTCATGCGCCAACACCGCCTCGACCTCGCTGCCGCTCAGACGTTCAAGCAGCGTGTCAAAGAATACGATGCGCTTGGTCTTGCCGAAGCCGGTGAAATAGGCGTTGCCGTGCGCGCTACGCTTCGAGCCGTCCATCACGAACAGCCCCTTTGCGGTAAACCCGCATTTATCGAGCAAGGCTTCGATGCGTGCCTTCATCGCCTCGTCCTGCATGGGCGTAAATTTGTTAAACAGTGGCGCGATGAACGACGGGTAAACGAACAGGATGGTCAGGTTGAACGCCATCCATGCCAGCCATACATACAGCCACCAGTATTCGCCCATGCGCCCCATCAGCCACAGCACGCCGAACAGCAGCGGCAGGCCGAGTACCGCGCCGAGCAGCAGACTCTTCAGCGCATCGGTCAGATAGAGCGCCAGGGTCATTTTATTGAAGCCAAAGCGCGCCTCGATGACAAAGGTGCGGTACAGACTGAACGGGGTTTCCAGCAGCGACGAAAGCAGCAACACCGCAACGATGGTCGCCACACCCTGCACGAGCGGCGAGCCGAACCATCCGGCGCAGATATCGGCGATGAACTGAATGCCGCCTGCCAGCGTAAAAGCAACCAATAGCGCCGCATCGAAAAGCGCGCCGAACATCGCGAAGCGTGTTTTGGCCGAGGTGTAATCAGCCGCCTTCTGGTGATCAGCCAATGGGATGTTTTCACGGAATGCGTCCGGCACTTCGGCGCGATGTGCGGCGATATGCGCCAGGTGGCGGCTTGCCAGCCAAAGCCTGGCAAGCGTCGTCAGCAATAGCGCGGCGAGAAAGATCGATGTGAATTGTGTCGCTGTCATGGGATGTGAATTCGGTTTTCGCGGTCGGTGCACTTATGCCACAATACGCACCTTGCAGATCATGTTAAGGCACGCGAATTATGGCACAGAATCCAAACAACCTTATCTGGTTAGACTTGGAAATGACCGGTCTCAACCCGGACACCGACCGTATAATCGAGTTTGCCATCGTCATCACCGACAGCAATCTGGAGACGGTCTCCGAAGCACCGGTGCTGGTATTGCACCAGCCTGACAGCGTGCTGGACAACATGGACGCATGGAACAAATCCACTCACCGCAAATCCGGCCTGATCGATAAAGTGAAAGCCTCCACGCTGGATGAAGCCACGGCTGAAGCGCAAATGGTCGAATTTCTCAAGGAATTCGTTCCGGCCAATACTTCGCCGATGTGCGGCAACTCCATTTGCCAGGATCGCCGTTTCCTTGCGCGCTGGATGCCGAAGTTTGAGGCCTACCACCATTACCGAAACCTCGACGTGAGCACCGTCAAGGAACTCGCCAAACGCTGGAAACCCGAAGTTGTGCAAAGCATGAAGAAGCACGGAAAGCATGAAGCGCTGGCCGATATCTACGAGTCCATCCAGGAGTTGCGCCACTACCGCGAGCATTTCCTCAAGCTTTAATTGATCAGGAAGGAGGCTTTGGCAATGCAGGAATCACCCTATCTCGAAGGCAATGAATTGCTTCTTGAGAAGTTGCAACACCTCCCATTCCTCGGCTCACTGGGCGAAAAATACATCAGGCATATCCTGCGCCTCAGCAAGCTGAGGACATTCGACGACGGCGAAACCATCACGAAGGAAAGATCCTTCGATAATTGGGTTTATATCCTGTTTTCGGGCGCGGCTAAAATTGTAAAGAATGGGAAAGAAATCACGACGATCGACCAGGTCGGCAGCACCTTTGGCGAAATCTCCGCCGTTGACGGCCAGGCGCGCTCGGCATCCGTCGAGGCCATAGGCCGCACAGTTTGCCTCGCCATCGACACCTCCTTCATGAACGAAACGAAGGAGCCTCTCGAACAGGCGCTTTTCGTATCTGCCCTGTACAAACTTTTTGCCGAAGTGATAGCCCAGCGCCTGCGCACCACCAATGAAGAACTTGTCGAAGCGCGCCTGGAGATTGAAAGACTGAAAAAAGCGAACAGAAACGACATGAAAAAAATGTAGCGTTACCGGCGCGCATCCTGCTTAAGTCTTCTGTTTGATAGCTAGCACCGCCTGGTTGCGCAAGGTGCGCAGCAGCGACAATTGCTGTCGGGATATATTGAGGCTGTTGGGTTTGGGCATATCCGCATAAAACAGGCCGATCGCCTTGCCATTCAGCATCAGCGGCAACAGTATGAAGCAGGGCGCGTAGACGGTGTCCCTGTACCAATCCGGAATCTTGTCGGAAATGTTGAGCGCATAGATATCTGCAACCAGGATATCCAGGCCTTTCTCGATCGACAGGTGAAAGACATCCGGCACAAAACGCAGCGGGAAACAGAAGCGCGGAATCAACTCATTGATTCCCTCCCCAAACCCGAACATCGCGACCATGTTGGCCAGATTATTATTGCGAACCATGAGCAGGGCACGGTTAAAACCCATCCCGCGGTATATGGTTTCCAGGATCATCTGCAAGACATCGTTAAGCTTGAAATCGCCCACCATCGAGTTGGTCACATCCTGTATGCCTGCGCTGAGTATCGCCTCGTGATCCGGTTCGTGCACCGATGCATCATCTTCCCCGCTTTGCGTTACAGCCTGATCCAGTCCGGTCATGCCGTCTGTGCCGTCCTGTTTTTTCGGGGGGCTGGCAGGCAGCGAATATCCGCTCCACTGCTTGGCCTGATTTAACAGCGGGCTACCGGCGATATTGATGCCCAAGATGTCTGACCGTATCGACATCTCATTCAACCCGGTATTGATGGCACCGGCCAGTTCCTGTTCGGACATTTTGCTTGCATCTTCATAGCGTGCCGAGAGGTCGCGAAGGGATTGCTGCTTGTTCCGGATACTGTCAGAAGCGGAAATTTCGCACAATTCGCTGGCGAGATTGACGGTCACTGCCAGGCTGTCCATGCCGTCATGCACGGGCTTTATTTTTTCGCCGTGCAGCTTGCGCATCCCGGCGATCAGCCGGGGCGGAAAATTCCAGTTGCGCGCCACGCTCAGCCCCAATTCGGAATAGGGAATCCCCAGAATCTTGGCGGAAGCCTCTTCCTCGCTGGCGCCTTGCCTGACCATGCGGGAAATTTCCTCGCTTTCCTCGAAGAAATAGAAAATCCCCAGCATCCTTCCCAGATTGTGGAACATGGAGCAGACCAGCACTTCCTCCACGTCCCGGATATTGTGCTTGGCCGACAATTGCGTGGCGACAACGCCCGAGAATACGGCCTTGATTATCTCCTCCTTGAGCTGCGCCGCCTGCGCCTTGTTTTGCATGAACTCCAGCAGGATCAGCGTCATCGCGATATTGCGCACCGTTTCAAAACCGAGAATGACCACAGCCTTGGAAATGGTATTGATAGTGCCGCCAAACTGCCCGTAGGAAGCGGCATTCACCAGCTTCAACAGCTTATTGGTCAGCGCGAGATCCTGCAGGATGGCGCCTGCAAGCTGGCTGGTGCTTGCCGATTCGGAAGAAACGATCTGGTTGATTTTGGAAATAACGCCGGAGATGGCGGGAAAATCCTGTTTGCTGCGCATGCGGTGGAGCAGGAATTCGGTGGTCGCATGGCGCGCTTCGTTGAGGTAGTCCTGCAGGTCTTGCTTCATCGCGGCCGCGCCCGGATAGCGCTCGGCGGGTTTCTTGGCCACGGCCCTGAGGATGATCGCCTCCAGCTTTTCATCCACGCGCTCATTGTGTGTGGAGGGTGCGGCGATTTGCTCGTGCGCCGCGCGGTTCAAAACCTCGTACATGTTTTCGCCGCCCACCGCGAATTTCCCGGTCACCATCTCATAGAGCACCGTACCGGCGGAATAGATATCCGAAAGGAAATCGCCGTGCTGCCCAGAAATGATCTCCGGGGCCACATAGCGCGGCGAGCCGGTCAGCGGTGAACCGATGGTTTGCGCATGATCGCCGGCCGTTGTCGCCAGACCGAAATCCATCACCATCGGCGTGCCGTTTCTGGCGATCATGATATTGGCCGGTTTCATATCCAGATGCGATATGCCCTGCGAATGCGCGTAAGCGAGACCCTCCAGCACGCCGCAGGTTATTTCCGCAGCCAGCGCAAGCGCAAGCGGCAAGGATTTTTCCTGCTTCAGCAGTTGTGCGAGCGTCTTCCCCTCGACATAGGCATAAACCAGATAAGGCGCACCCTCATGTTCGCCGTAATCGTACAGGGTGATGATATTGGGGTGCTGGAGTTTGCTGACGATGCGCGCCTCGTGGGTCAACTGCTCGGTCTTGTGGCCCAGCTTGAGCAGCGTCTTGATAGCAACCTGCCGCTCAAGTTGCGGATCATATGCAAGATACACCGCGCCCTGCCCGCCCCTGCCAAGCTCACTCAGAATTTCAAAACGGCCAATTTTCTGTCCGGGCATGACTAATCGAAATCGAGAATAAATGGAAAGGGTTTTCGACTATTAATGATTACATCATTGCAGACAGGGTCTTCGCATCTCGTAGATACCGTCTTTCCAGTCAAGCGATTTTTGCATAATTTGCTTGGTAAGGTTGTCGTGTTTTAAGCACGCCGAAACACAAATGCACCAGCTTGCGCATTGCTGCGCC
>Ga0209343_10001605_pt1 | contig 30244 bp, 25 predicted proteins | sample RifCSPlowO2_02_FD_184026 | JGI IMG/M metagenome (GOLD analysis project Ga0209343, IMG submission 184026) | Groundwater microbial communities from Rifle, Colorado - Rifle CSP2_plank lowO2_0.2 (SPAdes) (version 2) | ecosystem: Environmental > Aquatic > Deep subsurface > Groundwater | place... | reverse complement strand
AAGAATGCCACCATTTCTACTGGGGACGCGCTTGGTCCTAAGCGCAGCACCAGCAGGTTCATGGCTCCGATAAAGATGCTGTTCACGAATGCCGCCCGATAGCGGCGGTAGTGGACATTGTGCTGCTGGAACCCCAACGCGAAGACGATGGAAACCGAACCTATGAAAAGTAGAAATGCGTTCATGCTGATTTTGCTCCAAAATTCGCATCCATCAAAATTCTAAAAACCCTCATACAACTCCCGCCCACAATGTAGTAAAAAACTCCTGATGTTCAGGTTGAACCTCCCGGAAGAGGCGCAGCGAGCTTTCTGCCTCCCCAAGACTTGTCCCATTTGCCGGTTTCCAAATCAAGGCAGTATTGCTGGCGGATAACCACGTCAATCCACACTTTCCCTATGCGCAAACAATCACGGAGCGGAACGCTGGGCTGTTCCACTCCATAGCTATGGTCGTAGAGGTCATGAAACAAATGGCAGTGAGGCTCTGCAGCAAGTTGTTCCGTTTCGCTGTTACATGACTCTCGAAAATCGACAATATTTTCGCCAGCAGCCTTGTCACCTATATAAACTGCGGAGTCGCTTCTTGTGGCCAATATGTTGTCGCTGTCCTCGCTCGCTTCCGGGTCATCATCGCGCAATATAAAGTCGATCTCCGCGTCGATCTCAAAATCAGCCATTGGGTCATCCGGGTTTTTAATCTTGTCAATCAGGCAGGGCTTGAGTTCATGCACCGCCTTGTGTATCAAAGATTCGATCCCACCCAGGTGGCGGTTCAGCTTCATCAGCCGTTCGACTTCGCTATCAGCGAATCGGCCTGTATTTTTCTGGTCGTGCGAGTTGCCGGGGAAGCGATCAGTAAGCCTTTCCAAAAAACAGGTGTACTTATTGGCATGCAAGTTCAATCTGTGTATTTCCTTGGCCAAATCGCCAAGGAGCTCGCGTTCTATAGGCGATAGCATGATGAAATTCCTTCATTGAAAGATAGGGTGTTCATTACAACCAAGTTATGCGACAAATTGAGATGTTCTTGTTAATCTCAAGAAATGTAAAATTCTGACTAACGGCAGCATCATTTATCACTAGATAAATGTTTTTTGCCCCGATTTTTCTGCCGTTTAAGCATAACGGTGTAATAGTCGAATGCCTCTCCATAGGGAGAATAGGCCGAGAGCAATTCTGTTTCGATGGTTCGCAATAAAGACTCAATGCGGGCTTGCTCATTCCTTTGTTCGGCCAGTCCATGCATGAGTATCCAGCGAGGAGTCGGAGAAACCAAGCAGTCAAGTTTTAGATCAATCTGACAAATATTTTCGCGAATATATGCCAGCTTTCTGTATTCGGTCACCCAACGGCGAAGGTTGCCCTCCCCTTGCTTTTCAGCGCGGTTGAAATCTCCAATGAGTTTATGCAGATCATAGGGCGTCACCGCATGATCGCGTGCAATTTCCCAACGGGTGCAAATCTGCTCCAGTATTGATTCATCTATCCAATTGAAACGTGCCATCCCATGTAACAATCGGAGAATACCCAACAATTTTTCAAGCCGTGATTCAAACCGGTCAACGAGTCCACTTATATCGGACGGAGTGTCCGGCACATGGCGAAAGATACCCTCGTACACTTGCCCAGGCTCACGTACTGACATTTGATAGGTTTCCCTCATAGAGACGAAGTGAAATATCAGATTTCAAACTTCCTCCTTGGATTGTTCGTACAATTTGTGTGCTTCCAGCAGATGCCGGAAGAAATTCCTTGGCTGCATTGACTATCCTCCAATTGAATGCGTTTAAGCAGTGCTTCCGCTTTGCGGTCAAGCTCGGCTTCCGCATTGTGGTTAAGTCCGGTTGTTTTAGTATCAGCAACGGCTTTGCGCATTGAATCGGCATCGTTTTTGGAGTGTGCAGCGTCTGCAACAGGCGCGATTGGCAATGTGAGAGCTGAAGCTGTGCCAACAGCTATTTTCAAGAATGAACGACGATCCATGATGCCTCCTTTTTTCAGTAATTATTACCTCAAAATTATGCGTGAATAGGGTGGCGGTTTCAAGCACCAAGTGCAAAAAGTGCAGCGTGATGTAGCTTAAAGTCAAAAGCGTCTGGCATGAACAACTCGACCGGGCATTTGAAACCGAGTGACTTGCGTGGACGGGTGTTCAGTTTCCACGCAATCGCATCCAGTTCGGCTTGAGAGAATACACTCAAGTCACTCCCTTTCGGCAAATACTGGCGAGCCAGCCCGTTGGTGTTCTCGTTGATGCCGCGCTGCCATGGGCTGTGCGGGTCAGCAAAGAACACCTTGATTCCAGTGTCTGCCGCCAGTTGCCGGTGTCCCGCCATCTCCTTGCCTTGATCGTAAGTCATCGACAAGCGTTTTTGTGCTTCGATGCGATTGAGGACAAAGCCGAAGCTCTTTACTGCTGAGACCGCGCTGGCATCTTCCATTTTAGCCAGGACGGTGAACAAAGTGGTGCGTTCGACCAGCGTACCCACGGATGAGCGGTTATGCGCCCCTTTGATGAGATCACCTTCCCAGTGCCCCGGCACCAGCCGCTCATCAATCTCGGCAGGCCGGTCATGAATGCTGACCATGTCCGGTATCTGGCCACGCCGATCCTCACCCCGTGCACGCGGACGGCGCTTGGCATGGCCAAGGCGCAGCCAGCCAATCACTTCCGTGCGCAACTCGCCACGCGGCATCGCATAGATTGCCGTATAGATGGTTTCGTGAGAAGCCTGTAGCGTTGGATTGTCGGGATGCACAGCCGCCAGTGTGCCAGCAATCTGTTCCGGCGAGTAACCCTCTTGCAAATATTTGGTGACGTGCTTCCAAAGCGCCGTGCCCGGCCTCACCTTGCGCAAGGTGTGCGGCCTGACCGTACAATCAGTGGCACGCTGCTGCGCCACATCGGCGCGGTAACCTCCCGCAATCGCAGGTCTGCCAACGCTGCGGGGCAGCTTTGGGCGCACCCATCCGTTGCGTTTCAACTCCCGGCTCAGCGTTCCGGCGGAGCGACCAAGCTCTCGGGCAATTTGCGCAGGCTTGAACCCCATTGATAGCTGTGTCTGGATCACCGTTCTTTCTTCAACACTCAACTGTTTGTATATTTTCCCCATGCAACATTTTCCTCTAAAAATGTTGCACTTGGTTTTTGAGCGCGCCTTGGCAGAATACAGCAAGCAGCCCATATATTGCCTTGAAGCAATGTCCGCAATACATTTTCAAATGCGCATCAATTTGGCATTTTCGATGATTTGGTCTATTTTTTCTGCAATAGCTTGATAAGTGGGTTTATCTTGGGGGTTGCTTATATAGTATTTTTGGTTTTCTTGGTTGGCCTGAAGATATTCTGCCTGGGGCATTTTTCGCAGCTCATCAAGCCTTTCAGCGAAAGAATCGTAATTGCTATTATGTGTAACTATTGAAGAGGGTAAATCCTGATAATACCAATCAGAGCCAATGAAGTCGCAAAATAGCACTTTTTTGCCAATCCCAAAAGCATCGATGAGTGCAGAACACAGGCATGTAACAATAATATGGCTCTCCTGCATGAGCGGAAAAATATTTCTTTTGGGGTAGGTATTCTCTATGATTTCAATGCAATCACCGTATATTTCGCGGTAATAATTATCTTCTGACATCCCGATTTCCGGCATGAACCAATGTTCCGAGTCACGGTCTCTTCGTAGAATGACTGCCGCCTTGATTGCACGGTCTTTGATATATTTCGACAGAAAGTGATCCATGATCTTCATCGAGCGCATCACATCCTGCGCGTCTTGTTGATAGCCGCAATTTCCATACCATGAAGATACGACGAGCATATCGTACTTGTCATTAAAATTTGATTGCTGCTGATCGAAGTTAAGGCTGGCGCGCAGAGATCCGACGGGATAAAAATTTTCAACTTGGTAGCCCATTTTTGGAAATAGTTCTACTGCATGACGCCCCATGCAAAACAGGTGTTGAAGATAGTAGCCGGAGTAGTCATTGGTGTCGTAAGGGGCCGGGCGAGGTCTGAATCCATTCTGGATGGCAATCAAAGGAAATCTTCGGCATCTCTTCGAAATCCAATGGAAATTACTATCATTGTCTATAAAGGTAACAACTGCTTTCGGTTTCATCGCCACTAAACATGATTCAGCATATATTGAACGGAGCTGGCTAAGCGCTCCAATGAGAAATCCGCGTCTATGCTTGATAGCCTCTTTAAAGCTAAATTGGCTAAGAAATCGGAAAAAATACAAAACGACTCTAAATCCAATCCAAATGTCTTCTGGTCGCCGATTAAATATGGCGATACTATAATTTTTATTCAATGCCTTGCGAACATGGTAGTTATCGGTCTCGTCGAATATCACAATATCCGCCGATTCAGGATCACCCAATCGGATATCTCTGCCCAATACCTTCATGTTCTCGTATTACAGCGAGGAATTTTAGCTGCCAATTCTTTTTGATGGGCAGTTAACGCGACTCACCAGAAGCGGCGCCATTTTTCAATACCAACTTTGTTTTTTTCTTCTGCCCCTCGGACCAATCTTTGTGTCTGAAGGCATTGATATTTATTAATTCAGGATGTGCCTGTAAAAATGGAATTATTTCCCGCAGAGCGATATTGTTTAGTTTGCAGTCAAATGCTGTAAATATGGCATTGAAAAAATCAAAGTCTTCTTGATAATCCAGTGTCAAACGAATATTCCTGTCAAAAAAAATCTGATCCGCTCCGAGCAGCTGCCCTGTTTTAAAAAGACCCGTATCTTTAAAATACGTCCACATCATTTCTGTGTCATTGGTTCCCTTGATCTCGCAAACTTTTTGGAGTGCCTCGCGCTTAATTGCGTATGTAAATGCGCCACATATGAGGCCATCCGGAGCCTCAATGAAATCGATATCCGAATTGGCCATTTGCTTGATGCCCAACTCCATCAACTCAGGGTCGCACAGCAGGTCGTCACCATCCATGGTCACGAAAAAATCAATAGCGAACCGCCTTACCGCGCCCATCCATCGTTCAAGCTTGTCATCCAGGCTGCCACGATAGCACTCTACGCCACACTTCTTTGCCAAATTGGCAATTTCGTCATCAACAGAACGCTCTGTTGTACACACGATTACGGTGCTCGCAGACTTTACCAGTTTGGCGCGCTGGATCACCATTTCTATGGTTGGCTTGCCTAGAATGGGCATAAAAGCCTTGTTCGGCAATCGGCTGGAGTCCGATCGAACTGTTATGAAAACGGAGCTCTTCAATTAGCATCCCCTCAGTTTTTTTCTTACTTCAATTTCCTTGCCGGTGACTCTTTTAACGCCATCGCCAAGTACCAGAGTCGATTCGATAATTCGTTTTCGCAACATATCCATTGCATGAATTTCAAGGCTTGCAAAATGATCAGATCCCCACATGTTGTGGTCTAGCGTCACGTGCCTTTCAATTACGCACGCTCCTAGCAACACCGCAACCACTGTTGGTTCGAGTCCAAATTCATGGCCGCTATACCCGACAAGGCATCCATAGCGCTCTTTAAGGGTGTTTATGGCTTTTAAATTCAACTCTTCTAACGGTGTCGGATAACTTGAGTTTGTATGCATCAGCACGTAATTGCCCGAAAAATATTTTTCGAGCACATTTACCGCGTTATCCACCTCCTCAAGAGTGCTCATACCCGTGGACAAAATCACAGGCTTGCCAGTTTTTGACATTTCAATCAGGTATTCATGCTCTGTTAACTTGGCTGATGGAATTTTGATATAAGGCACATCATAATTATTGATGAACTCCAGGCTGTTCATATCCCAAATCGATGCAGTCCAATCAATCGGTTTTGCGCGGCAGTATTGATCAATATAGTCATACTGTTCTTTTTCAAATTCAACTTTGTACCGATATTCCAGGTACGTCATCGTGCCCCAGGGTGTTTCTCTCATCACGTTTTTTTGGTGTTCTGGCACGCAAATTTCCGGCGTCCGCTTCTGGAATTTGACGCAATCCCAGCCCGTGGCAAACGCGGCATCTATTAGTCTTTTTGCAATTTGCATATCGCCATTATGGTTCAGGCCGATTTCAGCAATCATATACACTGGCTGTTCATCGCCAATAATTTTGTTACCGATTTTAATAGTTTTCATAAATTCTCTCTTGGTTTATGGCTGAAGATATTGTCCGATTAACTTCATGTCGCATTGCTCGTTGCATTTGAAGCCCTTTTTGAGATTGATATGATCCAATCTGAATTGCCGGTATTTATCGCCATTCCATATGGCTTCTAAAGTTTGTTTCGTGGCGTCGCCAAGAATTATTTCGTTATTAAAATCTTCCATGCACATGGCTGCTTCACCATTAGACTTAATTGTCATAGACATCCATGGGTGTTTGCAGAATTCAGACCAATGAATGGAATTTGTACCGTGAAAGTCCTTCCTATACCATTGTGTGTCTTCGCTTTTCAGATAAATATACACATCCAGCCCTTCAAAAGCCTTTTTCAACCGCGCAAATTCTGCTTGCTGATTCACTTGGTTAAGATCGATCATCGTAATAATAATGATCGTCTTATAATTATTTTGCTCTTTTATCTTTAATAATTCTTGGATTTTTTTGTAACTTTCCGTGAAATTCGATTGCTCTCCTCTTATCTTCTTGTGAGTCTCGTCGTCGACGCTTTCAATCGAATATTTTAAATAATTAAGGCCATTCCGAAACATTTCTTCAGTTCTTTCAATGTTAATGTTGGCCGGATTGCAGCTAAAGTAGGAGCTCATTCCTTTATGGGTAAGTAACGCGATATCCTTGCCTAAATTTTTGTCCAGAAGGGGGTCGCCATAGCCATGTAGCTGTATTACTTTGGGGATAATGTATAAAAAGAAATGGTTTTCTCCCATGCCATCGGGAGGTATTCCATACTCTTCTTCACAAAACTTTTCCCACTTAGCCCATAACTCAGGAGAATGTGGTTCAAGCTGATTGGCAACTGTCGCAAACAGGTCTTGCTTCATTGTTGAGATACTGCGCGTCATGCTCGTGGTGCGAGGGCACATTTGGCATGTCATATTGCATGCATTTGTAGTCTCGATATTGTAAACAATCGGCTTCTTGCTACGAATCTGCTCAAGTTGGTCAAAAAGCGAGTGCTTATCGAACTTGCCGCCATTCTCAAGCTCTTTTTTTAATTCATTAACCCTCATGTAAAAACCGATATCATACATAGCACTAGTCCTCAGAGATTGCTAGATTGATGAAAACTTTTTAATGGTTTTTCTCAAGATGTCTGCCTTTTTTTCAGCCAGATCCAAATCACGGTAGTTTGTTTTGAATTGCATGATTTTGGGTTGAATCTCCTCTGCGACCGGGCACAATCCCTCCTTGTACTCCACGCCCTCATAAACCCATGGGCAACGTTTTGCAAATTGTCGGGTGGCCATCATCGGTTCTAGGTATGGCACACTCCAAGCGCCATAAATACCGTCACCACCCATCTCAACATATGCTTTCCTGAATTTTTCCCAGGATATTCCAAGAGCCTTTTCTCCTTCATACGTTGCGCCTAAAGTATAGTAAGTGTTTCCATAACCAGGCGGTGTTTCCTGCGGGAAAAGAAAGTCACATTCACTCATCACGTCAATAAACATCTTTGCGGATTTGATCCGTAGCTCAACCAGCCTGTCCAGGTTTTCAAGTTGTGCTAAGGCAACGGCAGAAAGCAATTCAGAGAGTCTGTAGTTCCAGCCCAAAACATCATGGCGTTTATAATGCGGATTCTGAAAAATATCCTGATTAAGGCGAACTCGCCCCTCGTCGGCTTTTAGGTTTTTGAAACCATGCCCGCCGATTTTGCGAACCATTTCCGCGTGTTTTTCATTATTTGTTGTCAGCATTCCACCCTCTCCGCAAGATAGGTGTTTGGTATTCTCGAAACTGAAACTGGCCAAATCACCTATAGTGCCGAGCACTCGACCCTTATATGTGCTCAATAATGCTTGCGCGTTGTCCTCTATAATGGGGATGCCGTGTTTTTCCGCAATTTTAAGCAATGGATCCATGTCCGGTGAAAGCCCATAAAGAGCGACGGTAATTATCGCTTTCGTTTTTGATGTGATCTTCTTCTCGACATCTGCGGGATCGATTGTGAATGTCTTTGGATTAATATCGGCATATACGGGTACTGCATTGGCATGTATTGTTGCAGTCGTGTCCATGATGACTGTGAGGGCTGGTGATATCACTTCATCGCCCGGCTCGACGCCAACAGCTTCTAGCGCGGCATGAAGTGTAGACGTCCCAGAGTTGAAGGCAATCGCATGCTTAGTGCCAATTTTTTTGGCAAATTCGCGCTCGAAGTTGTTTGTCCAATTGCCGCCGGTGGCAGACCATGACTCGCCTTCCAATACCTTTTTCAGATAATTAAGCTCATTGCCTAGATATTTGCTCGGATTTTTATGCTCTTCCACAAGATACTCCCATCGCTATGTAATTCAATAATAATTATTTGCTGAGCCAGTCAGCAATTTTAAGCATTAACCTATTGAAAGGAATTTGCATAATTCTTCAATGGGTAATTCTTTAATATCCAATAATTCTTCGATGAAGGCTCGAACAAATCCTTCGCCGCCATTTTGAGGCAAGATCAGGTTCGCATATTTTTTGACTAAAGGATGCGCATCATTCGGAACGACTGAATAACCCGCACGCCTGATGAGCGGTAGGTCATTGAGATCGTTGCCCAAATACACCAAGCCGGCGAAAGGATTAGCATGGCCGGAGAACCGTGCGCCGAGGTGCGCTGTCATGAAATCCAGTTTGTTTTGGATGCCGTGGTGGCAATCGAGCTGGAGCTTTTTAGCGCGGCTCAGGACTACCGGGTTGGCTTCTTTGGATAATATGAAGAATTCTGCAGCAAGTCGTCCATTGCACTGGAAAGCACGTACTAAATCGAATGCCAGCCCATCGCCACGGTCGCAACGCACGCTTTCTTTACCATTCTGGTCAATCCACACCTTGTTATCGGTAAATACACCATCAAAATCGAATACAACTGTATGGATTGCCGTCAGGGTCGGGAAGGGTTTAAACAATGGAAGCCTCGCGTTTGAGCGGTTTAGAAAAGAGCAATGCTTCCTGACACAGTGTAACGCTTTGACTCATTAATGATTTTTCTCCAAATACGCAATCAGGGTGTCACATTTTCCTACTGCCGCCAGTGAGGCGGCATAGGCTTCGGTCAGCGCTGGCGTATCAAGAAACGACCAATGTTGATGCCCTCCAGGCAAGTTGCGGCTCAGCCAATTCAGATGATTGGAAAGCGGATAGCGCTGGAACTGCTGGATCGACACCACACGCATTCCAGCTTTCACTGCAAGCAGACGCAAGGTTTCGGCGTTGAATAAAAACAGGTGCTGGCTCCAGTAAGTGAAGCGCTGGAAGGCATCGCTCTCATAAAGAGTCAGCAATGCATCTTCCGAGCTTGGGACTTCAATTATCAAGCGGCCACGGTCTTTGAGATGATCGGCCAAGTTTTTCAACATTGCGCATGGGTCGGGCAAGTGCTCGATCACATGAAAGGCTGTAATCAGGTCGTAGTCGTGTCCTGCATTTTCCAGATTGCTGTGAAGCGTAATTGCATCACCCCAATATTCACGAACACGGCGCTCAGGTTCAACACCAGCAGCTTCTGAGGCTAAAGTCTGAGCCTTGCGCAGGAAACCGGCCGCCCCACAACCAAAATCCAGTATCTTGCGATTAACCATAGCCGCCTTGAGCATCTCAAAACGGCGCTGATCGTCCTGTTCGGTTTCACGTAGCCAAACCTCCATTGAAGGCAATCCATTGCCATGCATACCTGAGTTTTCATAGTGGCCTGATTGGATGTGCTGAAGTGAGCTAAGCGTTACCAAGCCGCAGTTCGTGCACTCAAGAATCTGCAAAGAGGGGTTGTCGCGTACAGCACCTTGGCGAGGGCGGAAGTCAGGATGATGGCAGAGATAGCAGGTCATGTTTGGTTCACTCACGGTTTCTTACTCTTGCACCAGTTGGGATGCAATTTAGCGGTCACTCGAAACTTCGTCAAGTTTGCGCTGCTTCATAATGTCGACAACTTCTTTGCTAAGGTTGCCACGCTCGAACGCTTTGTTGTCTGCGGCTATAACAGAAGCGGGATATTACGGTGGAATCGGAGTTTTTCTAAAACATAATTTATGTGCCTTCTATTCTGAAGTAAGGCGTCTACCGTAATGATCTTCAAAACGCTGGATGTCATCTTCACCCAGGTAATTGCCAACTTGGATTTCAACGATATGCAACGGCTCATTGCCGCGGTTCTCCAGGCTGTGCTTCGCGCCTATGGGGATGTAGGTGCTTTGGTTTTTCTGTACGGTAGTTACTTCATTACCATTGGTGACGGTTGCGGTGCCGGATACCACCACCCAATGCTCGGAACGTTGCTTATGGCTTTGCAGGCTGAGCCGTGCACCTGGAGCAACTTCAATGCGCTTGATCTTGAAGCCGTCCTGGTCTTCTTCCAGCACGGTGTAGCTGCCCCAGGGCCGATTGACCTTTGCATGACAGACATGCTCGACCGCACCGCGTTGATGAAGTGCCTCAACTACTTCATGCACCCGCTGAGTTTGGTCACTTTTTGAGATCAGAACGGCATCTGCGGTCTCGATGACACAAAGGTCTTCGACGCCGATAGCGGCAACCAGCCGTTTTTCGGCGCGAATTAAACTATTATTGCAACCTAGCGCTATGACGTTGCCTTGCAGGGCGTTGTTGTTCTCGTCCTTGATGGAAATTTCATGCACTGCTTGCCAGCTGCCTACATCGTTCCAGCCAATGTCGCACGGAATCAGGGCAACATGGCTGGATTTTTCAAGCACGCCATAATCAATGGAGATGGAGGGCATGGAAGAGAAATGCTTTTCTACGGCTTGCTGGAAAGTTCCTGTGGCACGGCTCTGAACAAGGATGGTTTGTATCACCTGATGCACTGCGGGCAGATGTCGCTGAATCTCCGCGAGTATCACCGAAGCGCGCCAGACGAACATGCCGGAGTTCCAGAAATAATTCCCTTCTTTGAGAAAATGTTCGGCGGTGGCGAGGTCGGGTTTTTCGGTAAAGTGTTCTACTTCATATACATCATGGGTTTTGCCGCGATGTGCCTTGATGTAGCCAAATCCGGTATCGGGCCGGGTGGGCTGAATACCTAAGGTGATGAGCTTGCCGCTCTCAGCGGCTTCGATTGCGATATTCAAATGCGCACGGAAGCAAGCTTCATCATTGATGATGTGGTCGGCCGGCAAAACCACCATGATGGGGTCTGCGCCACCTGCAGTCAGATAAGCGGCTGCCAGCGCGATGGCGGGCGCCGTATTGCGACCGACAGGTTCAAACAGGGTTTGGTAAGGCAGCAAGGCGTGATAGGCCTCGCCTTTGGCATGAAATTCTTGCGTAACAATCAGGGTGTTCTTGGCATCAACCACCGGTGAGAGGCGGTTGATGGTGGTTTGTAGCAGCGAGGCTTTGCCGACCAATGCCAAGAACTGCTTGGGCAGATGCTGACGCGAGAGCGGCCACAAGCGGTTGGCGCTGTCGCCAGCGAGAATGACCGTATGAACTTGGCAATCACTCATGGCTGGTCACCAACGAACATTTTCTCGCACCTTGCCACAATTCATCTATGCTAAGCGGCCACATGGCGGTCTGCCTGTCAGGCAATCCCAAAGCGACATTGAGGCGCAGCAGCAGCGAGATACGATAATGTTTTCAAACTAAACATTCCGGCACATTTGAGAACGGAGAAGTTGCATGCAGTCGTTGCGGTTTTTGCCGATATTGACCATATCAACAAAAATCGTGTGGCGTAGCATGGGCAGGTTTTATCCCAAATAATCCATTGGAAAATTCAATCTACTTCCCCCCTTTGGAAAAAGGGGAGGTGCTCTGTTATAGGCAGACTTACGGCTAATGAACTATTTGGGTTTACCACTATATTGAGAATAAAGCTGGAGTTTTTCTTTAGGCACGCTACCGCCCTGCAAAATGCCAGCGCATTTCGCATAATTTGTTAATTTATAAGAATAATTATTACGCGGCCTGAACAACCCAGTCGCGGCTTATCCTTATCTTGTTGGCTTTGCCCAGCAATTCCAGCAGTACGATTGCACGCTTTTCGCCATCTTCTTCGACGAAGATGCCTTCCATGCCGGCGAGCGGGCCGCTTTCCAGCTTGACGGGCTCACCTGCGCGAAACAGGGGACGATCATCTTGATGCAAGCCTGAATCCGGCGCTTCGCGCTGTACTATTGCATCTATCACTTCTTGTGGCACGACTGCGGGCTGTCCGCCGAAGCGCACCAGACCGATTGCGCCACGTGTGGAGCGCACAGGGGCCGTGCTACGCGAAGTGGGGTCGACGCGGATGAACAAATAGCGCGGGAATAGGGGTTCAATTACACCTGTCCATTGGCCATGGCGGTGGCGTTCGCTACGAATGCGCGGCAGATAGACGCGGTAACCCTGGCGCAGCAGATTCTCTTCCGCTATCGCTTCCTGGCGTGGTTTGCAGCTAACGGCGTACCACTGTTCTTGGGCGCTCATACTTTGGCCGGCTCGTCTGTGCTCATTCTGCTTTGTTTGACTTCGTCGCGTAGAAGCTCAATTTCATTTGCTAACGCTTCATGCTCCGCGACTTTCCGTTTGAGAAACTGTACTGTGGCACGCGCACGCGCCTCAATACCGTGAGGGGTCAATAAATACGCATAAGCCACTTTATTGGTGCTGCGGCGGAAATTATTTGCCTTGACCCAACCCTTTTCGATTAAGGCACGCAAACAGTAGTTGGTCTTGCCGAGGCTGATACCAAGCTCCTGCGCCAATCGGCGCTGGCTGAGGTCAGGATTGGCTTGCAGAACCTTGAGTAACTTGTAATGAAGGTCTTCCATTCAGTGTTTCGACTATTGTTGCATGTATGCGTTCACGATTTGAACAGTCGAATTTAACCAAGAATGTAGGTGTGGTGTCAAGGAGTCCATAAAAGCGCGACTGGTGCGTTTGACTCCGGATAGTTCATCAGTTCACAAAAAGCTTAAATGATTGACCATGTTCGCTTGCATTCAGCAGAATTGGTATGCAAGCAGATTATGTAGATACCAATGCTTGTCAGGGGGACGGTTTAGTCATCCCCATGATAAGGATGATAAAGAGGGGGTTTGGGCTAAATCCGGCTAATTGGCTCTTTGTGTTGAAAGCAGAAAAGCTTACACAACGGAATGCGAGAATTAACCATGTCGCAGTTGACAATGTAGAGCAGCTTTTTGTGCAGGCAGAAAATCGTGAGCACAGCGCCGACTACATAATATTTAAGCCAAAAATCTCCCATCCCACAATGCCCAGCAGCAGCAAATTAACCATCATCAGCCAGGTGTTGTAGCGTTTTTGCTGCTCCAGCATTTTGCGTAAGGCGTCATCGCTGCGGTTGGCGGCCCCATTGTTCGCCAAATGTTGATGCAGCAGGCGCGGCAGTTGCGGTATCAGCGTGACGTAATTCGGGGCTTCTTTGCGCAGTTTTTTGAGCAAGCCGCGCCAGCCGACCTGCTCGTTCATCCAGCGTTCCAGCCAGGGTTTCGCGGTTTTCCATAAATCCAGTTCAGGATCAAGCTGCAAGCCCAGCCCCTCGACATTGAGCAGCGTCTTCTGCAGCAGCACCAGTTGCGGTTGAACCCGGATGCCGAAGCGGCGCGAAGTCTGGAACAAGCGCAACAGCACACGGCCAAATGAAACTTCGCGCAACGGCCTGTCGAAAATCGGTTCGCACACCGCGCGTATGGCTGCTTCCAGTTCGTCTACTCGGGTTTCGGCAGGCGCCCAACCGGATTCGATATGCGCCTCGGCGACGCGCTTGTAATCGCGGCGGAAGAATGCGATGAAATTCTGTGCGAGGTAATGCTTGTCGGTATCCGTGAGGGTGCCCATGATGCCGAAATCCAGCGCGATATAGCGCCCGTCCGCCGCCACTTGCACATTGCCGGGGTGCATGTCGGCGTGAAAAAAACCGTCGCGGAATACCTGGGTGTAAAAAATTTCGACGCCGTTTTCGGCGAGTTTGGGTATGTCGATGTTTGCCTCGCGCAGCGCGCCCACCTGGCTGACCGGCATGCCATACATGCGTTGCATCACCATCACATCGGCAGTGCAAAAATCCCAATATACTTCAGGCACCAGCAGCAGATCGGAGTTGGCGAAATTGCGCTTGAGCTGGCTGCAATTCGCCGACTCGCGCATCAAATCCAGCTCGTCGTGCAAAATCTTCTCGAATTCGCCCACTACCTCGCGCGGCCTGAGGCGGCGACCGTCTGACCACAGTCTTTCCATCAGATCGGCGCAGATATTCAATAGCGCGATGTCGTGCGCAATCACCGGAGCGATACCGGGCCGCAGGATCTTTACCGCCGCTTCGCGCCCATCCGGCAGGACAGCGAAGTGAACCTGCGCTACAGAGGCACTGGCGACGGGCGTTTCTTCGAAGCTTTGAAATACCTCACGCAACGGCTTGCGGTAAGTTGCTTCGAGTACGGCGACGGCTTCCGAGGAAGGGAAGGGCGGCACCTGATCCTGAAGCTTGGCGAGCTCGTCGGCGAGATCGGTCGGCATCAAATCGCGCCGCGTTGAAAGCAATTGGCCGAATTTGACGAAGATCGGGCCGAGGTTTTCCAGCGCCAGGCGCAGTCGCACGGCGCGCGGCTCTGAAGTGTTGCGCAGGAACAGAAGAAGATTCAGGGGCGCGCGCAGCCAGCGAACCCGCATATGCGCGAGAAAAAATTCGTCTAGGCCGAAGCGCAGGACAACGTAGATGATTCTGATTAAGCGGATTAGGCGCATGTTAATTACGATTCACGCCCCATGCTCGAAAGGGAACGCGGCAAGCGAACACGGTCAGTTATTGCAGAGTGGTTTGCTGAATGCCCGCCAGCAGCCACACCGACTTGTCGTCGCGCAGGTTTTTTTGCACATGCCAGATTTCATCGACGTTTTCCGGCATACCGTTGTTTTCGCGCAATTGCCCGGTAAAGCGGACGCTGGCAATCGCCCTGTCGCCTTCTTCGGCGACTTCCAGCAGCTCACCGTTGATTGCAATCACGTCTGTTTTTTGCGGCGCATCGCCGCGCTCCTGCATCTGCATCGAGATTTCCGCAAACATTTCCGGTGTCGTATATTCGCGAACATCACTCAAATCCTTGCGGTCATTCGCGGCCTGCAAGCGGATAAACGAAGTCTTGGCGCTGCGCAGAAAATTTTCCACCGGAAAATCTGCCGGAATGTTATCCGACGATGCGGAAGGCGCCATTTTCATCGCAGTGCCAGCCAGCGGCTGTTGTATGGGTTGCGGCGCGTTGTAGGGCGCGCCAGCACCGGCATATTGCATGGCAGGCTGCGGTTGCTTCTTGCGCAAGAATGAAATCAGGAACATCACTGCCATTCCGCCAAGGAGGATCATCAGGATTGTGCCCATACCTTCACCCAGGCCCATGCTGGCAAATAGAGCGCCCAGACCCGCGCCAATCGCCAAGCCAGCCAGAGGCCCCAGCCACTTGTTGCCTGCAGGAGCAGGTGCTGCTGCGGGAGTTTGGGCAGGGGTGGCGTCAGGCGCTTTTTGCGCCTGCTGCGGAGCCATCGTCCGTTGCTTGCCGAGGCTGCCGCCTCCGCCAAAACGCTTGGCTTCAGCCGTTGTCACAAGCAAACTTGCGCTGGTCAGAAAAATTGCCAGCAGCATAAAAAATCGTTTCATGTGTTTCTCCGTGTTGGTAGTTATTTCAAAGTGTGCGTAAGTATATCATCGTAGTCTGATATCAGACTTGCAGCCTGCGGAAATAGATTCTAAGTGCTTGCCAGCCATGACGCGCTGTCTTGATTCCGCTAAACTCCGAACCATGAGAATTTTGTCTGCTTATCTGCTGACCATACTGCTTTCCGCCTGTGATGGCGGCTTGTGGAACAATCCCTATTCGGCGGCGGATAGCGGAAAGCCGATTCTCTACACCGCGTTCACCGAGCGCCCCAAGCATCTCGATCCAGCGCAGGCGTATAGCGAAAACGAGTATGAGTTTCTCGCGCAGATTTACGCGCCGCCGCTGCAATACCATTACCTGAAGCGCCCTTATGAGCTGATCCCGCTGGCTGCCAATGGGATGCCGTCCGTGCAATATCTGGACAAGAACCGCCGCCCGTTGCCGGAGACTGCACCGCCGGAAAAGATCGCCTTCAGCGTGTATGAAATCAGGATCAAGCCGGACATGCGCTACCAGCCGCACCCGGCGTTTGCCCGCAATGCGCAGGGAAAGCCGGAGTATGACCGTTTAACGCCGGACGATTTGCGCGGCATCCATGCGTTGAGCGATTTTCCGCACAGCGGCACGCGCACCGTCACGGCGGCGGATTATGTGCATCAGATAAAGCGCCTCGCGCATCCGCAATTGCATACGCCGATCCTCGGCGTGATGGGCGAATACATCGTCGGCATGAAGGAATTTGCCGCGAACCTCCAGCAGGCGCTGAAGAAAAATCCCGGCGCATTTCTCGACCTGAACGAATATCCGCTGCAAGGCGTGCAGGTGGTGGACGAGCACACTTACCGCATCGAAGTGCATGGCAAGTATCCGCAATTCACCTACTGGCTGGCGATGCCGTTTTTTGCGCCGATGCCGCATGAGGTCGAGCGATTCTACGCACAGCCGGGGATGCGCGAGCGCAACCTGACGCTGGACTGGTGGCCGGTGGGGAGCGGGCCGTATTACCTGTCCGAGAACAATCCCAACCAGCGCATGGTGCTAAGCCGCAACCCCTATTACGACAGCGAACGCTATCCTGCAGAAGGCGAGGCGGGTGATGCGCAGGCCGGGCTGCTGGCGGATGCGGGCAAGCCGTTGCCGCTGATCGACACGGTGGTGTTTAGCCTGGAAAAGGAAACCATCCCCTACTGGAACAAGTTTTTGCAGGGTTATTACGATGCCTCAGGCATCAGCTCGGATAGCTTCGACCAGGCGGTACAGGTGAGCGTTGGCGGCGAAGCGACGGTTACCGAAGAGATGAAGGCGCAAGGCATCCGGCTTTCGACGGCGGTTTCGACTTCCACCATGTATACCGGCTTCAACTGGCTGGATGCAACAGTGGGAGGAAGCTCGGACAGGGCGCGCAAGCTGCGTCAGGCGATTGCGATCGCGGTGGACTTCGAGGAATTCGTTTCCATCTTCGCCAATGGGCGCGGCATCGCCGCACAATCACCGATCCCGCCCGGTATCTTCGGCTACCGCGAGGGCGAGGCGGGTATCAACCGCACTGTGTATGACTGGGTGGGTGGCGCGCCGAAGCGCAAGCACATCGAAGAAGCGAAGAAACTGCTTGCCGAAGCGGGCTATCCCAATGGTGTCGATGCGCAAACCGGCCAGCCGCTCGTGATCAACCTGGACACGACTTCCGCGGGCGTCGGCAACAAGGCGCGCCTCGATTGGTTGCGCAAACAATTCGACAAGATCAACGTGCAACTGGTGGTGCGCAGCACCGACTACAACCGCTTTCAGGACAAGATCCGCAAGGGTGACACGCAGATGTTCTACTTCGGCTGGAACGCAGATTATCCCGATCCGGAAAATTTTTTATTTCTGCTGCATGGCGCGCAAGCCAAGGTCGGCAAGGGCGGCGAGAATGCGGCGAACTATAGCAATCCCGAATACGACCGGCTGTTTGAGCAGATGAAGAATATGGAAAACAGCCCGGCGCGGCAGGCCATCATCGACCGGATGCTGGAAATATTGCGCCGCGACTCACCGTGGTTGTGGGGCTTTCACCCGAAGAGCTACGTGTTGCAGCACGGCTGGCTGCACAACGTGAAGCCCAACGTGATGGCCAACAACAAACTCAAATACTGGCGTGTGGAGGCCGCGCAACGCGACCGATTGCGTGCTGAATGGAACCAGTCCGCGCGCTGGCCGCTGTGGCTGCTGTTTGCTGCGGTGCTATTGTCTGGAGGCTGGGTGTGGCGTGCATTGCGCCGACGCGAGGAGTAGAAACCGGATAATTTCTGCCGTTTGGTTTTATCGAGGGAGATGTCACCAATTTGACCCGCGCAATACCACGGCGCAGTGTTTGACTGGCCCGTTGGAGGGCAGCACTATGGCCCACATTTGCAACTGAACCAGCACACCGTCCGGCCGCCGCACTACAAGGTCTTGTAATTGCCTTTCCTGTTTTGTTTCCACCATAAGCGTGCAATGGTCGTTTTTTGCGCAATTTTCAGCGCAGTCCGTCCCCTGAAAGAGGCTCGGGCAGAGCTTGTTTAGCGCAGCGTCGCGATCCTGGCCCAGCATGCGGCTTGCAGCTTCATTGATTGCTACAACGTGACGATCCTGATCAATAAAAACGATTCCCTCGTCGAGATTGTCGAAAACCTGCTTCAATTCTGACAGAGTTACCATAAATGCCTATTCCTCCAAAAAACGCTCATTCTACGTGGCGTTAATGTCTCCCAAGTCCGAATAATAAATGAAACAGCCATAAAAAGCGCGAGTTGTACCTTGGCAAGCTGTTCTTGAATTGCCTGATCGGCAAATATATTTACAGTGTCTGCGCACAAATAGGGCGGTTTAATGCTCCGTGAGGCTGCCGACCTATGTCAAAATATAGTGCGCTGCTCATTGTTGTCTGCTTTGGTTAAAGTGAAAATTTATCCATGAAAAACCAAAACTCATATGAATAGCATTCTGCAATGAAATATAACTCAACAATCGCCATTACAAATAACCGATGACCGAGAAATTCAAGATTGCAATTATTGGCGCGGGGCCCGCGGGCTTATCTGCGGCTGCGCATGCCGCCGAGCTCGGAATCTCGCATATTCTTCTTGAAGCCGGCCAGCACCCTGCCAATACCATTCATCAATATCAAAAGGGCAAGCTTGTCATGGCCGAGCCTGCAGTGCTTCCTCTCAGAAGCCCGATAATATTTTCAGCGGGAACACGCGAATCCATTCTGGACATATGGAACAAGGATATTCAGAGGTACAAGGTCAACCTGCGCTTGGATGCAAGGGTCGGCGGAATAAAAGGGGAGCATGGCAATTTTCAGGTTGCTTTGCCATCGGGGCAAATCATAAATGCCGAGTTTGTCGTGCTTGCAATTGGGCTGCAGGTAAATATTAACAAGCTGGGTGTTCAAGGCGAAGATCTGCCCAGCGTGCAATATCAACTCAATGACCCTGAAGAGTTTAAAGATGAAACTATCGTGGTGGTGGGCGGCGGTGATGCGGGCGTGGAAAACGCGCTTGCGCTCGCACAACAAAACCGTGTCATTCTCATTAACCGTGAGGAAGAATTCAGCCGATGCAAAGAAGGAAACTTCAACATGTTGCAGGCCGCCATCAAGGCTGGGCGGATTGAAACTCGCATAAGCACAAGAATCGACTATATCGATACCAAGGCGGAAAGCGGTTTTTTTACGAGAGTCGTTGCCAAAACTCCCGAAGGTGTCGAGATCATTAATTGCAATCGGGTCATTGCGCGTCTTGGCGCCAGGCCGCCGCGCGATTGGCTGGAAAGTTTGGGCATAAAATTTCCAAGCAGCGATTTGACCTCCGTGCCGGAGCTGACGGAGCAATACGAGTCGAATGTGCGCGGTATGTATATTGTCGGCGCGCTCGGAGGCGCGCCGCTTATCAAGCAGGCGTTAAACCAGGGCTATGAGGTGGTCGAGCATATCCTCGGGAACCCGGTTCAAGCGGCAGACGAGCCGATCCTTAAACAGAAAATATCCAGCTTTAATGCTTCATGCACGGTCAATGAGGGGTTCGCCATTATACGGCGTAATGCGCCGATATTTGCCGGGCTTAATGCGCTGCAAATGCGCGAGCTTCTGCTGGAAAGCAGCGTTTTGACTGCCAAGCCAAACGATATTATTTTTAATTACGACGATTACACCAGCAGTTTTTTCTCGATTCTGGAAGGGGAGCTTGCCGCTTTTGTTAAGGCAAAGGACGGCAGTGAAATTTATTTTCAGCTCAAAGCCAAGAATTTCTTCGGTGAAATGGGGTTGATATCAGGGCGCCGCAGGTCGGCTACGATCAAGGCCGTTACGGATTGTGTGCTGATCGAAACGCCACGCCGCTCAATGCTCAAATTGATCAATTCGGTCGAGTCCGTGCGCCAGAAACTCGATGAAGTATCGATGAAGCGTGTCGTTCGCAATTGCCTGACCAACATACTTCCGGAAAGTGAATTGAATTACCTGGTGCAAGGCGCCTCGATCAAGCGGTACAAAGCCGGGGATGTCTTGTTCCATCAGGGCGATAAAGCAGATGGGCTATACCTGATCCGGCGCGGATCGCTGATTGTCTCACGCATGACGGGCGGAAGAGAGGATGTCTTGTCGTATGTCGTTACGGGCAATTATGTGGGTGAAATGGCCCTTATTTCGGATAAACCTCGCTTGGCAACGGTGCGCGCAGCTTCGGCAACCGAGGTTGTTTTACTCAAGACGGAGATGGTTATCGCGGTACTGGAGCGGAATACAGGGCTGCGCGACCTTCTCGCCGCGCGCTATCGCGAAAATGCTCATGACGAAAAACTGGTCGAGCCACAAGGCAAGCCGGGTAATTTATTTACTTTTCTTATTCAGCATGGTATCGGTGAAGCAACAGACGTGTTGCTGATCGATTATTCGCTTTGCATTCGCTGCAACAATTGCGAAGCCGCCTGTTCAAATACGCATGGAGGTATCCCGCTTTTTGATCGTGAAGCGGGCCCTACACACGGCCAGATTCATTTGCCTACCTCATGCCAGCATTGCGAGCATCCCTATTGCATGCTGGATTGCCCTCCCAATGTTATTCACCGGGCAGCCGATGGCGGGGTATTCATTGCAGAGGGCTGCATTGGATGTGGCAATTGCAAAAATAACTGTCCTTATGATGCCATACAAATGGTGGCTGTTAGCCCGAAGTTTAAAAAACCAGGCCTATGGCAAGCGCTGCTGGGTAGCACAAACCACTGCAAGGATGATCGCGTTTCAGACGAAGCCATGCCCAAGAAGGCAATCAAGTGCGACTTGTGCAAGGATAATGTAATGGGGCCCGCCTGTGTCCGCGCATGCCCGACAGGGGCGGCCATGCGCATCAGCCCGGAAGCTCTTTCAGAGACTATTCGCAGCAGTTCTGTGGTATCTGAATAAAACAGCGGAATACTAATTCAGGGTTAAATCAATATGCAGCGCAGCACGGTATTGGAGTACAAGAATTATCGGTATTTGAAGGCAGCCAGCCTGCTGGTGCTTTTTGCCGTAATGGCCTATTTATTTGGCCAGCCAGCTACGGGTGATTATGGTGGCTCCTGGCTGGGTTATTTGTTTGGGATTTTGTCGACAGTAATTGTCATCGTGTTGGGTCTATATGGAGTCCGCAAGCGTCTGGCACCAATGCGCGCGGAGCGGCGAAACCTGTCAAATGCTTCAACTACGTCGCAGAATGTTCAAAACCGCCGAAAGCGCGAAGCGAATTGGTGGCGATTCCATGGAGCAACCCTTCAGGGTTGGCTTTCTGCGCACATATATATGGGCGCCTCGCTCATCGTGCTGGCTACGTTGCATGCCGGCTTTCAGTTTGGGTGGAATATCCACACTTTGTCCTATGTTTTGATGATGATCGTAATCATGAGCGGCTGTTATGGCACCTATGCCTATCTGCGTTATCCACGCCTGATGACAAACAATATGGTTGGAACCGATACTTTTGATTCCTTGCTGCTTGAAATTGATGAGCTCGATAAGCAGGCGAGCGTTAAGTCACTCCAGTTTTCAGATGATATTTGCACGCTTATCCTGAAGTCACGGCAAGAAACGATTATTGGCGGAAATCTTTTTCAGCAATTGACAGCATACCAGCGCAACTGCCCGACTACCCAAGCGGAGCGCCAGTTGCAGGTATTGGGCAAAAGCCTGGAGTATGACCAGCTGAAATCTTTCGACGATCTTTATTTGATTGTGTCGCATAAAGAAACCCTGGTAAAACGGGCGCGGCTGGATGTAATGTACAGAGCCCGGATGGAGTTCTGGCTTTATTTGCATGCGCCGTTCTCGATCGCATTTCTGGCAGCGCTCATTGCGCATATTGTCGCCATATTCTTCTACTGGTAGCCGCTTATCCGAAACGGGCCATGCGCTTTAGGCCGCGCTTATCCTCTATCGGGCAATCTGGGCGAATTTTCGTACCCGCGCAAATTTCCGGCCATCGCTTTGAGGGGTGGTGTTTTTAAGGATTCCTTAAGGTTCGGATGATTGAATTGCAAATGGTAGCCATTGGCTTAATTCAGGAACAGGAGGCATATGCGATGCTAAGCGATTTAAAAATCAGCACCAGGCTGATGATTATGTGGGCGTTTTTCTTGGCTGGCCTTGTAATAGTCGGCGTGTCGGGGCTGTATTCCTCGGCCAAATTGAATAGGGCGATGCAGTCGATACACGATGACCGCATGATGCCCACGTTGCATTTAAATGCCATCCATACAGCCAACCTGAACAACGTGCTTGTGATCTCAAGGGCGATTGCCGATCCAGGGGGTATTGGGCAATACATCCAGGAGATCGATAAGAACAAGTCCTTCATCGACAATGAATGGAGGAAATACACGGCGATTCTTGAGAGGGACGTTAAAGACAAAGCTGAAGATAAAATTTTGACTGAAAAATTTATCGAGGTACGGAGGCAATTCTTTGAAGAAGGCATCAAACCTGCCATGGCCGCATTGCGCGTAAATAACCTGGACGAGGCAAAACGCATACAAAACGAAAATATATTTCCTTTAATTCAACCGTTGCATGAAGCGCTAAGCGCCTTGGTCAATATGGAAACGAATGAAGTTATTTTGGCGCATGAGGAAGGGGAGGCACTTTATGGCAAAATCCGCTCGGTATCCATTTTTACAATCCTGCTCAGCGTGATATTGGGCGGCACGTTCGGTTTTTCGATCATCCGTGGCGTTAATCGCGCGGTAGGCGAGTTGCGTGGCGTGATGGCGCGAATGTCCGGGGGTGGTGATTTAAGTGAGCGAGCCAAGGTTTACGGTAAAGATGAAATAGGCGCGGTCACAGACCAATTTAACGCGTTGCTCGACAACATGAATAACCTGTCAGAATTGAAACCGGTTTTCGATAATCTTGACGAGGGCGTTGTTTTTATCGATCAGCAGCGGCATGTTAGGGCGATCAACAAAGCGGCTTGCCGCTTGCTGGGTCAGGATAGCGACGCTGCTTTTAATAAGCTCTGCCCGGATATTTTTCAAGGGATGGATTGCGCGAGGGAATGTAAAAAGAACGATCGTTGTACGCGCATGCACGAAGCAAAACCGGAGGAAAATTTTCAGGACGTTTCTGTAAAGCGGCCAGACAATGTGCTGGTAGGTTTGCGCCTGTTGGCCATAGGTTTGCCGTCCAAGGGGTCGCTGGTGATCCGGGGCAGTGATTGGTGAGGAGGTGCAGGCGCAGAATTCGGCTGCGCCTCACCAGCTGAAGAGCTGCGCGTATACCGCTTTTCTTTGAGCCTCTTCGGGTTGAATTCCCCGCCGCATGCGGCGCAATGTTTTTATGTAGGGCTGCGGGGTTGTTTATTTGAGGCGCTCTATTTTTTCGTCTTCGAATGATTATGCGCAGCCCCGTGCCATCCCGGATGTTCAAAATAGGCACCGTAGTTATCCAGCGCTTTCGCAATTTTCTCCGCGCCATGGCGCGCATCGTTCCCGCCTTTCGCCATCATCGCATCAGAGCCGGCGATGATGTCGGCCAGCACGAGGTGGAGCACGGCATCCATTTTCTGTTCCATCTTGCAGTTTTTTACAATGAACGCAATCTGGTCGTTCGTTTTTTGTGCCAGTGCGCGGTATTGCTCCGCCGTCGCTTGGCCTGAATGAATGGCGGGGAGTTCCGCTGACAGCGCGTCACGGATGAGGCTCATTCCCTGGCGCAGGTTATCGTCCGCAACCCATTTTTTTCCATTATTAAGAGTGAGTTGCGCCGGTTTTTCATGGGCGTGTGAATGTTGGTGATCCTGAGCCTGTGCCAAAGTTGCGCTTGCGCCCAGCAGCGCGGCTGCGGACAGGAATGATGCGGTTTTTTTCCATGAAGCAAACATATTTATTTCCTTAAAAGATGAGTGGGTCGGATTAAAGTTAAGACTGATGCGTCAAATTCTATTTTGGAACAACAATAATTGTGTAGGGTGCGTTCCACGCACCAATGATGACGGTGCGTGGAACGCACCCTACGACATCGCACTTTTAATTTAGAACTGGAATTAGAAGCACGCTTTTGCAGTTTTGCGTGTATCCGACCCGTCTGCTTGCAGTTAGTTCAGGGCGTCTCAAGAAAAATGAGATTCGGTCAAGCGAAAGGCGTGTGAAGATACACACAATTTTGTTTCTGAAGGGCGATCAGGTCAGCGTGAAACCGACGCGTTCATAATCCAGCCCATGCTCGATGCTGAGGGTCAGTTTGGCATTCAGTTTTTCGGCATTCTGATGCTTGATCTCCACCACGCGTCCCGGGTGGAACCAGCCGCGCGGAATAACCAGGCTGGCAGGAATCTTGAGCGCCGCGACGGCGGGCAGCAGGAATGCGGGGACATATTTATCCGATACCGCCGCATTCACGCTGGTTGCGCGGATGTCGACCGCCTCGGGCGTTCCCGGCAGGTAGCGCACGCCGATTTGCAACTGCCCGGTGAGTGTTATATTGGCCCATGCCGTGATGCACAAGATGAAAGTTTCCGAATCGCAGGGACGCAGACCGACCAGTTGATTGCGGTACAGCCGTTCGCCGTCCGAGCCATCGCGCGTCAGGCGCGCCCCCAGGATGCTCTCATTCTCAAATTGCCATTTTTCAAGCGGCGCGCCCCTCTCGGCTTGTTTGCTGTCGGGCGTGTCCTGCAGCACGCGGCCAAAGGTCTCGATCTGTTTGCGCGCAGTGCTGCTTAAAGCGGCATTTACCTTGGGCTGTTTAAACGGTTTTCCGGACAATTGCGCATAAATGCCTTCCGGCTTGTAGCAAAGCTGTGCATCACGCGTGACCGGATGGCGTTCGGCAAAACGCGTGCTGATGTTTTCACACCAGCTCTGATGCAAAAAAGTCAATAATTCGATGCACTCATGGCTGTTGCAGTGTTCGCACAGGCCGATTTGCTGCGGGTTTTGGCCTTGTTGCAACAAAATGGTTTTTACGCGCAGCAATTTGCTTAAAGGAACCATGGCCAGGTAGCGGGTGTTTTCGCTGTGGGTGATTTGCTTGACCGGACGCAAGCCGTTCGGGCTGCTCAAGTCGACCGCGAGCGGCGGCGCATCGCCTTTGCTGGTGGTATAGCTGCGCTCCATGGTCAGGGCGCTGCTCCATTGCGTCAGCCACTTGTCCAGCAGTTGCAGTTGCGAGCGTGCAAGCTCGGCGGGGCGCGCATAACAAGCCAGCAGGGTTTTTATATAGATGCTGCAGCAATTGCTGTGCGGGTACTTGATGTTCAGCAGGTCTGCTACTTCCGAGGCTTGCCAGCCTTGTTGTTCGGCGAACGCATACAGCTCGTGCAATTGATGCCACAGCTTGGTGTCAAATTCGTAGCCGGTTTGCAAATGCTCGAAAATCTCCAGTCCGCTGTACAGCAGGCAGCGCTGGCACAGCAAGGCGCCATGTTGTTCGAGCTGTTTATCGCCTGCAATGAAAGCCTGCAGGCAGCGGCGATAACCCAATACCATGGCCTGCCAGAGCTGCACGATGGCGACGAACACCATCAGCTCGCTTTCATTCAGCGGCAGCGGCTTGCCGGACAGCTTTTTGGCGTAATCGCCCTGCACGTACCCGACGGTTTCGCGCAGCAGTTCCAGCGTGCTCAGACGCTCCAGCCCGCGCATCGGGTAGCGGTTCAGTTCGCCGAGCTGGGTAAGAAGCAGGCTGTGCGCCAGTTGCAGGTTGGTCAGTTGCAATTGGCCGAGCCATTGCGAGCAGCTTGCCGCATCCTTGAAATGCGGGTTGGCGCGGTCGTCAGTCGGTTCGAGCGGTAAGGTCAGCATGGTCGCGCCTATAGCAGCACTCTTTCGATGCCGCCGTTATTGGCCTTGTCCACGTAGTCAGAAAGCCAATTTTTTCCGAGCAAATGTTTGGCCATTTCAACCACGAGGTGGTCAGAGGTTGTGCCAATGTCATCGTTATAGCGCGACAAACCCTGATGGCACGCAGGGCAGGAAGTGAGAATCTTGACCTCGCCGTCATAGCCATCCGCGCGCAGCGCGTCGGCGCCCTTGCGCATTTCCTCCTCCTTGCGGAAGCGAACCTGCGTGGCAATATGCGGAAGCGCCACGCCGAAGCTGCCCGCTTCGCCGCAGCAGCGGTCGTTGAGCGGCACGTTCATGCCCATCAGGTCGTTCACCACCTTGAGCGGCTGATGGGTCTTCATCGGCGAGTGGCAAGGGTCATGAAACATATACCGGATACCAGTAGGCGCTTTCAGCTTTACGCCGCGCTCGAGCAGGTATTCGTGAATGTCAAGCAGGCGGCAACCGGGGAATATTTTATCGAACTCATACTTCAGCAATTGATCCATGCAGGTGCCGCACGATACGATCACCGTCTTGATGTCGAGATAATTCAGCGTGTTGGCCACGCGGTGGAACAGCACGCGATTGTCGGTGGTGATCTGGCTGGCCATGTCGCCCTGCCCTGAGGCGTTCTGCGGATAGCCGCAGCACAGGTAACCGGGCGGCAGCACGGTGATTGCGCCAAGCTCGTACAGCATCGCCTGCGTCGCGAGGCCGACCTGGCCGAACAGGCGTTCCGAGCCGCAGCCGGGGAAATAGAATACCGCCTCGCTGTCTTCGCTCAATTTGCGGGGATCGCGAATAACCGGCACGACGTTCCTGTCTTCGATGTCGAGCAGCGCGCGCGAGGTTTTACTCGGTAGATCGCCCGGCATCGGTTTGTTGATGAAGTGAATCACCTGCGAACGGGCAAGAGGGGAAACAAGCGGAGCGCCGCCGACCGTGGCAGGCGGGCGCCGGGTCTGGTTTTGCGGCAGGCCAAAATGACGCGCAGTATGGTAACCGAAACGCTGCGCCATATAACCCCACTCGATCATTGTTTTGCGCACCAGCTTGATCGTGGCAGGGTCGGTGGCATTGAGGAACAACCTTGAGGCAGATGAAACCGGGTTGAATTTCTTCTTGCCCTGCTTGCGCAATAAATTGCGCATGGCGACCGACACATCGCCGAAATCGATATTGACCGGGCAGGGTTTCAGGCACCGGTGGCAGACCGTGCAGTGGTCGGCGACATCGCCAAACTCGGCAAAATGCTGGATGGAGACACCGCGCCGCGTCTGCTCCTCGTACAGGAAGGCTTCGACCAGCAGCGAGGCGGCGAGTATCTTGTTGCGCGGCGAATACAACAGGTTGGCGCGCGGCACATGCGTGCTGCATACCGGTTTGCACTTGCCGCAGCGCAAGCAATCCTTGATCGAATCGGAGATTTCGCCCAGCTCGCTTTTCTCCAGGATCAGGCTCTCCAGCTCCATCAGGTTGAAGCTGGGGGTGTAGGCGCGATCCAGATTGCTGCCCTTGAGCAGCTTGCCCCTGTTGAAGCGACCTTCCGGATCGATGCGCTGTTTGTAGGCGGCGAACGGGGCGGTTTCGTGCGGCTCGAGATAATCGAATTTGGTGATACCGATGCCGTGCTCTCCGGAGATCACCCCGCCCAGGTCTTTGGCGAGCCGCATGATGCGATCCACCGCCGCGTAGGCCTGTTGCAGCATTTCGTAGTCGTCCGAATTCACCGGGATGTTGGTATGTACGTTGCCGTCGCCCGCGTGCATGTGCAGCGCGACGAACACGCGGCTTTTGAGCACGCTCTGGTGGATGGCATTACACCGCTCGAGAACGGGCTGGTAAGTGTCACCGCTGAAAATCTGCCGCAGCGGTTCGCGAACCTCGGTTTTCCAAGAGGCGCGGAGGGTGTGGTCTTGCAGGGCGTGGAAAACAGAGCTTGTAGCTTGTAGCTGGTGGCTGGGAGCAGGGAGCGAGGTTGTGCTACTCGCTACCAGCCACTCGCTACAAGCTGCATCCAGATTATCCCTCAGCCATTGCCAGCGTGAACGCACCCCGGCAAGCAACTGCTGCGCCGTTTGTGTGCGGTTGCCCAGCAATTCGTCTTCACCCGGTTGTGCGTCGTCCTGGTAAAACAGCGGCAGGTCACCCGCGAAAAATTCGTCCAGCGCGTCCAGCAGTTTGAGTTTGTTGTGCAGCGACAATTCGATGTTGATGCGCTCTATGCCGTCGCAGTAATCGCCCATGCGCGGCAGCGGAATCACCACGTCCTCGTTGACTTTGAACGCGTTGGTGTGCTTTGCGATGGCGGCGGTGCGCGCGCGATCCAGCCAGAATTTCTTGCGTGCCTCGGCGGAAACGGCGATGAAACCCTCGCCATTTCGCAGGCTGGCGAGGCGCGCGATTTCGGAAGACGCCTGTGTGGCCGCGTCCGCGTCGTCGCTCACCACGTCGGCGATCAGCACCATCTTCGGGCGGGCGCCGCGTTTGGCTTTAGTGGCATAGCCCACTGCCTTGAGATAGCGCTCATCGAGATGCTCCAGACCGGCCAGCAGCGCGTCGGGATGCGCATCCATATAGGATTTTATTTCGACGATAGCGGGAACTGCCTCGCGCACCTGGCCGAAAAATTCCAGGCATACGGTGCGAGTATGCGCATGGGCGCGGTGCAGGATGAAGCGTGCCGAGGTGATGATGCCGTCGCAGCCTTCCTTCTGGATGCCGGGCAGGCCGGACAGGAATTTGTCGGTGACGTCCTTGCCCAGCCCTTTCTTGCGAAACGCGCTGCCGGAAATGCAAAGCGTTTCCGTTTCACCGCGCCGTGTTGTACCGTCCGCTTCGAAGCGGTTGATGCGGAAGCTCGCCGTGTCGGCATCGTGGATCTTGCCGAGGTTGTGGTTCAGGCGCTCCACTTCGATCCACAGGCCATCTGGCGTGACCATGCGCCATCCGGCGAGGTTATCCAGCGCGGTGCCCCACAGCACTGCTTTTTTCCCGCCCGCGTTCATCGACACGTTGCCGCCGATACACGACGCATCCGCAGAGGTCGGGTCGACCGCAAACACCAGCTTGCTGTTCTCCGCCGCCTCCATCACGCGCCGCGTCACTACGCCGGCGCCACAATGGATCGTGGCACAGGGCTCGTTCAAACCGGGCAGGACAAGATGCTCCACGGCGGAGAGCGTGTCCAGTTTTTCGGTGTTGATGACCGCCGATAATTTGTCCAGCGGTACCGCGCCGCCGGTATAGCCGGTGCCGCCGCCGCGCGGGATGATGGTCAGCTTGAGTTCGATACAGGCGCGCACCAGCGCGGCGACTTCGTCCTCGGTGTCGGGATGTAACACCACGAAAGGATATTCGACGCGCCAGTCGGTCGCGTCGGTCACATGCGAGACGCGCGCAAGCCCGTCAAACTGGATGTTGTCGCGGCGCGTGATGCGCGACAGCACACGCAAGACGCGGTTGCGCAAAGCCAGCGTTTGCTCGAACTCTTCGGCAAACTGATCGACAGCGGCAGCGGCCAGTTCGATCAGGCGTTTGACTTTGAGATTATGATTTTGGCTGTTGTTAGCTTGGACACCTTCGGTGTCTTGGCGGCGCTTCTCGATTTCATTCAGGCGATGGTGCAGCGCGCCGACCAGAGCATCGCGACGCTCGCGGTTGGCGAGCAGATCGTCCTGCAAATACGGATTGCGTATCACCACCCAGATATCGCCCAGCACCTCATACAGCATCTGTGCGGAGCGCCCGGTGCGGCGTTGTTCGCGCAAGGTATTGATGATTTCCCACGCCTCATCGCCGAGAATGCGCAGGACGATCTCGCGATCCGAAAACGAGGTGTAGTTGTAGGGGATTTCGCGCAAACGTGCCGTCATGGTAATCCTTTTGCCAAGCGCGCATTTTACCCCAGAGTCCATTTCGGCAGGATTCATATCTGCAATAAGCACACGCTAGTTGACTGACCGTCTCTATGGCAGTTGGCACTCAAAATCAATCAACGGAATCCACATAAATGCAATTCTGGCTTTGAGCCAGATTCTGCCCCTTAGATATTTGAAGGCGTACAGCATAATGAACAAAAAAACAATATGCCGAAATATATAGATATTTCGGCATATATGAATTTCGGGGGGGGGGGGGGA
>Ga0209343_10001602_pt1 | contig 30261 bp, 31 predicted proteins | sample RifCSPlowO2_02_FD_184026 | JGI IMG/M metagenome (GOLD analysis project Ga0209343, IMG submission 184026) | Groundwater microbial communities from Rifle, Colorado - Rifle CSP2_plank lowO2_0.2 (SPAdes) (version 2) | ecosystem: Environmental > Aquatic > Deep subsurface > Groundwater | place... | reverse complement strand
GAATCAATCAATCATGCATAATTTGCCCCTCGGAGAGAAAATGGGCGTTTGAAGCTCATTTACTTGGGAAGAGGCGATTATTTGATGCTCATTATGAATGGGAGGAGACTCACTGCAGGGACACTTTCTGATACGACAGACTCTTCGACGCAGTATCTGTGGCAGTGCACAGGCAGTAATGGCGGAACGGCCGCTTCATGTTCGCTACCCGTTCCCCAAACTTCAACCAAGTTCACCCAAGGCGACCGCGTCAGGGTAACTGAAACCATGAACGTCCGCGCCGGCGCTTCCGCAAATAGCGCTCTTCGCGGCGCCCAGCCGGCAGGAGCTCTCGGTACCATTACCGGCGGCCCGACAGCAAACGGCGGCTACTTCTGGTGGAATATAGATTACGACACCGGAGCGGACGGCTGGTCGGTGGAGGATTACCTCGTCAAACGCGAAACGCCCGCGTCTTACACCCTGACTGTCACAAAAGGAGGGGAAGGCACTGGCACAGTTACGAGCTCTCCTTCGGGGCTTTCCTGCACCGGATCAATTTGTACCATAACGGCAGAGTTCGGCACCGCAATCACGCTATTCGCTTCTCCTTCATCAAACTCAATCTTCTACGGCTGGAGCGGCGGCGGCTGCGCCGGAACGGGAACTTGTTCGCTGACTCTCTCTCTAAATACGGCCATAACCGCGAGTTTCAATCAAAGCGCAGAAATAGGAGGAACTGTCACGATCAGCCTTGAAGCCGAAAGCGGCAGCCTCGTCCCAACCATGCAGACATATCAAGACGCCGAAGCATCGGGCGGCAGTTATATTTATACCGCCACCGATAACAGTGGCCGCGCTACCTACACCGTCAATCTCCCGCGCGCCGGCGTTTACTACCTCTGGGGAAGAATTCTTTCACCGACACCAACCAACGATTCGTTCTATGTATCGGTTGACGGGGAAGCCGAGGACATCTATGACACGGCCGAAAATCTTTGGTCGCCCTTATGGCAATGGACCAGGATAACCGGAAGGATTGCTAACGGGGGAACCATAAGCTTGCGCAACGAAAATCCCAGACAATTCCAGTTCTCTTCCGGCGAACACACCGTCACATTGCGCGGCCGCGACCCGGACACCAGGCTGGACAAAATCATTTTGACGACCGACGGAAGCTTTGTTCCGCAAGACGGCATAGAGACGCCGGACTCGGACAGCGACGGCATCCCCAACTCATCGGACCGCTGTCCGAACACCCCCGCGCCGCTCCGGGCTTCGGTCAACGCCTCCGGCTGTCCGTTGCCCAAAATGACCAAGTTCTCCCACAAGACCGACTTGGCCAGTGCGGACCTCACCGCCTTGACTTCGCTCGAACTCGGCAACGCTTCCGGCAGAATTTCTTTCTCTTCGGCTGGGGCGCCCATAAACCTCGTGAGGGAAGGCGCGTCGGCCGAACTGGATATCGATTCCGCGCTGACCATAGGATCAAACTCCGTCACCTTGAACGCCGCCGCCCTGCCGGAACTCAACAAGGCCGCCACCATTACCCTATACGGCCTCACCGTCAAGAAACCCAAGGTGATGCGCGACGGCGTCCTATGCACCGCCTGTGAAATCGTCTCTTATCAAAACGGCACTCTCGTTTTCACGGTTCCCGGCTTCTCCACTTACACCATAGAGGACGAAGAGGAAACGTCTGATACAACGCCTCCCGCAATCGCCATCACAAATCCAAGCGACGGAGTTTCCCTTACCGAAGGCACTATCAGCATTACAGCCACTTCTTCCGACAGCTCTTTATACGGCGTTCGATTCGCCATAGACGGCACATATGTAAACGATTTCGCCACAACTTCTCCCTTCGCCTTCTCCTGGCAGGCGGGAGCGGGCAGTCATGCAATATCTGCAATCGCCCGCGACACGGCTTTTAACTACGCCACGGCCACTGTTTCCGTGACAGTCATCGAAACCGCACCTCCTCCGCCCGCTTCGGGCGGTGGCGGTGGCGGTGGTGGAGGTGGAGGGTACTTGCCTCCAGTAGTAGTGCCAACGACGCCGATGGCAACCACGACAGTAGCCACAGCCGCTCCAACAACCCCAGTCACTCTCCAAGCGCCGGTCTGCGCGAACTCATCCTTCCGCAAGCTCACCTGCTCTCAAATAGACTCCATCGTCAAACTTCTCATCGCCTTCAATGCCAATCAATCAGTCATAGACAACGTCCGCCTGACACTTTTGGGAGCGCCGTCTCCCTCGCCGGTCTCCAACCTTCCGGCCTCAATTGCCGCCGCATTATTCACCCGCCCCCTTAGCCTCGGCATGAAAGGAGCCGATGTAAAAACGCTCCAGGAATTTCTTAACGCCCGCGGCTTTACCATTGCGGCGACCGGCCCCGGATCATCTGGCAAAGAAACGACCTTCTTCGGCCCGGCAACCTACCGAGCCGTGATAAAATTCCAGGACGCCTACGCAGCGGACATCCTTATCCCCGTCAACCTCAAAAAGGGCACCGGCTATTTCGGCCCCGCCACCATAAGAAAAGCCAACATCCTGCGGTGAACAAAATCCCCCTTTCTTTCCTAAAGGGAGTGGCCGAGAGGCCGAAGGATTTAAATCCTCCGTCCGCCGCGGCGGACACCTCCTTTAGAAAAGGAGGATTTAGGGGCGAGGAATCTCCCTTTCCTAAAGGGAGTCCCGAAGAGGGCCGATTTTATGCGCTGGGTATTTTGGGGGGATGACTTCATAGAGGTCATCTAAAAACTCCTCTTTTCGTCTTTCTGCAGCACGCTAATCTTCTCACATAACAGCGAATGCGGGCAAGCGTGAGGAAGGTTTCGTAGGTGTCTCTCGTTTTTTCATACAGATAGCCGAGTCGCCGGTTCTGGTCCAGGCACGCGATGCGTTGCTCAACCTTCCTTGTCTTTTTTTGAACATAATGACAGAACCGTTAATTAGTCCTATCATTATTATGCCTTACGGTTTGGGTGGTTTTTAGATGACCTCTATCTGTCATTATTCATGTTTGAAATAGAAATCAAATCCCTCCTTGGCAATAAAGAACGCGCCGAAACACTCCGTAAGAAACTCATGGAGAAAAAGGCTCGGGTACTCGGGAAGCACAGCCAGCTGAACCACTATTTTATCGTGCCTGAAGACCACGCAAAGCTCCAGGCAGCAATCATCCCGTTTTTGGACGAGCAGAGCGGCAAGCTGTTACAAAAGATTCTTTCGGATGGCACGAAAATTTCTCTTCGAACACGACAGGCCGATGGTAAGGTACTTCTCGTAGCCAAAGCATCGGTCGGGGACGATACGAGCGCCAACGGCGTTTCAAGAATTGAGATAGAAGCGCCAGTAAATAAAACACTCGACGAGCTTGATAGACTCTTGCTCTCCGCCGGTGTCTCGTATGAAGCAAAGTGGTCTCGCGAAAGGGAAGAATATGTGCTCGGCGACCTTCTGATTTCCATAGACAAAAATGCCGGTTACGGATACCTCGCCGAGTTTGAGAAGCAAGTTGCCCGCGAAAGCGACACGGCCAAAGCAAAGGAAGAAATTTTGCGTTTTATGGCGGAGGTCGGGGCGGAAGAGTTGCCGCAGGAGCGGCTTGAGCGGATGTTCAAGTTCTATAATGAACACTGGCAAGAGTATTATGGAACAGAGCGGGTGTTTGTTGTAGAATAAAGCACAATACACAAAACCCAAACAAAGCACAAAACTTAGAAACGCCAAACCATCCCCGCTCTTCTCCAGTTTTAGGATGTTTGTGCTCTGTGTTTTGTTTGTGCTTTGTGCTTTGATTAATTTGTGTTTTCATAAGGTTATGTTTTTGAGCGACGTGGACATCAAGCGAGAGGTCAAGCGGAAGGCCATCACGATTGAGCCGTTTGATGAAACAAGGCTCCAGCCGGCGAGCTACGACATCGTGCTCGGCAACAACTTTCTCGTGAATGACGCGCATACCTCAACGTTCATTGACCCCGCGAACAAAGTCTTTCCCAAGACGCATGACGTGCGCGTCGCGGATGGTGAAGCGTTCGTGCTCCACCCGGGCGTCTCCATTTTGGGCTACTCCAAAGACTATTTCGGCTCCGACCACTATTTAATTGAAGTGAACGGCAAAAGCTCGCTCGCACGCATCGGCCTTTTGGTGCACAACAGCGCGGCGCTCATCAATCCCGGGCATTTCCTCCAAGTTGCGCTGGAACTCTGCAATCTCAACAACGTGCCGATTATTCTCCGTCCCGGAATGGCGATTGCCCAGCTTACTTTCTCGCCGCTCTCCAGCCAGCCGAAGCAGAGCTACAAAAAAAACGGGCGATACTCAAAAAACAACGTTGTCGGGTACATTCCGCCCAAAGTCATTTCTTCTCGGAAGAAGAAATGACTTTCAATCTTTAATCCTTCATCCTTAATCTTTAACGATGACAGAGAGTCCAAACAACTTCCGTTTCCGGGATTGGCCGGTGTACAGAGACAGCCGCACATTGCGGAAGAATGTGATGGCTCTCGTTAAAACATTCCCAGCTGAAGAGAGATACGCGTTGTCGGATCAGACACGACGAGCTTTAAACTCCATACTCTTAAATCTTGCCGAAGGTTCCAACAAAAATACCGATAAGGATACTCGTGTTTTTGTAAACAGGTCGCAGGGCTCGTTGGACGAAGTGGTTTCTTGCATGGATTGCGCATTGGACGATGGGTATATTAATGAGAATCAACACACCCGGGTTCTTAAGGAGGCTCATTTGCTTGCAAAGCAACTGAAAGGTTTCAGTGTGTATTTGGCTCTCTCTGTTAAGGATAAAGGATTAAAGATTAAGGATTAGCCATGCTTCACCCTGAACAACAATATCTCAATCTCCTGCAGGAAATCATCAACAAAGGTGATCGGCAGGTTGACGCTGGGCACGGGAAGGCGACGTACGGGGTGTTTGGACGGCAAATCCGGTTCAACCTCTCCGAAGGTTTTCCGCTCCTCACCACAAAAAGAGTCTATTGGAATGGAGTGCTCCACGAACTGTACTGGTTTCTTTCAGGGCAATCCAACATTCGGTATCTCGTCCAGAACGGCGTGCATATTTGGGACGACTATCCGTATCGGATGTACGGGGAGTTGACAAAAAAGGCGCGACTCGCACGACTGAACAATTCCGGTCGTTCGGGCGGCCGGCCGGAGATGACGAAGGAGGAATTCGTCGCGAAGATCAGAGATGATGAGGATTTTGCCAGAAAACACGGCGAGCTTCCGCACATTTACGGAGAAATGTGGCGACGCTGGCCTGCCAAAAATGGCCGCAGAATTGACCAGCTTGCGTGGGCGGTAGAAGAGCTTCGAAATGACCCTGGCTGCCACAACGCCATCGTAACCTCATGGAACCCGGAATATCTCTATGGCATGGCGAGACAAGAAGACGTGAACCACTTCCCAATTTGCCACAATATGTACCAGTTGAATATCAAAGACGAGAAAGTCTCGCTTCAGCTTTATCAACGGAGCGCGGACATATTCCTCGGTGTTCCATTCAATATCGCAAGCTACGCGCTGCTCACGCACGTCGTGGCGAAAATCCTCGGGCGAGAAGCGGGGGAGTTCGTGCATACGTTCGGCGATACGCACATCTATGAAGACCACTTTGACGCGGCAAAAGAACAGCTCAAGCGTGCGCCAAAAACATTTCCGAGGATGTCTATCGCAGACGCAGTAAAAAGCCTCGCTGACTTTAAGCCCGAGCACGCGATTCTTTCCGGTTATGAGCCGCATCCGACCATTAAGGCGGAGTTTACCGTTGCGGGCCTCCGGAGTTTGGATAACAGACCGAGCGGATAATGAGAGTCAGTTAGCTTCCTAGTTGTTTAGCTTTCCTTTCGGCCAACAAGCTAGAAAGCCAGCTGGCTAAGACGATCCTCGTACTCTCTTGACCGGCTCTCTTCATCGTGCTTCTATATGGGAAGATTATCCGCCGGATAAATCGGCAGGAAAAAGAAAGTTGACATATGATGCGGAATAACCGTTTTACCTGCGTGGCCACAATCCCAGTTGATTTCTCCGGAGCGCCAGATTCGTTTTCGGTCGCGATAGAAGAGAAAGGATTTTGCTCCCTGGACTCCCGAATCAGCTACCCGGCATTTCCGGCGAAGTTGCGGCGCAACAACCCCGGGCGTGTTGACTTTTTTGAGTTTCCTCCGGAATCTTCGCTCCGAAGCGCCATGGAAACCATTTGCCGCTACGGACTGCGGTGCTTGAATATCCTTGAGCTCGTTGAGATGGCTCGCGATGACGTCCTTGGCCGAGTCTTTATCGTTCTCGACGAACAAAAGAAAGAATGGAGCAAAGTTTCGCTCTTCGGTCGCACCTCCATTAGCAATCCCATATATTTTTCCGTTGTGGAGATTGACAGGAGCGAGGAAATCATCATAAAGATACTGCGCCTGCGTTCCCTCGCAGGAGTCATCATGCCGGGTTGGCTCATTCTCGTGCATGAGAAATGAGAAGAAGTAACATTGACCTTGCTCTTTACGGCTCGGGTGCTTCGGCATTCGAGCTTTTCTTTTGGCAATCGGTTTTTGATATCTTTAGGACTTACGCAATCGGTGTCATTCCCGTGAAGCTTGTCCTCGCGAAGGCGGGGAACGGGAATCCAGGGCTCTAAAAAACGGCCAAATACTGGATTCCCGCCTGCGCGGGAATGACAGGAAATGACGAAATGCGTAAGTCCTAATCTTTTCTTTTCTAGCTAAAAGCTATAAGCTAACAGCTAAAAGCTATCTATATGAAAGACATTCAAATAAAAAAACTCATAGACACCGAGCGGAAACGGCAAAAGAAGGTAATTAACCTAGTTGCTTCCGAGAATTATGTTTCAAGAGATGTTTTGGAGGCACTCGGGAGCGAACTCACCGACAAGTATGGGGAAGGGTATCCCGGGAGGCGGTACTATCGGGGAACAAGCGTGGTTGATGAGGTTGAGCGTCTCGCGCAAAACCGCGCGCTGGAACTTTTTGAGCTTGATAAGGAGGCGTGGAGCGTGAATGTTCAGCCCCTTTCCGGTTCCCCAGCGAACTTCGCGGTCTACGCGGCGCTCGTCCCGCAAGGAGAAAAGATAATGGGGATGGAGCTCTCGCACGGCGGGCACCTGACGCACGGACAAAAAGTTTCAATAACTGGCAAATTCTGGAACTCTGCGCTCTATACGGTGAGCAAGGAGAATGAACGTATAGACTACGATTCTCTCCGCGAGTTCGCGCTCAAAGAGAAACCAAAGATTATCGTCGCCGGGTTTACCGCCTACGCGCATATCATTGATTTCAAGAAGTTTAGAGAAATAGCTGATGCCGCAGGGGCATTACTCATGGTGGATATGTCTCATTTTGCGGGACTCGTCGCGGGGAAGGTATACCCATCTCCGTTTTCCACCCAAGGCGGACTGGCCCTAGCCGATGTCGTGACGACGACGACGCATAAAACGCTTCGCGGCCCGCGCTCGGCGATTATCTTTTCGAAGCGGGACGAGCGCGGGCTTGATAAAAAGATAGACAAGATAATTATTCCCGGCCTGCAAGGCGGTCCGCATTTCAACACAATCGCCGCTGTCGCCGTCGCGCTCAAAGAAGTCGGCACCCCCGCGTTCCGGAAATACGCGGCGCAAGTCGTGAAAAACGCGAAGGCGCTTTCTGACGAACTCGCGCGGCTTGGCTGGCGCATTGTGGAGGGTGGCACGGAAACGCATCTTCTTAGAGTTGATACATGGATGAACGGCAAAGGTATCGGAGGAAGGGAAGCAGCGGACAAATTGGAAGCCGCGGGCATCATCGTGAACGAGAACACTATTCCGTTTGACACGCGGAAACCAATGGACCCGTCTGGCATCCGGCTCGGTTCTGCGCCGGAGACAACGAGGGGGAAGAAAGAGCAGGACTTTATCAAAATAGCCCAGACCATTGATAAAGTCCTGCGAAAAACCCGGTAGTAGATTTTTGATTAGATTATGTTCTACGCGGACTGTGATAGAGAGTGTTGATAACCAAGAGTTGTATTTTGGATATACAAACGACTTGAAGCGCCGATTTAAAGAACATAATCAGAATAGGACTTACGCAATCGGCGTCATTCCCGTGAAGCTTGTCCTCGCGAAGGCGGGGAACGGGAATCCAGGGCTCTAAAAAACGGCCAAATACTGGATTCCCGCCGTAGCTTGCCCTCGACCTGATCGGGGACGGGAATGACAGAAAAGGAAGAAATGCGTAAGTCCTACAGAAGTTAAATTTTTCTACTAAAAGGTACGCACCGTGGAAACTTATTTATTATGAAGGGTGCCTTAATGAAGGAGATGCAAAACGGCTAGAGCATTACTTAAAGACCAGTCAAGGCAGGAGGTTAATTAGACGCCGCTTAAAGGAGTACTTTTATGAACGAAAAAGAAAAATTTAACAAATCAAAAATTCACTACCGGGAAAGATTTTGTACAGATTGCAAGGAAGATTGATGAGGTCTTACGCACATGATACGAGGCAGATTTATTGTCATAGACGGCGGAGAAGGATCGGGGAAGACGACTTTGCTTCGAGCGTTGGCGAAGAAGCTCCCGAAAAGCAAAGTTTTGGTAACGCATGAACCGGGAGGCACCGCATTTGCCGATAAAATTAGAAAGCTTTTTCTGTCGCCTGAAGCTGGGGCAGCGGGGTCGGAAGTGCTGTTTGGTTTGATATGGGCGGCGCGCTCAGAGCATTTGAAGCACAAAATTATTCCAGCGCTTCGGAAAGGAATCCACGTTATCTCGGACCGATTTGATTCGTCCACGTTTGCCTATCAAGTCTTTGGGCAGGAAAACAAAAAGCTGGAGAAACTTTTTTGGCAGACGCGGAAGGTTTTCTTACGAAAGAGGAAACCCGATCTTTACATATTTCTTGATATTGGTCCGAAAGTTGGTTTGGAGCGGGTGGCGAGAAGGAAAGAGAAGAAGACGCACTTTGATCGGCGCGAACTCGCCTTTCACCGGCGAGTTCGCGCCGGCTTCCTAAAATTTCTCAAATACGTCCCGCACAAGACAATTGACGCTAATCAGAGTATAAAAGCCGTGCAAGACGATTTTTTGAACATGATTAAGAGTGAATTTTCAAGACGATAGTTATCCACTGGGTTATTGACCCCGTTAGAAACCTAGTTTCTAATGAGGCGAGCCCTCGCGGCTTCCTTTTTATTTTTGCCCAGAAAACTCTTATTTTAAGCCGCATTTCGTATTTTTGCTTGACTTTTATGGCGCAATTATGGTAGTACTTCGGGCAGAAATTTAGAGATATCGGTGTTTGTTAGAATAATCCATAATTCAATGAACCTTGAAATTGCGGATTTGGTTGCGGAATACAACCCGTTTTTTTGATGAAATGGTTTGTTTTCCGCAACTAACGATCAGCCGATAATCCCTCGCTACGAGGTGACACGGTTCGCGTTGGTTCGGAAAAAACTGAATGAAAACTGTTACTAATCGTCAGGCGTTTGAACTGGCTGGGCAGGTGGCCGAGAAACTCATGCAACTCGGGGCAGATGGGAAAGTGGTTCAAACCACAATCGAGCAGGTCAACCACCCCTTCTGGTCTGACTTGGTCAAACACTTTGGTCAGAAATCTGGAGTTATGATTATTGACCGCACTACCCCATTCAACCCCGCCGAGTTTATCGGCGATAGTTGGACCATCGAAGAGGAAGACAAGCGGTCGCTTGCTCTCACGGAGGTGGATTTCGACGAAATTCGTCTTGAGACGACGCTCAAGAAAGGCGAGACCAGTATCAATGGTGAGGAGAAGCTGAAGCGTCTCGAGAAAGCGGGCCACATTCGTTTGGATGCCAAGGTTTTTCAAACTCTCTGGAAGGATAAAACTCTTATTCCAGAAAGTTGGAAGAAGATGGATGGCTATACGATCTACTTTAACGGCACAATTCTTCGTGGTCCGAACGGCAGCCGTTGTGTGTTGTGTTTGTACTGGAGTGGTGGCGAGTGGCGCTGGGATTACTGCTGGCTTGACGACGATTGGAGCGACTGCTTCCCTTCGGCGGTCTACCCGCAAGTTAGTCCTCAGAACTAGGTTATTCAGGGCTTTTGAATCTTTGCACTTAGTTCTCGGCTCCGCGTTTCCGAACGCGGAGCCTTTTCTGTGCTAAAATTATCTGCGGTAGTAGGTGAATACGCGGGAGATTAAGGTTTTCCGCTACCGAATCCAGTATCCATACATCGAGAGTATTCACGACTAAGGTTTTGGATAGAGTGATGCATGAAGACACTTCAAAAAATGAAGTTACTTGGTATAAAGTGTTAGGGCATTACGATGCCGAATACGATTCAATCCTAAGATCGCGAAAGCTTCTAGGGGTGGTGGAACAGGAGACACTTTATACGATTCTTCGTAATCCGAACGGCAACCGTTATGTGTTGTATTTGTACTGGAATGATGGCAAGTGGCGCTGGAATTACAACTGGCTTGACAACGATTGGAACGACTACAACCCTTCGGCGGTCTACCCGCCAGTGGCCTCATTTCTCCCCGACATTTCTGCTCGGGGAGTTTTGTTTTACAATTTGATTATGCCAACCGCCAAGCTGGCGGCCGATTTCAGAAAGTTGTTCTGATAAGGTGATATATTTCTTGTTATCCAGCGATTTGATTTCCCATGCTACCCGTAGCAGACCTTTCAAAGTATCTAGTTTTATGATTGCCCGCCGAACCCAAGGTGATTTTTCAGTTTTGGCGGTAAATGTCGCGGTCGAAATTGACTCAAAAATTTCAATGAAAAGAACATCAGTCTTTATACCTAGAGAATAGCGCGTCGTTTTTGGAAAAAGTTTCAACATTTCTTGCCAGAGTTTGTATGCCGATAAAATTTTTTCCGCCACTGGCAAAAAGCGTTGGGGGGGGTAACCTTTATAGAATGAATGGGATTCAATTCAACCATAGCTACAAGGATATCATTTCTTTGGAAAACTTACTCGGCGCTTGGCAAGAATTCGTGAAAGGAAAAAGGAAAAAATTGGATGTGCAGAAATTCAGTTTGTGTTTGATGGATAATATCATTTCGCTTCATAGTGATTTGCGAACAAAAACTTACTGTCACGGCGGCTATCAAGCTTTCAGAATTTCTGACCCAAAGCCAAGAAATATTCACAAAGCAAGCGTCCGCGACCGTTTGTTTCATCGTGCTGTTTACCGAAAACTTTACCCATTCTTTGACCGGACTTTTATTGCCGATTCATTTTCTTGCCGAAACGAAAAAGGAACGCACAAAACCATCAACCGTTTTCGTAGATTTGTTTGGAAAGTCAGCAAAAACAATACAAAATCCTGTTGGGTTTTAAAGTGCGACATCAGGAAGTTTTTTGCCAGCATTGACCATGAAATCTTATTAAGAATTTTACGCAAGCAAATTTTTGATGAAGAAATTATTCAGCTTCTCGCTGAAATTACCGGCAGTTTTCACACTGGTGTTTTCTGCGGAAAAGGTTTACCGCTCGGCAATTTAACTTCGCAATTATTCGCCAACATTTACCTTAACGAATTTGACCAATTTATGAAGCATAAGATAAAAGCGAAATTTTACATTCGCTACGCCGATGATTTTGTTGTTTTTTCTGAAAACAAAACTTGGCTTGAGGAAATTTTGTTCCAAATGGAAAACTTTTTGCGGGATAAACTAAAACTGGAAATTCATCCAGACAAGATTTTTGTCAAAACAGTTGCATCAGGCGCGGATTTTCTGGGTTGGGTTCATTTTCTTGACCATCGAGTTTTAAGGACGGCAACAAAAAGAAGAATGTTTAGGCGTTTGGTAGAAAATCCGAAACAGGAATCAATCGCTTCTTGCCTCGGGCTTTTGAAGTGTGGAAATTGTTATCAATTAACGAAAACCATCTTTGATTTATGGGGAGTAAAACAGATTGTATGTTAAAATAACCCCATGATTCAGGAGAAACTCACAGATTTAATTAAGGGGGCATTAAAGAATTTAAATATTGAAGCGAAGGGAATCTTGCTTGAACACCCGGCGGATTTGGCGCACGGGGATTATTCGACGAATGTGGCGCTTGTGCATGCGAAGGAGCTTGGAATGAAGCCGAGGGAAGTGGCGGAGAGAATTGTTGCAGAGATTAAAAAAGGTCAGACCTCAAATCTGGAGAGAGGTCTGACCTTTCGGGACGGAATTTCAAAAATAGAAATCGCAGGCGGCGGATTTATCAATTTTTTCTTGTCGCCGAAATTTTTTGCGGAAAGCGTGGCCGAAATTGTCCGCCTCGCGGACAATTTCGGCCGGAATGAAGGTCATAAAGGGCATAAAGTGATGGTGGAATACACCGACCCGAACCCGTTTAAGGAGTTCCATATCGGGCATCTTATGGGTAACGCGATTGGCGAATCAATCGCGCGGTCGCTCGAGTTTTCTGACGCCAAGGTGATTCGCGCCTGCTGGCAGGGCGACGTCGGACTTCATGTTGCTAAAGCGGTCTGGGGTCTCAAGAAGTTTGCGAACAATGATTTAAGATTTACGATTTATGATTTGGGAAAGGCGTATACGGATGGCGCAAGGGCATATGAAGCCGATGAGGAAGCTAAAAAGGAGATTGAGGAATTGAACCGGAAGATCTTTGAAGAATCAGACTCCGAGGTTAACAAGCTCTATGAGGAAGGGCGGAAGATAAGTTTGGAGCATTTTGAGGAAATCTATAAGAAACTTGGGACGAAATTTGACCATTACTTTTTTGAGAGGAAGGAGGGCTTGAATGGCGTTCCGATTGTCCAGAAGTTTTTAAAGAAGGGGATTTTTGAGGAGAGCGAAAATGCCGTTGTTTTTAGAGGAGAGACGCGCGACAAAAATCTTCACACCCGCGTTTTTATCACCTCACAAGGTCTTCCGACATATGAGACGAAAGAACTCGGGCTCACTGAAGCCAAGTTTAAGGCAGAGCCAAATTTAGACCAGTCTATTGTTGTAACTGCGAACGAGCAAGACGAGTACTTCAAGGTAGTGCTCAAGGCGATGGAGGAAGTGATGCCGGAGGCGGCAAAAAAGACTACGCACGTATCACATGGAATGTTGCGTTTCGCCGCGGGTAAAATGTCCTCGCGGGCGGGGAATGTCATTACCGGCGAGTCGCTCATTACGGCGGTGGAAAATTTGGTGATGGAGAAAATAAAGGAGCGGGAATTGTCGACTGATGAAAAACAGAAAATTGCCGAGGCGGTCGCGATTGGCGCGATAAAATACTCAATCCTTCGGGCGGGAATCGGCAGCGACATCATTTACGATTTTGATAAATCCATTTCCTTTGAAGGCGATTCGGGGCCGTATCTTCAATACACCTACGCGAGAGCAAGGTCAGTCCTCCGCAGAGCGGAGGAGGAATTTAGAATAAAGAATTTAGAATTTAGAATGTTGGAGTCGCCGAATAAATTGACTCGTCTTCTCCATAGATTTCCGGAAGTGGTGAAACGCGCCGCGAAAGAGTTTGAGCCACATCACATTGCGACTTATCTCACAGAGCTTGCCGCCGCCTTCAACAATTTTTACGCTCACAATAAAATCATCGGCTCCGACGAGAAGAATTACCGGCTGGCTTTGACCCAAGCGGTTTCCATTACCCTTAAAAATGGCTTAGGATTGCTTGGTATAGAGGCGCCGGAGAGGATGTAAAATCACACAACGATTTGTTGGAGATTTGGCAAGATATATCGTATAATGTGCAGATGTTAAACAATGAAACCAACAAACTCCCTTCATCACTTCGTCCTCTCGTGTGGGGGCTTAAATGGAGCGAATTAAATATCAGCGATGACAAAGAAGATATTATACTTGGAGTTATAAATGGCGGGACTGTGGAGGATTGGAAGTGGCTCCGAACAACTTATGGCGAGGATACGGTTCGCCGTGTTTTAGAGAATCGGCTCCCCAACGAAATTTATCCGGAGTCCAAGAATTTGGCAAAAATTTTCTTTTCAGTTAATTCATTTCGTAATGCACGAAGAAGCGCTAACTAAAGAATCAGCCGCTCTCCTGCCGTCTTTTGGTTGGTTTGATAATTTCTATTTGGCCGGAGGCACAGCGCTGGCTCTCCAAATCGGTCATCGTCTTTCAGTTGACTTTGATTTTTTTTCATATGAGCCACTGCCTAAAAGTCTGCTAGGAAAAGTTAAACGAGCTTTTAAAGAAAGACAATTATCGGTAACCTACTCCGCGCCGGAGCAACTCAATCTAATCATTGACGGCGTAAAAGTAACTTTTTTCAATTATCCGTATCAAACTATTTATCCGCTTGTGCCCTATAAAAAAATAAAATTGGCAAGCGTCTTGGAAATCGCGCTCATGAAATCCTTTTCCATCGGCAAGCGGTTGTCTTACAAAGATTACATTGATTGGTATTTCATGCTTGCCGAGAAACAGATTTCCTTGCCTGAAGTAATTGAGGGCGCCAAGAAAAAGTTCGACGCGGACTTTAACGACCGCCTTTTTCTTGGGCAATTGGTCTCAATGGAAAATATCCCGTTTCAGAAAATAGATTTTTTGAGAAATCAAATAAGCAAGGAAACGATTGAACAAACATTAGGACTCGCGGTCAAGAAGTTCGCGGAAGGATAAACTTTTGTTTTTTGTGGTCTGGCCGCGGGGTGATATAATACCGCTATTCAGACGCGCCTCCACAGGGTACTAGAAATTGCGTATTATATGTAGGACTTACGCATTTCTTCCTTTTCTGTCATTCCCGCGTAGGCGGGAATGACAGAAAATGACGAGACGCGTAAGTCCTAAAAGTATTATCCGCGAAGCGGCCATCATCTTACTCTCGCTTCTTGTCATTTTTACGGTCGTCAAGGCGGGGCCGCTTTCGCCTTCGGCGAGCCCAGCCGCGACAAGCTACACCTTGCAGGATATCTACACTCGGCTCATCACCAACGCTTCGGCCACCGCAGGAAACCACGACCTCAACGCCACCACGACGCCTGGAGCTACCTTCCCAACGCTCACGAGTATCTACAACGCCATTCCGACCATTTACGCGGGCGACCTTTTGGCGTCCTCCACCTACCTCGGCGTCACCGGCACGGTCGCGGTGAAGTCCGGCGACGCCGCGGCCTCTTCTCACCGCCATCACAACCAATAAAATTCTACTTACTCCCGCCCCTGGCTTTTACGACGGCTCCGCCACCGTCTCCACCACCAGCACGGCTTTTGCGGAGAGCAGCATTCAAATTCGGTACCTATCTTTTCGGCCTCGTGGGGACCCTTATTGAGGCATCAGGCGATGCCATAGCGGCGGATGTCTTTACCGGCAAGACTTTTAGCACCAGCACGGCTTCAGACCAAACAGGCACGCTTAATCTCACGTGCAACACGGCAACCTTTGACGGCGCGTCAAATCTAGTTGCAAATGCATACGATGGAGCGGGCGACGGGACCAACAGGTGGTGTATGACGAGTTCCGACACGGCTGCCGCCGCTAATATTGCCACCGGCACCATCGCCTGGATAGACGGAACGGCGATAACCGGCACTTTTGACCCGTGGAGTTCGCAAAATTTGCAGACCATAGATGATTGGCTTTGTTCCGGCGCCGCCAGTTGCACGGGCAAAACCGAATACATTGGCGAGGAATCGACATGGACGGCGGTTTCCGGCTCACCGTTTAACGCGGGTTTTGCGACTTCCTCCACTCCCCTCAATTATTCTCCCGTCGGTGCGAATGTGTATTTGTTCAGTGGTCAAGTAAAACAGGACGGGAGGACCGGCCTTTGGTGGTCAGATGTATCCTCTACCGGCTCAGTAACCGCTGTCGCGACAAGCACCACCAATAATTTTACTTTGACTGGCTCCGCCGGAGTCGGCGACGGCACCAGGCCGTGGTCCACTTCAACGACAACGACGACAAACGGTAACGCCATCAATTTCTGTAACGCCCTGAATGATATTAGCTTCGCAGGTTATACCGATTGGTATTTGCCGACCCAAAAACAGCTGATGCAAGCGTATATAGATGGTTCGGCTAACAATCTGCCTAATCCGGGCAACAACTTCTGGTCGTCTACCGAGTACTACAATAATACGGCCAACGCATGGAATGTGAACTTGAACAACGGCAACACGAACAACAATACTAAGGTTAGCAGCAACTATGTGCGTTGTGTCCGTCCTAAGGAAATGAATTTTATGCCAGCGCTGATTACATAGATTTCGGTAACCGATTTTGTTTCGCCAAGTCTGTGTAATCAGCCAAGCCCCGTTATTTTATGGCCCGATATTCACATCTGCCAATTTTCATAAAAACCTACGAATCCGTTAAGTTGGTCTATAAAATTGTCCGGCAATTTAATGACTCGCCAGAACTCCCTGCCTTCCTAGGCAGGGATGAATGGCGGGTCAGCGAAAGGGGTCGGGGAAACTGTAGTTTCCTCGTGGAGGAGAGCAGTGAGCGAGTTTGCGAGCGAGCGTTGAGAACCGAGGGTTCTTAAAGGAAACTCCGCTCGCCGAACGCCCTGTGCTCCTGCACAGGGATAGGACGAGCGGAGTTTACGAAAGAATATAAATATACGCTGGGCGCGGAATTGCAGACAATCATCTGGCAGGTGTTGGATGAAATCATCAAAATCAATTCCTTGCCGGACAGTGAGAAGAAGGGGGGCATAGAAAGAATGTAACTCTCCACACCTCTCGAAAAATCCTTGTAAATCAAGGGCATTTCAGGCGCCCAGTTTCAGATACTTTTGGAACCAATTTTGCGGGTCATTCCACTTGAGAGACATGATGACGGAAGCGAGGATGGATGTTGTCTCTGCTCCTCTCTGGGTTTTGGAGCCGAAAGAAATCTTCCGTTTGAGCGCCAAATGCCTCAAAGCTCTCTCGGCCTTGTTGTTGTCGATGGGGATGTTTGGGTGTTTGAGGAAAGTGAAATATTTTTCAGTGTTTCTTCGGAACGCGATTTTGATTTTTGTCAAAGGAGTCGGGTCAAGGAAATGGCTTTCGGTGATTTCTTTAAAAATCTTTTTAAATTTTCTCTTCAAATACGGCGACAACTCGTTGCCGATCTTTTCCCGAATATTTTGATACAGATTTGAAAAACCCCAATATGTTTTTAGGATTTGCTTTTTCTTTCTTTCTTCAAACTCTCCGCTTTCTGCCAAATCTCGCGGTTTCCTCTGAGGATGAGCCCAGCAAAGCCGATGTTCGGAGGTTGAGGGTGTGGAGCGATTGTTGTATCGCTTTCCCGAAGTGGTGGAGCGGGCGGCAAAAGAGTTTGAGCCGCATTATGTCGCCACATATCTTATAGCGCTTGCCGCCGCCTTCAACAATTTTTACGCTCACAATAAAATCATCGGCTCCGCCGAAGAAGCGTATCGTCCTCGCCCTCACGCACGCCGTTTCCATCGTTTACAAAACGGCCTCTGGCTTCTTGGTATACAGGCACTCGAACGAATGTAGTACAGGATTTGCTCTTGGTGGACTGTGGAGTTAAACTAAGGTCTGAACTCTTTACATCCATGCATTCTACCGATACAGCTCATCACGTCTCCTTCGAGCACGGAGGAGTTCACTTTGTAGTAATGCCGGAACTTTGTTTCTGGATTGAGGCTCAGGTAGGAACCGCGTACTGGTTCCAGTATGCGGAAGCAATCGTTAACGAAACGTCTTCCACTATTGACCTTTGCAGGGCAGAACAAGTGGAACTTTACGGCGTTCCGCTGACTGGGCGCGTATACGCCAAGATATTTGATGCTGGTTCCATTTGGCAGCAAGAATGGGACCTTCAATTCACGGAAGGGATGGCTTGGGTTTCCAGGCGGGGATAACCTCACTTTTGAGACGTTCGCCGAGGTGCTAGAATGAGATTATTCTGGCACTTTTTGATTGATGGCTGGAAAGCGTATCGAGTGTATGCCTGAAGAACCACAACAAGAAGACGCAACACTAAATCGGTCGGCCTCCGCGCCGATTTCCGATGCGGCGCGGCGTGAAGAGGAAATTTTGCTCCTCTGGCGGGAAAGGCGCGTCTTTGAGAAAACCCTGAAGAAACATTCGCCAAAGGGCGAGTTCGTGTTTTTTGACGGTCCGCCGTTCGCGACGGGGCTGCCGCACTACGGCCACATTCTTGCCGGTACCATCAAAGACGTCATCCCGCGCTTCCAAACCATGCAAGGGTACCATGTGCCGCGGAGGTGGGGGTGGGACTGCCATGGCCTTCCGGTTGAGCATGAGGTCGAAAAGGAACTTGGCTTCAAGACGCGGAAGGATGTAGAAAACTATGGGCTGGAGCGATTCAACGCAAAAGCCAAAGAGACGGTCATGCACTACGCAGACGATTGGCGCCGCATCATTCCACGGATGGGGCGATGGGTGGACATGGACAACGATTATCGCACGATGGATTCTCCCTACACCGAAACGGTATGGTGGGTGTTTAAAACGCTGCATGGGAAAGGGCTCATCTATCGGGGGTTTAAATCCATGCATCTCTGTCCCCGCTGCGAGACGACGCTTTCAAACTTTGAGGTGGGCCAGGGTTACAAAGAAATTACCGATGTCTCGGCGTTCGTGAAGTTCAAACTTCTTTCCGAGACCAATACGTTTCTCGTTGCCTGGACGACAACGCCGTGGACGCTCCCCGGAAACGTCGCGCTCGCGGTGCGGCCGGATATGGACTATTCCTTTGTGGAAATTACGGCCTCCAATTCCAGAGAAGTGCTTACCGGAGACACGTTCATCGTCGGCGGGAGAGAGGACACATTGAAACGGGTGTTCGGAGGCGAATCGCTCAAGTTTGACCCACAGAGCCGCGTCGGCACATTTCTCTCTAACGGAGACGAGGTTGCGTTTTCCGCGCGGCGCGGCGTAAAGGGGAGGGACCTTGCAGGGCAATTCTATGAGCCGCTGTTTGAGTATTACGCCAATCCGCGCGGCACAGGAGTGCGGCTTCCGAATCGCGACAAGGCGTTTAAGGTCTACGAAGCCGATTTTGTCTTGGCCGATGAAGGCACCGGTATCGTACACATTGCACCGGCCTTCGGCGAGGACGATTACAATCTTGCCAAAAAACATGACCTTCCATTCATTCAGCACATACAGACCGACGGTACGTTTGGAGAAGCGGTGGTGGATTTCGCGGGGCTTTCCGCCAAGCCGAAAGGGAATCCGCGAGAAACCGACGAAAAAATCGCCAACTTTCTTGCGGCAAAGGGGAAGCTTCTCAAGCGCGAGTCGTATACGCACGAGTATCCGCACTGCTGGCGATGCGAGACGCCGCTCCTTAATTTCGCCTCACCGTCATGGTTCGTAAACGTGGCCGCGATGCGCGAAAAACTAGTAAAGGAAAATGAGCGCATTCTCTGGGTGCCGGAGGCGGTCGGGAAGTATCGTTTCGGCAATTGGCTCGCGGAAGCGAAGGACTGGGCCGTTTCGCGCACGCGCTTTTGGGGGGCGCCCATTCCGGTGTGGGGGTGTGAGCGATGCAAAACATACAGTGTTGTCGGCTCAATTGACGAGCTTCGGAAACGAGGGGCCGAGAACATCACCAAGGTAATCTTGCTTCGCCATGGGGAGAGCAAGAGCAACACCCTGCATTATCTGGACGACAGCCCCAATACATTTCCCTTAACTCACGAAGGCAAACGGAAGGCAAAAGAGGCGGCCGAGTATATCCTGCGCGCTAGGGTTGATGTTATCTATTCATCTCCCGTGCGGCGCGCGAGGGAAACCGCTGAAATTATCTCGCGCGCAGTGAAGAAGGAGGTGAAGATAGATGAGCGATTTCGCGAAGTTGACAGTGGCCGGTGGGACGGCGAAAAGGCGGACACGGAAGCGCTTCGCAGGGAAATTGACGCCTATCATGCGCTTCCGCCGGAAGTGTTCTACCAGACCAAGCGCGGCGACGTCGGGGAGAGCTGGAAGGACGTGGAGAGACGCATGGCGGAGGGACTTTCCGATGCGCTGCGCGCGCACGCGGGCGAGACCGTTCTCATCATCTCTCACGAGGGCCCCATCGTGCATCTGCAGAAAGCAATTGGCACGGTAACGCTCGCCGAGTGCAGTTCCTATTTCCGCAAGGACCGGTTTGAAGAGTTTGCCCGGCCGCTCACGGTTTATGTGGACGCAACGACCGGCAAGGAGTTTGACCTTCATCGGCCGCATATTGACAGTGTCGCGCTTACCTGTGAGACGTGTTTTAAGGAAAGCGGCTCCGGCCGAGGTCTTATGCACAGGATAGAGGAAGTGTTTGACTGCTGGTTTGAATCCGGAGCAATGCCCTATGGGCAAGCGCATTATCCGTTTGAGACATTTGCGATGGAGAGGAATGGAAGGCCGTTTGACCCCGTGGGAGGGTTCTGGAAAAAGAAAAGCGGCTTTCCCGCTGATTTTATCGCCGAGGGGCTTGACCAGACGCGCGGCTGGTTTTATTCAATGCTCGTTCTTGGCGTCGGGTTGTTTGAGAAATCTCCGTATCGGCGGGCGGTGGTAAACGGGCTCATTCTCGCGGAGAATGGGGCAAAAATGTCAAAGCGCCTCAAAAACTACCCTGACCCGCTCGATATCGTTGCGAAATACGGCGCCGACAGCCTGCGTTTCTATCTTCTCTCGTCGCCTGCGGTGCGCGGCGAAGAGCTTCGGTTCAGTGAGCGCGGGATAGAGGAAGTCGGCAGGAGGATGTTCAACCGGCTTCAGAATGTGCTCTCGTTCTACCAGCTGTACGAACAACCAAGCTCCATGCTTGAAGCAGTGAGCTCCAAGCTTCATTCCCTAAGCGGGAATCACGTGCTGGATGAATGGATTCTCGCGCGGCAGAGCGGGCTCATACAGGAAGTCACCGAAGGGCTCGAACGGTATGAATTGGATAAGGCGGCGCGGCCGATTGCCGAATTCGTTGACGACCTCTCCACGTGGTATCTCCGGCGCTCACGGGAGCGCATGAAAGGAGACGAGAACGACGAGCGAATCCAGGCGCTCCACACGCTCCAATCCGTTCTTTCCGAACTTGCCAAAGTGATGGCGCCGTTTACGCCGTTTTTCGCGGAGTATTTATATCAATCCGTTCATAATGCGAATATTACGAATGGGGGCAATGCGAATACTGCGAATAAAAAGGAGAGCGTGCATTTGGAGGAGTGGCCGGCTTTGCGCAGCCAACAGCCAACAGCCAACAGCCAACAACTTCTGGAAAATATGAAGGAAGTAAGAAAAATTGTATCGCTGGCGCTCGAAGCGAGGGCGAAGGCGAATATTAAAGTAAGGCAACCTCTCTCTTCGCTCGGATTTAAGAATAAAGATTTAAGATTTAAGAATGAACTGCTTCAACTTGTAAAAGATGAGGTGAATGTAAAAGAAGTCGTGTACGACGAGAACATCCAAGGCGAGGTGGAGCTTAATACGACGATTACGCCGGAGCTCAAAGAAGAGGGGCTACTCCGAGAGCTTGTGCGTTTCATTCAGGAGATGCGGAAAAAGGGTGGGTTTATACCTGGCGAATCGGCGACTCTTCTTGTTGCCGTGGATGGCCCGTCCCGACGGTTCGTTGAGCAAAACGAGCAGGAACTCTCCCGCGCGGCGGCTCTAAAAAATATCGTGATACAAGATTCGTTTGAAGAAGGAGAACCGTTTCAAACTGATGAACTCACCCTGAAGCTTTCCCTGACTCGGGTTTAATCCAAATTCCCACAAAAAAACGCCGACGCGAATGCGCGTCGACGGAGTGGAGATTTTTCATTTTCCCCACTCTTTTGTCTGTTGCTCTGCCCAGTCAGCAATGGAGAGAGCGCATGCAGCCGCATCGCCGGTGTACTCCTCCGGTTTGCGGAGGAGCCCATACACTTCGCTTGGGATGCGATCCAGAGCCCGGCTCAACTCTACATCAGTTTCCGCAAGCTCCGCGATAGCGTTATGAAGGAAAGTTGATCCTGTGCACATAGGCACCGCTTTTCGGTTGATGAGTTCATGCGCGTCTTCGGGATAACCTGCCATCTGAAGCGCGATGTACCATGGTTCAGCGAGAATAACATTCTCGCTCCTGCCGAAATTCATTCGGCAAGCATCCTCGTTCACGGTTATCCGTTTCAAGAACGAAATTCCCTTGTCGTTCTTGCGCAACAGAGTTTCAAGCTGCTGAACAAGATTGACAATGATGATAGGGAAGTCGCGCATAACGCAACTTCCCACAAGGTCTCGCTGATGTTCGCTTATAAGGATTGCCATGACTTTAACGTATTCCGCCATCGTGCGGATGTACATTCCCTCCAAGCTTTCAAAGTTGACAGGGTTGCGCTTGTGCGCCATCGTTGACGACCCAGCCTGGCCCTCTTCAAACGATTCAGCAACTTCTGCGATTTCGCTTCGCATGAGTTGCCGACAATCTCGTCCAAGTTGTCCGAAGGCGCCGGTGGTAAGGACTGCCGCGTTGAGGTAATACGCGAGATACTCGGGAGGAAGAATCTGCGTACTAATGGTCGCTGGTTGAAGGCCAAGCTTTCGGAGTACGCGGTGTTCAAAACTCCTGTTCCCATAGGGAGCGCCTTTGTCTGGCGGCGCTTCTTCACAGCGCTGTGCGATACCAAGCCCCATATGCGCGTTGTGCGCGCCGACAGCGCCGGATATTTTTCCTGTGAGGCCGCGCTTAAACATATCCATTACTCCGAAATTCGTGAGAATGCGGGACAGAATAGTTGCGAGCCAAAAGCCGATAGTTATCGGCAACGCGTGCTGGCCGTGCGTTCGCCCAATCTGAACGATGTCAGCAAAACGGCGAATGTGCTCAACAAAGATTGAGACAACCTCCGCGATTCGAGGTTTGATTACGAGGTCATGCGCTCGGCAATATTGCAATGACCGCGCCGTTTCAATCGGGTCGTAGCTTGTGAGAACGACATGCACCCAACGATCGAGCGGCGGGCCAAGGATTTCCTTCGCAAGAAGCACCCATGCTCGTATGTCGTGCTTGGTAACCCTTCTCTCAACCTCATCCACGCGGCTGGTTTCAATGCCAAGGACCGCTTCGCGTTTTGCCGGAGTGAGCGTCGCCCATTCTGTTCGGGGGATGACTCCCACTTCGGAGAGCACTTCAAGTGATGCGAGCTCAACCTCTCCAATTGGGCGCATCAGGTTGTCGTATCCGAAGAACGGTTGAAGTGATTTCGGTTGGTATCGGGGATTCCCGGGTAGCGTGAGATTCATATCTTGTCTTGTATCCCTTCTCGTTTGTGAAGGCCGTATACGATACGGCGAGCAGTTCTTTCACCATACTACCCATAACGCATCTCCCGTCAATGCGGCGATTTTGCTACAATGGTTTTAATGAAACGAGCATTTCTCATTCACGGCTGGGACGGAAATCCCAATAATCACTGGTTTCCGTGGCTGGCGCTGGAACTAAAAGCGAGGAGTTTTGACGTGTCAGCGCCGCAGATGCCGCACGCTCCAAAGCCCGGAGTAAAAGAGTGGCTGGAGTTCTTGAAAGAGTATGTCGGCAAGCCAGACAAAGACACCTATTTTGTCGGTCATAGCTTGGGGTGCATTGCTCTAGTTCGATATATCGAACTATTGCCGAAAACGGCTCGAGTCGGAGGTTGTGTTTTTGTCGCGGGCTTTTCTGGACGCATCAATGTGCCGGAAATCAGCGAGTTTTACTCACTGCCGTTTAACCCTGAAAAAGCGAAAACGCGCTGTGATAAGTTCGTTATGATATTTTCCGATAACGACCCGTATGTGCCGATGGAGAAGTCGCTTGAAATGGCGAAACAGCTTGGCGCGAAGACGATTCTGGAACGAGGCAAAGGACACTTCTGCGCAAGCGATGGCGTAACCGCCCTCCCTGGCGCGCTGTCTGCCGTACTAAAAATGGCTGATTAGTGCAGCATTGAATTATGAAGCATGAATTAAGAATTATGAGAAAGAGAAATGTGTTTGCTTAATTCATAATTCTGTATTCTCAATTCATGTCTTATCACTTATACCCCACTGACGCCTTTGTTCTCGGTTCGACCCCTTCCGGAGAAGGAAGCAAGATCGTTTTGCTTTTTACGCGGGAGTTCGGGTTGCTGTCCGCTTCCGCGAGAAGCATTCGCGAAGAACGGTCAAAATTGCGTTACGCGCTCCAGGATTTTTCACATTCCGAAATTGCGCTCGTGCGCGGCAGGGAATGCTGGAGGGTGGCGCATGCTTCGCTTCAGGGGAATCTTTTTCACGAATTTGCCGGCAGAGCGGAAGCCGTGCGTCTCATAGGCCGGATTTTTCTCCTGCTTCGCCGATTGCTTGCCGGAGAGGAAAAAAACGAACCGCTCTTTCACTCGGTGCTTGGCGGATTGCAATTTCTTAAAACGCACCACGGCCCCGATATGGTTGCGGGCATTGAAATCGTACTCGTCTTAAGAATCCTGCACCTTCTCGGCTATCTCGCGCCGCGCGAAGAATTCAACGGCTCACTATGGCGGCATACAATCTGGGAAGAATCGGTTATTCATGGGACGTTGCCGCTTCGCGCTCTCGCCGTATCGGAAATCAATCATTCGCTGCAGCAAAGCCAGCTTTAGGGTTACGGAGTACGGATACATACGAATATACAGATTGAGAAAGTTCCGTATATCTTAGGACTTACGCATTTCTTCCTTTTCTGTCATTCCCGTCCCCGATCAGGTCGAGGGCAAGCTACAGCGAGAATCCAGTATTTGGCCGTTTTTTAACGCCCTGGATTCCCGTTCCCCGCCTTCGCGAGGACAAGCTTCACGGGAATGACACCGATTGCGTAAGTCCTATATCTGTAAAAATCCGTAGTCCGTAAACCCATGCTATACTTGTCGATACTATGGCTTCTTCCACCCCGAATCAACCGGACAAGGAGCGGCCGAGCAGTCTTGAGAGTTTGGAACGCCGCCTGTACTCGCGCACTCCGCCTCCACTTAGGCACGATGAGGAATTTCTCGGTGAAGAGCGGCATATCCGCATAGCGCCGGAGTGGACATCGGAGGCGGAACGTAAAGAATCTGCCGTATACTCCATTTTAGAAACCATCATGCCTTGGATCAGACGTCTTTTCGTCGCATCGCTTCTCTTTTTCATGTTTACGGTCGGCATAGCATTCGTCGGTATCTGGCGGGGGAGCAATACGGTGTCTCCGCAAAATATTTCCGTTGACATCACGGCGCCAATTGGCATTGGTGCCGGGGAGGAGATGAACATTGAAATTGTTGTCGGAAACAAGAACGCGATTGATTTGGACTCTGTGGACGTGTTGGTTGAATTTCCCGATGGCACCCGAAAACCCGGCAACCTCTCTGAACCGCTCCTCCGGTATCGCGACGCGCTGGGGCTGCTTGCGGCGGGGAAGAGTCTTTCGCGGAAACTTGCGCTTGTTCCGTTTGGGGAGGAAGGAGAGAACAAGAAACTTTTGGTCACCGTGGAATATCGCCCCAAAGATTCAAACGCCATCTTTTCGCGAAAGGTGGAGCATGCGTTTTCCATAAGCTCGGCGCCGGTCGTTTTCACACTTGACTTGCCCAAGGAGGTGAACTCGGAACAGCTGTTTGACATCGTTATTGACGTAAGCTCGAATTCCAGCGTCACGCAGGAAAATCTTCTCGTCAAGGCGGAATATCCGTTCGGATTTCAGTTTGCGAAGAGCGAGCCAAAGCCGTCGTTCGGCGCCGATACTTGGTTTTTAGGAGATCTCAAACCAGCGGGACGCCGCTTTATTCGCCTCAGCGGCAAGCTTGAGGCAACTGAAAAGGAAGAACGCACGTTCCGGTTTTCCGTGGGCACGCAAGGCGAGAAAGACGAACGGACGCTCGGCGCCGTATTTTTGAGCGAGTCCCCGACGGTGCTCATACAGCGACCCTTCATCAACCTGGAACTATTGGTGAACGGCACGCAGGGGGAAACATTTGTCGGGCGAAGCGGACAAACGATACGGGCCGACATCTCGTGGAAGAACAACCTTCTTAGCAAGGTGACCGATCTTTCAATTACCGCCAAACTTTCCGGGGACATCTTCAATGAAGCATCGGTGTCATCGGCCGAAGGTGCGTATGATTCCACAACGGATACGCTTCTCTGGGACCAACGCAAGGTATCAAAATTCGCGATTGTGGAACCCGGCGCGAAAGGGACCGTGAGCGCGAGCTTCGGCATATTGCCGGTTGCTACCGACCCAAAGACGTTCAAGAACCCGCGCCTTGCGATTGAAGTGACTGCTCGGGGAAAGCGGCTCGATGAGCAGGGGCTCAGCCGGGAAGTTGTTTCGTCCGTTAAAAAAGAAATTAAGATTGCAACCTCCCTCACCCTTTCTTCGCGGCTTCTCCATGCTGATGGACCGCTCGCCAACCAAGGGCCGATTCCACCCAGGGGCGAAGAAGAAACGACATACACCGTTGTCTGGTCGCTTTCCAACACGTCGAACGGCATCGGAGGAGCTACAGTAACCACAATGCTTCCGTCATACGTTCGATGGGCCGGCGAAACAAGTCCGCTCTCGGAGCGCATTTCCTATAATCAGGTCGGAGGTGCGGTGACATGGGATGCGGGGGGCATAGCATCGGGAGTGGGTGTCGGTACGCCGCCGCGCGAAGTCGCGTTCAAGGTCGTGCTTATCCCAAGTCTAAGCCACGTGGGGATGTCACCGGTCGTGATCGGAGAAAGTGTGGCGCGGGGAGATGATTTATTCGCTGGCGTTCCGATACAGAGCAACGTGCGGCCTCCTCTTACGACGAAGTCACTTAGTGACCCGGGCGCGAAAGAGAGCAACGGAGTAGTAGTGAAATGAACTGGAACCAATAACACGTAACTGGAACAAAACTTTCTATCCCAAAGAATCTTTTTTCTGTGGCGGCCAAGTTTTTTCAACTTACCGACAACGCCGCTTTCTTTTCCGCAGTTTTTAGGTTTAAATACTCCCTATGTCTACCAAGCAGTCGCCAGACCTGATGGACAAAATTGTTTCGCTCTGCAAGCGGCGCGGGTTTATCTACCCCGGTTCTTTGATTTATGGGGGTTTTGCGGGTACCTACGATTTCGGCCACTATGGCGTTGCTCTCAAGAGAAATATCATTGATATGTGGATGCAGGCTATGCGAGAGCACGACAGCATGGCGTTCCTGGATGCCAGTATTTTTATGGCACGGAAAGTGTGGGAAGCGAGCGGACATGTATCAGGATTCTCCGACCCTCTCATCATTTGCAATTCCTGCCACACCAAACACCGCGCCGACCACTTGCTTGAAGCCGTTGGGGTATCTGCCGACGAAAAGATGACTGAGGAGAATGTAAATAAGATTTTTGACGAACACCGAAGAAAGATTGTTTGTCCAACCTGCGGCAAAAAGGATTTTGGCCGCGTGAAGGCAAAAAACTTGCTTGCCACCTCCACCCTCGGCGTGTTTGAAGACGAGGATGAAGAAGTGTATTTGCGAGGCGAGACGGCTCAAGGGATTTATGTCAATTTCAAGAATGTGCTTGATACAGGTTTTTACTCCATACCGCTTGGCATCGCCCAAGTAGGAAAGGTTTTCCGAAACGAGATCAGTCCTCGGCAGTTTCTCTTCCGCCTGCGCGAATTTGAGCAGATGGAAATGCAATACTTTGTGCACTCCAAAGATGCCCTGACGGCCTATGAAGCATGGAAAAGAGAGCGCATGGCTTATTATTCACGCTTGGGCATAAAGACAGGAAAGTTGCGCTGGAAGCAACACGAGAATCTTGTCTTTTATGCGAAAGATGCGTGGGATATCCAGTACGAGTTTCCCTTTGGCTGGAATGAACTGGAAGGAGTGCATTATCGCGGCGATTATGATTTGACCCAACACCAGAAATTTTCCGGTACTGACCTTTCTGTTTTGGATGAGAAGACGAGAGAGCGTTATATTCCGCACATCATAGAAACTTCGGTAGGCGTTGAACGGACAATACTCATGGTGTTGTGCGACGCGTACGATGAAGACGAGATGAATGGTGAAAAACGCGCGGTGCTTCGTTTCCATCCCCGTGTCGCGCCGGTAAAGGCTGCCGTTTTTCCATTATTGAAAAATAAGTCCAAGCTGGTAGAAAAAGCGCGAGAGGTCTTTTGGACTCTTAAAAAAGAGTTTGACATGGTGGTTTTTGACGACAACGGCAATATCGGCAAGCGCTATCGCCGCCAGGACGAAATCGGCACGCCGTTTTGCGTGACAGTGGATTTTGAGACGTTAGAGAATGATACAGTTACGTTACGAGACAGAGACAGCGGAAAGCAGGAGAGAGTAAAAGTTTCTAGTTTGGTTGAGTTCTTAAAAGCCAAATTCTAACTAACTTGTCTTTTCAGGAGCAGGATGTAGTCTTACAGAAGAAAATGAAAAAGAGAAAGGCAACAGAATGACCACAAAGCGAATCTTTGACAGTGAGTTTATCTTTTCCCATCTCCAAGACACCACTGAGGTTTTTCTTGGACTTTTGCGAGATTCTGACGGAGAATACAAATATGACGGGTTTCTCAAGGGATTACGAAATAAGTTCGATAAAGTTGAAGCCCGTTTGAGGAAAGCGGAGGAGGATGGATTGATAGACGAGTTGATTTCGCGTCTTACTACTTAGATGCTAAACGAGACCTTACACATCTTGAGCAGAGGGATGGAAAGGGTTTTCGGCTGACGACCCCGTTTGTTTTGGAGAGGCAGTGAACGCAAAATTCATTCTGCGGGCGATGGAACACAGCTTGGGTGGCTTGCCGAGATGAGGTGCGGGAGCAGGCGCCGGAATTAAACCGCCGGAGCTTTTTCTTTTCCAATTCTTTCTGTTATAGTGAGCGCTATGCAATTTTCCAAAAAAGTCCTGCCAAACGGCTTGCGGCTCATCACGGTCCCGATGAAGGACAATCCGACGGTGACGGTTTTGGTTTTGGTTGAAGCCGGTTCAAAGTACGAAACCAAAAAGATAAACGGCGTGTCGCATTTTTTGGAGCATCTGTGCTTTAAGGGGACGACAAAACGTCCCAGGGCCGCGGATATTGTGCGCGAGCTTGACGGCATCGGCTCGCAATACAATGCTTTTACTGCGCAGGAAATGACCGGCTATTTTGCCAAATCAGACCGTAAGCATTTTAGCGGGATTCTTGATGTGGTTTCCGACATCTATCTGCACTCTACGTTTCCTGAAGCGGAGCTAGAAAAAGAGAAGGGGGTCATTGTAGAGGAAATCCGAATGTACCGGGATATGCCGACACGGTATATACATGACGTTTTGATGGGGCTTCTCTATGGCGACCAGCCGGCCGGGTGGGATGTTGCCGGCACGGAAGCAACGGTAAAAAGGACGACACGGGAGGATGTTGTCAAGTATCGTAAGAAACACTACGTACCCGAGGCGACGTGTGTCGTTGTAGCGGGCAACGTGGACGAAACGGAAGCGCTTAGCGCAGTTTCGCGCTCATTCGCTCATATGCCAAGGGGGCGCAAACATCCGAAAACTCCAGTGAAGGAGGCGCAGAAGAGACCGTGCGTTTCAATCTCGCACAAGGAAACCGACCAAGTACACCTTGCGCTCGCGCTCCGAACCTGCGACCTGTACAGCGAAGATATTACGGGTATGCGCGTTGTCTCGGCGGTGCTTGGCGGCGGCATGAGCTCGCGCTTGTTCCAGAAGATGCGCGATGAACTTGGCATCTGCTACTACGTCGGCGCGGTTCACGAATCGTTTACGGACCACGGCTTTTTGGAAATCACCGCGGGAGTTCCGGCGGCGCGACTTTCCGAAGCAATTGCCGCGCTCGTGCGGGAGCTTCGGTTCTTAAAAGAGAAACCGGTGGAGGAGGCGGAACTTTCCCGCGTCAAGGAATACCTTATCGGCAATATGCACCTCGGGCTTGAGTCTTCCGACGCGCTTGCCGAATTTTACGGTTTTCAAGAGGTTATGAAGAAACCGCTGCTTCTTCCTAAAGAAGTTGGGGAGAAAATTCGCGCCGTTATGTCGAAAGATATCACACGACTCACGGATGCGTATTTTCTTGATTCGGGGTTAAACCTCGCTCTTATCGGTCCGATTAGAGACAAAGAGGAATTGGAGGAATTACTTCACCTTTGACAGCAAAAACAGCGAATGCCCGATTTCCTGCCTGCCATGCCCGCGTATGCAGACCATGCAGGCGAATTTCGAAAAACCCGGCACAACAAATACATAATTAGGACTTACGCAATCGGTGTCATTCCCGTGAAGCTTGTCCTCGCGAAGGCGGGGAACGGGAATCCAGGGCGTTAAAAAACGGCCAAATACTGGATTCCCGCCGTAGCTTGCCCTCGACCTGATCG
>Ga0209343_10001600_pt1 | contig 30265 bp, 32 predicted proteins | sample RifCSPlowO2_02_FD_184026 | JGI IMG/M metagenome (GOLD analysis project Ga0209343, IMG submission 184026) | Groundwater microbial communities from Rifle, Colorado - Rifle CSP2_plank lowO2_0.2 (SPAdes) (version 2) | ecosystem: Environmental > Aquatic > Deep subsurface > Groundwater | place... | reverse complement strand
CCTGGCCGAATCCCAAGGGCACCGCTGTCAACCTGTCGTTTGATCTCTTGGGATTCGGCCAGGACAACAGCCACGTCACGTTGAGCGACATCCGCGTCAGCGGCCTGCCGCAGTTGCACGACGATGCCGCCACTCTCGCGGAAGACAACCTGCTCACCTTCGACCCCTACGCCCAAGCCGACAGCCAGCTCAAACCGCTGCTCGCATCGCACATCGTGGACGCACCAACCCACGGTGTTCTGACGGTGAATGCCGACGGCACCTTCGCCTACACACCCGAAGCCAACTACTTCGGCGCGGACAGCTTCAGCTATCGTTTGAGCGACGGCCCGCTGGATTCCAACCTCGCCACCGTGAACCTGACTGTCACCGCGGTGAATGACGCACCGGTCGCAGCCGATGTTGCGGTGACCACCGCCGAAGACACCGCGCTGGTGATCGACCTATACGCTTATGCAACTGATGTCGACACTATGCTCCCCTCTACCTCAGGCGGGAGAGGGGCGGGGGGTGAGGGTAGCTTTACCACCACCATTGTCACCGGCCCGGCACATGGCGTGCTCACACAAAATGCGGACGGCACTTACAGCTACACGCCGGTTGTCAACTACAACGGTGCGGACAGCTTCACCTATCGCGTCAATGATGGTACTTTGGATTCCAACATCGCTACAGTAACGCTGGCGATAACCTCAGTGAACGATGCACCGCAAGGTATGAGCACTACCGTCACCACGCTGGAAGACACGGATTACGTGTTCCAGTTGGTTGATTTTGGCTACAGCGACGTCAACGATACGCCCGCGAATAACTTCAGCGCCGTGACCATCAGTAGCCTGCCGATTGCTGGAATATTGACCAATAACGGCTTTGCAGTCGTGGCAGGACAGAGCATCAGCGTGGCGGACATTGCGCTCGGTTTGCTCAAGTTCGCGCCAGCCTTCAATGCCAACGGTGCGTGCTACGCCAACTTCACCTTCCAGGTGCAGGACGACGACGGAGTGGCGAACGGCGGAGTGGACATCGACCAGACCGCTCGCACGATGACTGTTAACGTCACCGCGATGAACGACGCCCCAGTCGCCGTGGATACACAAGCCGCCACCGACGAAGACACCCCGCTGAACCTCAACCTGCTGGCTGCTGCCAGCGATGTGGACGGGGATGTGTTGAGTCCGGTGATCATCGCCGGGCCGCTGCATGGCCAGTTGGTGCGCAATGCAGATGGCACGTTCAACTATGTGTCCGACCTCAACTACTTCGGCACCGACAGCTTCACCTACAAGGTCAGCGATGGCGATCCAATGGCAGGCGGGCTGGAGTCCAACATCGTCACCGTCAGCCTGACGATCAATGCCGTGAACGACGCCCCAGTCGCGGTATCCGCCACCGTCACCGGCACGGAAGACACGCCTTACATCTTCACCTGGAGCGACTTCAGGGTCAGCGATGTGGACAGCACCGATTTGGCGATCACGATCAACACCCTGCCAGCGGACGGCCTGCTGCAACACTACGACGGCATCCAGTGGATTGCCGTCGCTGAAGGTCAGCGCGTGACCAGGACAGACATTGATGCCGGTCTGCTGTGTTTCGGCCCGGATGTGAATGAGTCCGGCTTCGCAGGCTACAGCATCGCTGGCTCAGGCAATAACTTGCAGAACTACGCCAGCTTTACCTATCAGGCCGACGATGGTTTCCTCAGCAGTGCAGTGGCCAGCATGACGGTGAATATCATCCCGGTTGCCGATGCGCCTGCGCTGGCGCTGGCCGGGGAGGTGGATGCATACGGCGCCACCGCTTTACGTTTCAGCACCGGTTGGGAAATCGCCCCCAACCGCAATCCCACCTTCACCATCCTGCCGCAGAGCAGCCTTGATGGCTGGAACGTGGTGCGCGAGACCGGCGATACCGGCCAGCAGGCATTCGTCATCTGGAGCAGCGGCGACAAGATGAAGGATGCCAACAACACCAACCGGATCGTCACGGTGCGCCCAGCCCTCTCCCCAACCCTCTCCCGCAGGCGGGCGAGGGGGCGAACGAGAAAAGCAATCTTCAATCCTCGGGCAAGAACTGGCTGGAGCTGGGCGATTCGATGGGCCATGGCCACCAGACATGGGGCATCGAGCGCACAGTCGATACCCGCGCAGGCGTGGCTTATCACCTGAGCCTCGACTACGCCGGGCGCCTGGGCTACGGCATCGACTTCACCAATATCGGCATCTACGTGGATGGCGTGCGGATCGCCACCCATGCGGGAACCAGCCCGAACACGGCGCTGAACTGGGAGGCGTTGAGCTTCAGCTTCACCGGCACCGGCGCTGCGCAAACCATTCGCATCATCACCGAGGCGACCTCATCGCAATGCAACGGACGCGGCGCGATGATCGACAACATCGTGCTGACGGAATATATGCCGATCAATACCGGTTATCAGGACGCACCGATCCGCTTGTCCGCCGTGGTTGCCGCGTTGACCGACATAGACGGTTCCGAAGTGCTTGGTGTGACTGTGGCTGCGATCCCGACCGGCGCGGTTCTCACCGATGGCACGAATAGCTTCACCGCCACGGATAGCATGCATATTGTGGCGGTTACGGAGGTGCATCTGTCATTGGCTTGAACAATCAACACCGTTCAATGATAATGGGCGCGCCCCGCCAAATGTGCATTTTGATATTTGCTTCCAGATTTGTTTATTTAAAAAAGGCCAAAAACAGTATGCTGCCCAAGAGTTCAAGCTTTTTTTACCACGGCATTGTTTTGCTGTTGCTGTGTCCTGCTGCAATAACCGGCTGTGGCGATGCGCTCACTCCCAAGCCGTTTGTATTCGACATGACCCGCATTAATCAGGACGGCAGCGAGAATGACGGCAGTGACTATGCCAAAAAGCCTTGGGCCTGTGTGCGTGATAATCAATCAGGTTTGATCTGGGAAGTAAAACAATCCGATCCAGGTTTGCAGAACATCAATAATACTTACAGCTGGTATGACCCGGATGAAAAAAGCAACGGGGGTTACGCGGGCAAAGCCAACGCCGGGGTATGCACCGGTAGCGCTTGCGATACCGATTCCTACGCCAAGGCGGTCAATGCGAAAAAACTTTGCGGCTTCAATGACTGGTATCTGCCCAGCCGCTTTGAGTTGAACACCATAGTAGACACCAGCATTCCCCTGCCCGGGCCTACCCTTCCAAAGGCATTTTTTCCGGAATCACTGGGCGGGAAATACTGGACTGATACCACCTTCAGAACACGCCGCGCCGGCGCTTGGGCATGGCGTTTCGATCAGGGTAGCGATTATGTCGTGGAAAAGAGCGAGGCACTCAATGTAAGGATGACTCATGTTTCCCCGAAAAAACCCGACGGGAAGCTGACCCCAAAGTGAGCAATGCAAGTTCAGGTAAGTACCTTGTCGGGCTCAGTTAGAATGCGGCAACGGGAGATGCGCTTGCCGGGTGGATTAATTTGATGCTGTTTCGGGTGCGGATCGAATTCTGTAGTTGAACGATACCAGTAACAGTACGAGCAGTGCCGCGCCGCCGTTATGGATGACTGCCAATGCCAGAGGAAAGTCCAGGTAGACAGTCAAAACGCCAGTCGTAAATTGCAGCACAATCATGATCAGCAGCCAGCGTGCGGTTTTGAGCAAACCTTCAATTTTGAGTGCGGCAAGCGCCACTCGGGCAACCAGTAAAACCACAACAAATGCATAGACGCGATGCATCCAGTGGATCGCGGTCAATGCGGGGAAAGGCAGATATTCTCCCTTGGCGGTCATGCCCAGATCACGCCATAGCGTGAAGCCGTTGGCAAAATCCATTTGCGGCAACAGGGCGCCGTGACATAACGGGAAATCTGTACAAGCCAGTGCCGCATAGTTGCTGCTGACCCAGCCCCCGAGCGCGATTTGAATCATCAGCAGCACGGCAGCCAGCGCAGCCGGTATGCGTAGCACAGCAGCCAGTTGTGACACCGGCGGATGATCGCTTTGGCGCGAGCCGAACCAGGCCAGAAGTGCCAGCAATGCTATACCCAGCAACAGGTGAATTGTCACGATGATCGGCTGCAATTTCATCGTGACAGTCCATGCGCCGAAAGCACCCTGAAGGCAAACGAATGCAAATAACAGCGTTGGAAATACCGGCGAGAACTTTTTCTCCTTGCGGCTTGATTGCAGCCACTTTCGCCATGCGATCACCATCATCGCTACGATTAGTACGCCGATTCCCATCGCAAAGTAGCGATGTATCATTTCGATCCACGCCTTCATGACTGTCACCGGGCCGGTCGGCATCGCGGTTTCGGCGGCGCTGATGTCTGCATGTGCCTGCAATGGATTTGCCTGACCATAACATCCTGGCCAATCCGGGCAACCGAGACCCGAATCGGTCAACCGTGTGAATGCGCCGAACATGATCAGATCGAATGTGAGAAATAGCGTGACCCATACCAGTTTGCGGTATTTGTCGGTGTCGTTTGATACCCAGACGATTGCCAGCGGCAACAGTGCCGCCAGCATGCCCATGATGGCAAGCTGAATCAACATGATTTATATCCCCTGTCAGGCATTTGGACATTGCCGATGTGAAGCATTGATTTCGGATGGAATGAAATCAGGCGCGTAACGTACTTGTTCATGCGAGAGTTCTCATGTGGGGTGACATTCCTGGTAAACATTCAATTTGAAAATCACAACGTGGGTGCCAATAAATTCCATGAAACAAGTTGAATTTGTGAATTGGCTGCCCCCTTGTTTTGTGAAACCGGACACTCACCGCAATGCCTTCTGTTGGACGCAAGCGCGTGGTAAAGGGCTTGCAGTTTCCAAATACAATCGCCAGCTTGCGCAATTAAACGCTAGAAGGAAAAATCCATTTCGGCTGTCACATTACGACCCGGCAACAAGAAAAAGGAATAGGCTTTTGTGTTCAACAGATTGTTGATAGCAACAACTCCCTTCACAACTTTGGTAAATTTGTACCCAACCTTTGCATTGACCATGGTGTGCGCATCATAGCTGCCGGGCACGCCTTCCGCCGTATCAATATTCTGGGCGGTAGAGAAGACCTTGCTGGAATAACTGGCGTTCAATATGCCTGTCCAAGAGTCCTGTTGAGCGGTAATACCCATATTGACAATGTTTTTCGGCGAATCTATCAGTCGCTTGCCTACGCTCAAAGGATCTATGTTATTTTCGAGCATCTCAGAGCCTATGTAGGCGTAGCTGGCGTTAAGCGTCAACCAGTTTGTCAGCCCGGCTTCTGCCGCCAACTCGATACCGTCAATTTTTGCTTTCCCCGCATTGATGCGCTTTGACACAATGGGCACATTGCTCAGGCGAAAGTTGGTAATTAAATCTTTGAGGATAGTCTGGTAATAAGTGGCATTGGCCTTGAATTTGTCCGACACACGCCACTCTCCCCCGATTTCCCATGTTTTACCGCGCTCCGGTTTCAGATCAGGATCTCCAATGCTGGTAATGCCAAAAATGTTCGCATAGGAATACAGGTCGTTATTGGTTGGCGCGCGGAAGGACTGCCCGAACGATGCCCGCAGGGTGACTGGATCTGCCGCCTGATAAACTGCCGACAGCTTGGAATTAAATGATGAAGCGCTACGCGATGCGTAAGTAACGGCGGAGGCAGGCGCGGTATTCTTGTAATAGTTTCCCTTGGTCTGCCAATTGTCGAAGCGCCCGCCGATATAAACCTTGAGCTTATCGACCACGCTGATTTCATCCTGCGCGAACAACGAAGCAGTAGTCGAATCGCCGCTATAGCCGTCGGCTATGCCGGTTCGGGTGGCGGGGTCACGCCAGTTCGATAGCGTGTAGGTTGTCCCATCCACCTTCTCGTTGTGCAGCGAAATGCCGCTGACGATAAAGTGCCTGTCACCGACAGGAAAACTCAATTGAGCGGTTCCGTCCGCCCCGCTGTTGGGCGCATTCGTCTGCGTCCCGGTGCCTGCCCCCCATGTAGAGGCCGTATTTGCATTGACGAACCGGTACTGGCGTTCGATCTGCGCCAGATCAATTTTCAACAAATAGCCATTTCCGATCGTACCCTCGAACCCTGCAAAATACCGTGCGGTTGACTCATATAAGGGTGAGTTGTTCACAAAATTGGATTCTGACAGCGTGACCCTCTGCCCGTTAATATCAAGCGTGCCAGCGGTAACCGGAGCGCCGGTAGTTGCGTTCCGCAGATAAGTGTTGAACATCGTATAACCCAAATCGGTTTCGCTGTAGGCAATGCCACCAAACAATTTGCCCACGCCTGACAAATCATAAGAAATCTTGGTTGTTGCATTGATTTGCCGCCACGGTGCAGCCCCTTTATCGCCCACGATATAGGCTGGGGCTCCTGTGGCCGTGGTTGTCGCCTGAGCACCCGTCACCGCCGTTCCGGGCACTCCCGCAACGGGCGACCTGACAACAAAATCATTCACATAACTGTCGCGGTTCTGATAGCCGAGACCGGCCACAATGCCCAGCCCGTTATCCAATTTGTCGCGGAAATAGACGCTGGCGTCCTTGCCGCTGGCATCGCTCCAGCCTTTCTTGACCTTGGCGGTAAACTCGCGCTTGTCCGGTTGTTTGGTAATGATGTTGACCACGCCGCCGATCGCATTGCTGCCGTACAGCGCAGAAAACGCGCCGGGCACGACCTCAATACGGGCAATATCCTCGATAAACGGAACGCGCCAGTTCACTTTTCCGGAACCGGCATCCTGAATGGGCTGCCCATCGAGCAAAATGAGCGTTCTGGTCTGGTCAATCCCGCGTAGCGACATACCACTCGTCCCTATGGTGCCCTGCGACTGACCAAGTGCTCCACCACGCAAATAGAGGCTGGGTACCTGGTCCAGCACATCGCCGAGGCGCGAGGCATTTTTTGATTCAATGTCTTTGGTACTAACTACCGTTACTGCGGCAGGCGCATCGGAAAGCGAAGCATGGGTTCGGGTGGCCGTCACTACCACCTCGTCCAACTCGACTGGCTCACCGCTTTCGGCTGCACCCGCCGCATTGACCAGACCAAAAATGCAGCCTAACGTTAAGAATATCCGTCTTTTGTTTAACTGAATTTCCATCATGTTTTTCCGTGGATTTATTGATGAAACAAAAAAGGGCGGATTACGCCGCCCTTTGAACACATCGCAGTTACTTTAGTAGATGTCGTGCATCGTGTTGTAGAGGTTGAAGTGCCCGGTAGGCGTAATCAGCTTAGGATCCTTGATTACTGACTTCAGCTTGCGCGTCTTGTCGTCAACCACGACGATAGCGGAAGTCTTGTCTGCTGCATTCCAGACTGAAAACCAGACTTCGTCGCCAGCCTTGTTGTATTCCGGCTGAACAACACGCTTGGAGCCTTCACCCAGGTTGGCCCACTCGGCGATCGGCAACACAGTGATCCCCTTCTCAAGATTATTGATATCAAGCACCCCGATCGACTGGTAGACCTTGGCCTCCGGATTGAGCGGCGCATCGACCCACAGATTCGTCGACTTCGGATGGCTCTTGATGAACAACGATCCACTGCCATGACCCTGCAAGGTTCTTACCACTTTCCAGGCGTGTTGCTTGTGTTTAACCGGGTCGGTGCCGATGATAGCGATGGTATCTGCACCCAGGTGGCTGGTAGCCCAAACCGGTCCGAATTTCGGATCGATGAAGTTAGCGCCACGGCCCGGATGCGGAACCTTGTCAACTTCAATCGTGGCGGCCAGTTTGTTTTCCTTGATGTCGATTACCGCGATCTTGTTGGAGGCGTTGGCGGCATCCATAAAGTAGCGTTTGGTGGACTCAAAGCCGCCGTCATGCAGGAAGCGTGGCGTGTCGATCGTGGTCGTCTTCAGGTTGTTCAGATCGGAATAGTCAACGATGACCACCTTGCCGGTTTCCTTCACGTTGACCATGAACTCAGGCTTGTAGTGTGAGGCCACGATAGCAGCGACTCGCGCTTCCTTAACAAATTCGTTGGTCTCGGAGGCAATGCCACTGGTCGAAACGACTTTCAGAGGTTTCAACGTTTCGCCTTCATGGATCACATATTGTGGCGGCCAGTAGGTGCCGGAAATTGCATACTTATCTTCCCAGCCCTTGAACTTGGAGGTTTCCACTGAACGAGCCTCAACACCGGTCTTGACTTCAGCCACGACTGCGGGTGTCTTCATCCACAAGTCGATCAGGCTGAGCTTGGCATCGCGGCCGGTCACGTACAGGTAGCGGCCGGATGCAGAGTACCGGGAAATATGCACCGCATAGCCGGTCTTGAGTATCACAATGATTTTCTTGGTATCGCCATCGATCAGCGCTACTTCGCCGGAATCGCGCAGCGTGGTGGAGAAGATGTTGGAAATATTGATGTTGTTCATCTTCTTGGTTGGGCGGTCTTTCACCGGCACAAGAAGCTTCCAGGTGGCTTCGATGTCCTTCAAGCCCATCTCAGGCGGAGCTACTGGCGTTTGTTGCACGTAGCGCGCCATCAGATCTACTTCTTTTTCATTCAACTCACCACCGGACAAGAAGCCCGGCATACCCCCTGGCGAACCATAACCGATAAATGCCTTCAGGTAGTCCGTGCCTTTGGCTACGGTGAGGTCCGTGGTCAACGGTTTGCCGGTCGCGCCTTTACGCAACACACCGTGGCAACCTGCGCAACGTTCGAAATAGATCTTGTTCGCTTCATGCATTTCCGCAGTAGTCATCTCCGGATGATCAGCATAAGCGTTGTGAATGGCTAGTGGAAATGCAGTCAGTGCGACTAAGACTGCCAGTGTGTTTCTGTAAATCACCTTCATGATTTTCTCCCAAGTTTTATTATCAAATAATCAATTCACCTTGCAACTCCCTTGTAATTCCCTTGCCTACATAAAAAGATTAAAGGCACATCTTTAATTTTTCAGCTAAACAACTGGTACGTTATAAAAAAACATCACAAAAAACTGCCGAAGCAGCACCCGGAAAAAGTCCAAAGTTAATTCTTAAAATCCCTTGGACCCACTTGCGCATAATATTAAGCGCACTAAATATTAAACGGCTACCAACCCATAAGGCAAGTGTTTTTATCAAGTATTTTTTCAGCATTGTTTTTAATAGCATGTCATACCGTTCAATAGGCGAGCTGCAGGTTGACCGGGATGTATGGCTGGTTTACCGCAACCATCCAGGCAAGATGCATTGCGGTCGAATCCCCATGCAAACAATAATCGACGTCAAAAGGGCGTGGCACGATTAAATTACCACACTGAACAGCTGAGCCTGAGCTGGCAGGCGCAGCTGTCAAATCGGGGAGCCGTCAGACCGGATCGCGACTACATCACTTGCTTCAATCCCGGAAATGTCAAACGACAAACGCGCTTCCTGAATGCTATCGCCGTGCCCATAAGCCCGGCGCAATGTAACCAGCATGCCCATTCAGGGATTCCGAGAGCAAGAAAGAAAGGCGAAATTTCGGGTGAAACTCAGTTTGCACTTGCGAATTCATGAAACGCAGTGGCTAGTTGACGTAGATCAAAAATAAGGGATGTTGTTATGCTATATTTCCAAAATAGCGTGTTGTGATGGTTTGGCCGCGGGAGTCGTAAAGATTGCGCGGACCGGGTGTTCGCGAGCCTGGGCCGCGCTGGTTGGCCGTGTACAGGAGTCGCACTGGGCAGGTTGGGTTGCAGGTCCGAGTATCCCAAAAAATGAAGCAAATGAAAATAACGAAATAACAACAAGAACAAGAATAAAAAGAAAAATAATAAAAAGATTAATAAAAAAACAAGAAAAATCTAAACAGTAAGAATCCGTAACAGTTTGTTTTTTGAATCCACAGAAATAGAAAATAGAGAGGAGTGCGATATGAGACTACTAGCAGTCACCGTTTCCGTTGGTGCGGCTTTGCTGGTTATGACGGCCCCCGGCTACGCGGCTGGCGGGGATGCGATTTTCAAGAAGAACTGTGCCAGCTGCCATTACACGGACGGCCCGGCAAAGGAAAAGACGATAGCCGACCAGCTGGCCAAGAAGGGTCCGGAGCTCTGGTATGCCGGCAGCAAGTTCAAGAAGGACTGGCTGGTGGCCTGGCTGCAGAACCCCAAGCAGATTCGTCCGCTGAAATACAACTCGCTCTCCGACGTCAACAAGGGCGATCATCCCAAGCAATCGGCTGGAGACGCGGCAGCAACTGCGGATTTCCTGATGGGTCTGACCTCGGCGGAAGTCAAGGCAGGCGTAATCACTGCCAAAGTGACTCCGCAGGCGAAGGCGATCTTCGGCAAGAAGATGCCCTGTGGCGGATGTCACGAGTACTCGGAAAAGGGTGAAGTGCGCGGCGGCAAGAGCGGTCCCAGCCTGGCTGGCGCCGGCAAGAGGCTGAACCCTGACTGGGTCAACGCCTATCTGGCGAACATCAAGGTATTCAAGCCGGTTCGTGATATGCCGGACTTTGCCAGCGCGCTTAATCCGAAAGATATCGAGGGCGTAGCGGCGTATATCGCCACTTTCGAGTAATACGAACAAACGGAGGATAAACTCATGTCGAGATTTGTAATAACAACCACCCTGGCGCTGGGTTTGGCCCTGGGTGCAGTGGGTTCTGCCCAGGCGGCGGACAACAAGCAGGTATTTGATTTTTATTGCGCCCAGTGTCACGGTGTCAATGGTGACGGCAAGGGTATCAACGTTACCAAGGATTTCGCCACGGATCCGCGCAACTTCACCATTGCCGCGGACATGTCGAAGCGTTCCGATGACGATATCAGGACTGTGATCAAGGACGGTGGTCCGGCCATCAGCAAATCGCCATTGATGCCGCCCTGGGGTGCAACCCTGACTGCGGCAGAGGTGGATGGGCTGCTGGCCTACATCCGGAAGATGGCTAAATAATGAAATACCTGAACAAAGAATACATTGCTGACGGCGTCATTTTTTCCGGGATGCTGGTGAATGTCATTTTCATTTGCCTGATCATGTATCTCTTTGTTTTATAGTTGGCAAGGCAGGAATCAAAAAGGGGAGCAGGCTCCCCTTTTTTGGTAAGTTGGTTTTGGGGAATTGGGCATCCGTAACAGGCAGATAAATCGCTGAGGGAAGGGCTGGGAAATGAGCGCTGATAAACGCAGTACAGAAGAAAGTGGAGAAACGAAGTACCCTTGGGCGGGGCCGGCCTTTTTTGTGTCGGTTCTGATTGCTGTGACCGTGTTTTTTGTGTGGTTTTTAAAGGCGTAACGATATGAAAGCTTATCTTTTACCGTTCGTGGGTGCGTTTGTTGTCTTTGCCCTGATGTTTTTTGCCCTGGATTTCTCCATGATGAAACTTCAGGGGTTGGCGCTGGTGTATGGCGCCCATTAAGGAAGCGTCACCCTTAAGGCGTACACAGGCGTTTATAAACAAGAGTAGATCTTGCTAATACGGAACATTAGAATAATCGGGAGTAGATCTTGCTAATACGGAATATAAAAATAATCGGCGGAGCGTTTTTATTGGCTGTTGTTGCCATGTTTATGCTGCCTGCCTTCACCCCTGTCGCGAACGCATCCGAGGCAGCAGCGCCCGCAGCGGCGGCCCCGGCAGCAGCAGAAGCAGCAGCTCCTGCTGCGGCGGCAGAAGCGGCTCCGGCAGCAGCGGCGGTCGTTTATCCACCTGCACCAAAATTAACTGAGGCGGATTACCCCACCATCAAGGGGGTAAATGCCCGGGTGGCGGTGTGGCTCGTGGCTCAGCTGCACCTCTGGTTCGGGGCGTTTGTGGTCGCGGTGCCGATGTTTGTGTTTATTATCGAGTCCATCGGCATGATGACCCGGGATGAGCGCTATGACAACATGGCTTATGAATTCATCAAGGTCAGCATCACCGCCTACTCGCTTACGGCGATACTGGGCGGCTTGCTGTCCTTCAGCCTGGTTCTCTTCTATCCGGACCTGTTCAAGTACCTGGCCCTGATTTTCAAGGAGAGCATGTTTGCGTACGCGCTGCTGTTCTTTGCCGAGAGTGCAGTCCTGTACATCTACTATTATGGTTGGCACTGGCTTCAGGGCGGCAACAAGAAGTGGGTGCACCTGACGTTCGGGCTGTTGCTCAATGCGGTCGGTGTCCTGCTGATGTTCCTGGCCAATGCCTGGACGACCTTCATGATGAGTCCGGCGGCCGTGGATGCGGCGGGCGTATTCAACGGGAACACCTGGGAAGCGATCCATAATTTCCTGTGGAACCCGATCAACATCCACCGGGTAGTCGCCAACGTGGCGTATGGCGGCTCGATTGTTGGCGCCTATGCGGCTTTCAAGTTCCTCAGCGCCAGGAACAACGAAGAGCGCGCCCATTATGACTGGGTAGGTTATAACGCCAACTTCATCGCGATTGCGGCGTTGTTGCCCCTGCCTTTCGCCGGTTATTACCTCACCGCCGAAATGTATGCTTATAGCCAGCAGATGGGTATTACCCTGATGGGCGGCGTGTTCGCCTGGATCTTCATCATCCAGGCGGTGCTGATCGGCGCGCTGTTCCTGTCGGCCAACTACTATCTGTGGTGCGGCATGGGACGCAGTGAAGGTGCTTATCGCTACAATCCCAGGATCAAATACATCGCCATTGTCCTGGTGGCCGCCTTCCTGGTGTGGTTTACGCCGCACACCCTGGTACTCACCAATTCCGAGCTCAAGAGTCTCGGCGGGCCTTATCACGCGTATCTGGGGGTGTTTGGCATCATGCCGGCCAAAAATACTGCGGTGAACTTTTTGCTCACGTTTACCTTCATGAGCTTCATGTTCTACCGGCGCGCCAATAAAGTCGCCACCGTATCCTGGGCGACAACCGGCAACGCGGCGCAGATTGCGCTGTTTACCGTGGGCCTGATCAATATCGTCATCCTGGGCGTCTATTACGGCTATTTCACCAACACGGTGTACAAGGTGGCGGCCTCGATACCCCAGGTATTGACCACGCTGATCATTATCATTGTCAGCACGGTCATCGACACGTTCATGTACAAGGGTGCGAAAGACGTGGCGCCGTTGCACTGGGGGCGTATGTCCACCCGGTCGCAATACGCGCTGTTCCTGCTGGCCGTGTCCTTCACGTGGCTGATGGGCCTGATGGGTTACGTCCGCTCCGGTATACGCCAGCATTGGCACGTGTCCAATATTTTCCGTGATGCCTCTCCCGATGCGTATACCCCGGGATTGGGTTATGCGGCCAACATTGTTTCGATCGGTACGATTATATTCATGGCCATGGTCATCTTTGTCTTCTGGTTGAGCACGATTAGCGGCAAGCATGTGGTTGCTAAAGGTTATTGGAAGGAGCAAGCATGATCAATTTTCTTAAAGTATCCTTCTTCAGTCTGTTGATGGTCGGGGGATTCTGGGGTTTTTCCAATTTTGGTATTCCGCAGATCAAACCCGCGCCACCGCCCGTCGAGGAGAAGCTGGATCTCGGCGCCATGACGATGGATCAGTTCATTGCATTGGGCGGCAAGATTTATAACGGCAAGGGAACCTGCACGCTGTGCCACAACGCGATGGGCCGCGCGCCGATGCTGGACAAGATTGGCACCGTGGCTCCGGAACGTATGAAGGATGCGCGTTACAAGGGGACGGCAAAGTCGGTCGAGGAGTACCTGCACGAGTCATTGGTGAAACCGTCGGCCTTTGTGGTTTCCGGATTCGGCAAGTCAGGCACCAACGATACCGAGAGCCCGATGCCCGATGTGACCGGTGGCGGAATCGGCCTCAACGAGGCTGAGCTCGCGGCGGTCATTGCCTACCTGCAGGATTCTGGTGGCGCCGAAGTGACCGTCGCGATCCCGGCGATGGAAGCCCCAGGTGCGGAAGCGCCCGCAGCAGCAGAAGCGGCTCCGCTGAAAACGCCTGAAGAAGTCATCGCCAAGTTTACCTGCGGTGCCTGCCACAAGATTGCGGGCCAGGAAGGCGCGCTGGGTCCGGATCTGACCAAGATCGGCAAGACGAAGAACAAGGAATATCTGCGCCAGGCGCTACTCGATCCCGAAGCGGTTATTGCCAAAGGATTTACGGGTGGCATGATGCCCCCGACATACGGTGAGCAAATGAAAGCGAAGGAGCTTGAGATGCTGGTGAATTACTTGGCAGGGTTGAAATAATCATGACACAAAAAAGACGCATTCCCCGCTTGTTGCAAATGGTCCTCATCATACTTGGGGTGTATTTCAGCTTTATTCTGCTGTTCGACGTGGTGCTGGGCCAGTTGATCCCCAAGAGCCTGCTCACCATGTATATGCTGTTCGTGGTGGCAGGGGTGGTGATGGTGTTCACCTTTACCGAGGAGGGCGCCCAGGAGCTGGTAGGCCCCATCAAGGCCCTGGTCGAAGACCCGTCCAAAAAGACGGTACGCAATGTAGTGTTTGTTATTGTGCCGCTGCTGGCCGGTTACTACACCTATTCCAGCATGATGCCCAGTTTCGAGGCGCCGATGGAATTGCGCACCATCCATCCGGCACCGCCGACCAAGTTCAAGGCGTATGGCAAGAGCTTTAACCTCGCCACCCTGGAGAATCCTTACCGCAAATTCCAGAAGGAAGATCCGGCCAAGTTCAGCGAACTGGTCAAGGCGGGCGGGGATGTTTACATCCAGAACTGCCAGTACTGCCACGGCGACAAACTGGACGGCAAGGGTCCGTACGCATCGGGCCTGAACCCCACGCCGCTCAATTTCCAGGACGTGGGCACGATCGCACAATTGCAGGAATCCTTTCTGTTCTGGCGTATCGCCACCGGTGGCCCCGGCCTGCCTGCCGAGGCGGCACCGTGGATTTCATCCATGCCTGTCTGGCAGGATTTCCTGACCGAGGATGAGATCTGGAAAGTAATTCTGTTCCTGTATGACTATACCGGCAGAGCACCAAGGTCTTGGGCACATGAATAACTGGCGATTGGGAAAAAAAATGAGTTCTGTAAATAAAATAGCTCTCCTGACTTTTTGTACCGCGTTGTTTATGGCGGGAACGGCAGCAGCAAAACCTGGTGATGCCGCCAAGGGCAAGGGGATATACGACAAGCGTTGCACCTGGTGTCACGGTGCGGAGGGTGCGGGTGACGGTGCGGCTAAAAACCGGCTCAACCCCCCGCCGCGGGATTTCACTTCCGGCAACTACAAGATCAGAAGCTCTGATTTTGCGGACCCGACGCCCAACGATGACGACATCTATCGCATGATCCGCGACGGTATGCCGGGCACCGCGATGCCGGGTTGGAGTGATTTGCTTGCCGAGCAGGATATGTGGGATCTGGTGGCTTACGTCAAGTCGTTTGCCAGCTACGAAACACCACCCGCCAAGCAGGTTGACTACGGCACCCAGATCAAGAGTTCGGACGAGAGCATCGAGATGGGCAAGAAGCTGTTTGAAGACGGCGACCGCTGCGTGGAATGCCATGGCAAGACAGGCAAGGGCAGCGCCAGCAAGCGGCTCAAGGGCGATGCCGGCGAGCGTACCTGGCCGCGCAACCTGACCAAGCCATGGACCTTCCGCGGCAGCAACGATCCAAAAGACATCTTCACGCGCATCTCCACGGGAATTGCGGGCACCGAGATGCCGTCTTTTGCCGATCCCAAGAGCAAAAAGAAGCTGAGCACCGAGGAACTCTGGCACGTGGCCAACTATGTGGCCTCCCTGGCCAAGACCGACAAGCTGGTCAATGCGGAAAACACCGTGATCAAGGCGGACATGGTGGAGGGCGAATTGCCCACCACCCCGGAAGACGAGCGCTGGGAAGCATCCACGCCGACCACTTTTTATACGGTTCCGCAGATCATCGGAGGGGAGCGTTATTTCACGCCTTCCAATGACACCATCACGGTGCGGGCGATGTACAACGACAAGACCGTGGCGATGTTGCTGGAGTGGGACGACCGCACCCAGAGCATTCCCGGTGACGACAGCGCGGAGAAACTCGCCGATGCACCGATTGCGGAAGACGGCGTCGCCGTGCAGCTGCCCGTCGTGATTCCGAAAGAAATGCAAAAGCCTTATTTCGGCATGGGGGATGCGGCCAATCCGGTCAATATCTGGCACTGGAAGAGCGGCACCAAGGGCGCAACGGAGACCATCAGCCTGCTCAACAGCAAAGGTTTCAAGGAGATCGAGAAACGCGATGCGGCCGGGGTCGGACTCACGGCCAAGGCGAGCTACAGCGACGGGACCTGGAAAGTGCTGATGTACCGGCCACTGACCACTTCCGCGCCGGACAAGGATATCCAGTTCACCGAGGGCCGGTTCATCCCGGTGGCATTTGCTGCGTGGGACGGCAGCAATAACGGCGAAAAGGGCTCGAAGCACACCATGACGACCTGGTACTGGTTGTTGCTGAAACCGGCAGCCGGTTCCAAGCCTCTCGTTACCGCACTGATCATTGCGGGTCTGTTTGTCGGCGGTCTGCTCTGGTGGGCGCGTAGCGCTGCCAAGCCCGCTGCCTGATAGCCATAAATAAAGGGCACACCATGGAAGCAGAGTTCGGCAGGCGAGGCGTGATAACCAAGCTATTTGGCTTTATCCTGATGGTACTGGGCTTGCTGGATAGCCTGCTGTCCTTGCGTGGCGGGATGCCGGCTTACGAGTACCTGATCCTCATCTTCGCGGGGGCATGCTTGTTCGCCATCGGTGCGGTGCGTGGCGGAAAGCGGCCATCTGCCAAAGCAGCCTCTGCCGAAACAGCTGAAGCATAGGCAACCGCTACTTCCAGGACTCGCACCACAGTCAGCAGCAGACATTCAGCGACCCGTCGGGCGGCAGCGTAAAAACTGCCGCCCGACGGGTCGCTGAATGCTTCCGTAACCCGGAAATTGAGTTGCGGCGCAATTGCGCATATGCGCTTTACATTCCATCAAGCCATGCTCATCCCTGCCGCAATTCATTTACCGATCGATAGGGGGAATATCGCCGCGGCGCGATTCATCGCGCCTGTCTTCGGGCGCAGGAACAAATCGAAACGCGATGCGGGGAGGGTTGTCTGTAATCATTAAAAAGCAGCAGGCCGCGCATGCCAGTGCATCCCTGCGCAGCTAGGATGACTGCTGCGTGCCCGCCATCCCCAGTTTCCACCACATCAACAGCAATCCCAGCAGCGCCATGCCCGCGCTGCATGAATACAGCACGCTGGCGCCGTAGTGTTGCCAGATCGGACCGCTCGCCAGCGCACCCAACATTCCGCCAGCGCCGTAGGTGAGACTGCCGAACAGGGCCTGGCCTTTGGATTGATGCCGTCCCCGGAAAAATTCATGCACCAGCCCCACCGAGGCGGCGTGATACGCGCCGAAGGTGGCGGCGTGCAGCATTTGTGCGACGAGCAGCAGCAACAGCAAATCCACGCACCAGCCGATCAGCAAGAAGCGCAATATTGCGCAGGCAAAGCTGCCCAGCAGGATGCGTGTATAACCGAAGCGGCGAACCAGCCACGGCATCAGGAAGAACACGCCGATCTCGCAGATCACGCCGAGCGCCCACAACCCGCCCACCGCGCTTTTGGCGTAGCCGTGCTCGACCAGATAAATCGAGAAAAAAGTGTAATAAGGACCGTGCGCGACGGACATCAAAAAGCAGGCGCCGAACAGAGCCATCACGCGCGGCTGCAGCATGATTTCCCGGATAGGCTGGCTGTCGGTGTGATACGCAGGCACCTCGGTATGAGGTATCAACCGCGAGAAGAACAGGATGCCCAACATGATGAACAGCCCGGCCCACAGCAGCCAGCCGATGGCAATGTAATCGAAGGCAAAGCCCAATCCCACCACGGCGATAATAAACCCGACCGACCCCCACGAGCGGATGCGCCCATAGCGCGCGGCGTGCTTGCCGAGGTAAGTGAGCGTGGTTGCCTCAACCAGCGGGATCGACGCGCTCAAGAAAAAGCTCATCAGCACCAGCACCAGCAACATGCCCCAGAAACTGGTGGTGGCAAACACGCCCAGATAGAACACTGCGCTCAACGTAGCCGCGATCTGCACAACCAGCAGTCGTTTGCCTGTATGGTCGGCCAGCCAGCCCCAGATGTTCGGCGCAATCATGCGCATCACCGGCTGCACTGACATCAGGATGGCGATCTCGATGGCGCTGAAGTAAATGGATTTCAGGTACAAGCTCCAGTAGGGTGCAAACATCCCTATGAAGGCATAGTAGAAAAAATAGAATCCGGCGATGCGCCAGTGGTAGTTCTTGGTGGTGAGCATGACTGTACAACTTCTTAACGGCGCGCATTATCTCACGCGGCAAAAATAATTTTGCTTCTGCTCTTGAAAAGAGAAACTTTGTCCCAATTACCCATAAAGTTGAAACACGGAGAAACAGCATGGAACAAAACGAAACCACCCCGCAAATTGAGCAGCAAGCAACCCCGGCAAGCGCCGAACCCGCCGCAAGCACTCCGGAAGTGATGCCCAGCCTTGAGGAAATGCTCAAGGAAGCCGAACGCAAGGCGCAGGAGCATTATGATGCGTGGATGTATGCCAAGGCCGAGGGGGAGAATATCCGCCGCCGTGCGGTTGAAGACGTGAGCAAGGCGCAGAAATTCGCCGTCGAGCGCTTTTCCAGCGAAATGCTGGCGGTGAAGGACAGCCTGGAAGCGGGCCTGACGGTGAAGACCGAAAATATCGAAAGTTTCAAGAGCGGTATGGAACTGACGCTGAAGCAACTTTCCAGCGTGTTCGAAAAATTCAATATCTGCGAAATCAACCCGGTCGGCGAAAAGCTGGACCCGCACAAGCATCAGGCGATCAGCATGGTGGACAGCGACCAGCCCGCCAACACCGTGGTCAGCGTGATGCAGAAGGGTTACTCCTTGAATGACCGAATATTGCGGCCAGCACTGGTGCTGGTGGCCAAAGCCAAGGAATAATAAGCTGGTAGCCTGTAGCTATTAGCTTGTAGCCAGCCCCGGTTTCGCTACCCGCTACAGGCTACCAGCTACAAGCTACTTGAAATAACCAGCGCCGCCCCTATGTTAGGCGGCAAGGCAACAAACACTTATTTATCAAGCATTCAACTGAAAGGAAGCATCATGGGAAAAATCATCGGAATTGACCTGGGCACGACCAACTCCTGCGTGGCCATCATGGAAAACGGCAAGACCAAGGTGATCGAGAACGCGGAAGGAGCGCGTACCACACCGTCGATCATCGCCTACATGGAAGACGGCGAAGTACTGGTGGGTGCGCCCGCCAAGCGTCAGGCTGTCACCAACCCGACCAATACGCTGTATGGCGTAAAGCGTCTGATTGGCCGCCGCTTCGACGAGAAGATGGTGCAGAAAGACATCGACATGGTTCCTTTCAAGATCATCAAAGCCAAGAACGGCGATGCGTGGGTGAGGGTGCGCGACAAGGAGTTTTCCGCACCGGAAATTTCCGCGCAAGTGCTGATGAAAATGAAGAAGACCGCCGAAGACTATCTCGGCGAGCCGGTCACTGAAGCGGTTATCACCGTTCCCGCCTATTTTAACGACTCGCAACGCCAGGCTACCAAGGATGCCGGGCGCATCGCCGGTCTGGAAGTGAAGCGCATCATCAACGAGCCGACCGCAGCCGCGCTGGCTTTCGGTCTGGACAAGCAGGAAGGCGACCGCAAGATCGCGGTGTATGATCTGGGCGGCGGCACGTTCGATATTTCCATCATCGATATCTCCGAGATCGAGGGCGAGCACCAGTTTGAGGTGATGTCCACCAACGGTGACACTTTCCTCGGCGGCGAAGACTTCGATATGCGCGTGATCGACTATCTGGTGGATGAGTTCAAGAAAGAAAGCGGCATCGACCTGCGCAAGGACGTGCTGGCATTGCAACGCCTGAAAGACGCGGCGGAAAAGGCCAAGATCGAATTGTCCAGCGCGCAGCAAACCGAAGTGAACCTGCCATACGTGACCGCAGACGCAAGCGGCCCGAAACACCTGGCGGTAAAAATCACCCGCGCCAAGCTGGAAAGCCTGGTCGAAGACCTGATCGCGCGCACCATTGAGCCATGCAAGATCGCTATGAAGGATGCGGGCGTGTCCAACTCCGACATCGCCGACGTGATCCTGGTCGGCGGCCAGACTCGTATGCCTATGGTGCAGGAGAAAGTAAAGGAATTCTTCGGCAAGGAGCCACGCAAGGACGTGAACCCTGACGAGGCTGTTGCTGTTGGCGCAGCGATCCAGGGCGGCGTGCTGCAAGGAGAAGTGAAGGACGTGCTGCTGCTGGACGTGACCCCGCTCAGCCTGGGTATCGAAACCATGGGCGGCGTGATGACCAAGCTGATCAAGAAGAACACCACGATCCCGACCAAGGCATCGCAGGTTTTCTCCACCGCCGAAGACAATCAGAACGCGGTGACCATACACGTGCTGCAAGGCGAGCGCGAAGTGGTTTCCGGCAACAAGAGCCTGGGGCAGTTCAACCTGTCCGATATCCCGCCCTCGCCGCGCGGCATGCCGCAGATCGAAGTGACTTTCGACATTGATGCGAACGGCATCCTGCACGTGTCGGCGAAAGACAAGGCGACCGGCAAGGAAAACAAGATCAAGATCCAGGCTAGTTCGGGTTTGAGCGAAGCGGAGATTCAGCGCATGGTGCAGGATGCCGAAATCCACGCCGAAGACGACCGCAAGGCGCTGGAACTGGTGACTGCACGCAACCAACTCGACTCGCTGATCCATTCCACGCACAAATCGTTGAAGGAATACGGCGAGCAACTGAATGCAGAGGAAAAGGGCGCTATCGAAGCCGCCTTGAAGGAAGCCGAAGAAGTGGTAAAAGGCGACGACAAGGAAGCCATCGAAGCCAAAGCCGAAGCACTGGCGACTGCCGCACAGAAGCTGGGTGAAAAGATGTACGCCGCCGAACAGGCCAAGGCGCAGGGCGCGGAAGGCTGCGGAAGCTGTGGCCCGGGCGAAACCTGTTCCGACCAGAAGAAGGACGAAGGCGACGTGGTGGATGCCGAGTTCACTGAGGTAAAGGACAAGAAATAGTCGTTAGTCGCTAGACGTTAGTCGTTAGTTAAACCCCCTCGGGTTTGCTTTCCAGCTAACGACTAGCGACAACAAACTAGCGACCAGTTCGCTTTTCAACTAACGACTAGCGACTAACTACTAACGACTATGTCCAAAAAAGACTACTACGAAGTCCTCGGCGTCAATCGCGACGCCTCCGACGAAGAAATCAAGAAGGCTTATCGCAAGCTGGCGATGAAGCATCACCCCGACCGCAACCCGGACAATCCTAAGGCGGAAGAACACTTCAAGGAAGCCAAGGAAGCCTATGAAACGCTGAGCGACGGGCAGAAGCGCGCCGCTTACGACCAGCATGGCCACGCCGCGTTTGAAGCGGGCGGCATGGGCGGCGGCAGCCCGTTCGGCGCGGGTGGCGCGGCCGGCTTCGATTTTTCCGATATTTTTGGCGACATTTTCGGCGCGGGGCGCAGCGGCGGAGGGCGCAGCAATGTGCATCGCGGCGCCGACCTGCGCTACAACATGGAAATCACGCTGGAGCAGGCCGCTCGTGGTACCGAGACGCAGATTCGCATTCCCACGATGGCGGAATGCGAAACCTGTCATGGCTCCGGCGCAAAGCCCGGCACCACCCCAACCACCTGCACCACCTGTGGCGGGCATGGACAGGTGCGCATGCAACAGGGCTTTTTCTCCATCCAGCAAACCTGCCCGCGCTGCCACGGCAACGGAAAAATAATCTCCTCGCCATGCAAGGACTGCAGCGGCAACGGTCGTATCAAGCAACACAAGACACTGTCGGTAAAAATTCCGGCGGGCGTGGATAACGATGATCGTATCCGTCTCGCCGGCGAGGGCGAGCATGGCGTGAATGGCGGGCCCCCCGGCGATCTGTATGTGGTGATCAATACCAAGCCGCACGCGGTTTTCCAGCGCGACCACAACGACCTGCATTGCGAAATGCCGATCAGCTTCAGCACCGCCGCGCTTGGCGGCTCGATTGAAATCCCCACGCTGGACGGAGTAGCCACGATCAAGATTCCTGCCGAAACGCAAAGCGGAAAAATCTTCCGGCTGCGCGGCAAAGGCATCAAGGGAATCCGCAGTTCCGGTTATGGCGATTTGCACTGCCACGTGGTCGTCGAAACGCCAGTCAGTCTGACTGACCGCCAGAAGGAATTGCTGCGCGAGTTCGAAGCCATCAACGAGAAAGACAGCGAACGCCACAACCCGCGCGCGAAATCATGGATGGATAAGGTCAAGGACTTTTTTGCTGCGTGATAAACTGTTCCGCGCCACATCACGATCTTCAACCGTTATGTCACGCTGGAAAGCTTCCTCCATACATCTTGCCGTAAGCGCGGTCATCGCGGCAGCGGTGCTCGCTCTCATGCTGCTGCTCTGGTATCCGCACCCGTACTTCGCGGCGGTTGGAGGACAGCAAGTCTTGCTGATTCTGCTCGGGGTGGATGTGACATTGGGGCCGCTTGTCACCCTGTTAATCTTCAATGCGAAGAAGAGCCGCAAGGCGCTGACTTTCGACCTGTCGGTCATCGCCCTGCTGCAGGTTTCAGCGCTGATCTACGGCATGAGCGTGGTGTTTCAGGCACGCCCGGTGTATGTGGTGTTCAGCAAGGATTCATTCGATCTGGTTACCGCCCATATGTTGAGCAAAGAAGATCTCGCCAAGGCAAGATTTCCGGACTACCGGTCGCTGCCGCTCACCGGTCCGGTTTACGTTTATTCTGAGATGCCGACCGACATCAACGAAAGAAACGAGTTGGTAATGAGCGCATTTTCCGGCAAGGATTTGCCAATGTTTCCGAAATACTACAAGCCTTACAGCGAGCATATGGCAGCTGCGGGCCGGGCCGCAAGGCCCCTGGCAGAGTTGAAAAAGCTCAATCCGGATCGTGCCGTCGAGATAGATGAAGCGATGCACACCAGCGGGCGGAATGAAGCGGATCTGGGCTTTCTGCCTCTGCGTGCCAAACATCGTAGCCTGGCGGTACTGGTGGGAAAGAGCGACGGCAAAGTGCTGACAATGCTAACGCTGAATCCGTGGTAGGTGCCGGCACTATCTGCCAGCTACGTCACCGCCAGATACACCCCGCACAGCGCGATGCCCGCTCCGGCAAAGTGAACCAAACGTTCTCGCGCCATCCGTTGCATCCCCAAGCCAAATGCGATACCGATAGCGTGCAATGACGCCGTCGCCAGCATGAAGCCCAGCGCATATTCGATTCCGGAGGCCAGCGCGGGCATCTCGGCACCGTGCGCATGCCCGTGCCATAGCGCAAACAAGCCGACGATGCCGCTGCCCAACCAGAGCGGCAAACGAACCGACGCGGCGATCAGCACGCCCAGCAGCAACACCGACAGCACGATGCCCTGCTCGACGAACGGCAGACTGATACCCAATATTTGAAATACGCCGCCCAAGGCCATCACGCCGACAAAGGTGAGCGGCACCGCCCATACTGCACGCCCGCCCATCTGCGCAGCCCACAGCCCGACCGCCAGCATCGCGCAGACATGATCCAGTCCGCTGGACGGATGCGTGAGGCCAAGCATAAAGCCGCTGGCCTCACCAATGCCAGCATGGCCGGCACCGGAATGCGCAAAAGCGAAAGACGGCAGCAACGCGCCTGCCATGACAAACAATATCGAACGCAGCAAAGCAGATTTAATCATGATGCCCCCCGTCAAAATACGTTTCTCAAATGACCCCTGACTGCACTTTGTGACGCACGTAAAACACATTTTTGCTCTGGCTGCGCAATCTGTCCAGTAGCTGGTCAGCAAGCGCATCATCCAGGATAAACTCGATCTTTACTGCCAGTTCGCCGGCCAGCTCAAAAAAAGTTTCCTCGTGCATTTTTCCGTGGCGGCCAAATCCGGCAATCGCGCGAAATGCAGAACCCCCGTGTATGCCCAGCGCCTTGGCTTCTTCCAGCAGCCATTCATACAGCGGCATACCGGCATGGTGTTGTTTTTCACTGACATAGAAAGCAAGCATATCCATGATTGAATCCCTATTGATGTAACCATTTGAAAGTCTGGATGCCCAGCACCGTCATCAGCAGCGAGCCGCCCAGGTGTGCCGCGATGATGCCCGCTCCCCACGCATACTGCCCGCGCATCAACAGAGTAACGGTCTCCGCCGAAAAGGTGGAAAACGTGGTCAGCCCGCCGAGAAAGCCGGTAATGATGAGCAGACGCCATTCCGGCGATACGCCGGGATGCTGCATGAAAAATGCCATGGCCATACCGATCAGGTAACCGCCGACCAGGTTGGCCGCAAGCGTGCCGAGCGGCAATTCCGGAAGTGCCGGATTGAACCACAGCCCGAACCCCCAGCGCAGCCATGCGCCGAGTGCTGCGCCGGTTCCGATAGCAAGAAATGCGTAAAGAGTCATGTGAAATGTTGTTGGAAATGCATAAAAAGGCCGTTCGCCCTGAGCCTGTCGAAGGGCTGGTAAGCTAATATAGATTGCTAATTGCCCTCTGCACATGGTTCGACAGGCTCACCACGAACGGAGGACTTGTTCAACTTTCTTATTGGTTATTCATCGCCGTCATTCTACAACACGTACCGGCGCAAAGCCGCCGCCCGGCGTGCGGAAATTGGTGGTCTGTCCCTGGTACAGCCGCGCCGCGACCAGTTGCACCTGTCCGTCGTAAACGTAGCAGCGCACATCGTACTTGAGCGACTGCGGTTCCGTCCCCTCCGCACAGACCATGCGTTCGCCCGGTGCGGCCATGCGCTGCGCGACATAACCGCCCTGCATGATCTCCTCGAACACCCTCCGGGTGAGCTTGGCGCCGCTGTAGCTGCCCTTGCTGCCGTAACCCGTGGCGGGCTTGAAGAACCATTGCTTGCGCTCCTGCCACCATCGATCATGGTCTGCCGCCTCCACCTGCCGTGTCTGCGGTACACCAGCCTGCAGGGTAACGATGTCGGCTTCGTTCGCGCCAAGCGCACGTAGCGCCTCCGCATCGGTCAGCCGCGCCAGATTACGCTTGTCGGCATAACGGGTGTAATGCGCGGGGGAGGGCGTTACGACTGCGCTGCCCTCCAGATATGCCTGCCGTAATATGGGATGCTGCTGCAAGGAAAAATCCGTCAGGCGGTTGTAGACCAGGTCGATTTTCTGCCCATCGAGATAAATGCCATCGCCGCGCGCCTGCAACGCGGCGGGATCAACGTTGTATGCTGAAATCCCGGCACGCTCGAACATCCGCTGCGCCAGCAGAAATTCCGGATAAAGGTATTGCGACTCAGGCTGTTCGTCGACGATAGCGACGGTGTTGAGCGGCGCATCGCCGCGAGCCAGATGCCATTCGTTCTGGAACATCTCAAGAAACACATGATCGAGATTTGCTTCCGCTGCCTTAGTACCCGGCAATCCGGTTTCGCGCTGGCTGTCGATAAGCAACGCATTCAAAAACCCGCCGCCCGCATTGGTGTTGATCTCGATCAGATGCGCGCCGTCGCTGTTCAGGTGGAAGTCATAGCCGTAGAACACGCCGAGTGTCTCTCCCCTCTCCCGCAGGCGGGAGAGGGGCCGGGGGAGAGGGGCCGCTTTTGTACCGAGCCATCCAGGCAGCCACACTACCCGCTCCACCGCATCGATCACTTCGCGCATCTGCCGCATCTGCGCAGCTGTGATGAATACCGGCACATCGGCAAATAAATGCGGGCAACGCTCCGTCACCAGGTTGTGCCACATCTCGCCTTGTGCACGCAGCGTTTGCTGCAAAGTCTCATGATTCAGATCGAGAGAAACTTTCGGGTTGGTCAATGAATGGGGTGGGAGAGACATGGGGGTTTTTAATAGCGGCTAACTGTTATTTGGCGGCAGCGTCGGCCACAAAGACTGGAAATCGAATGAGAGCTGGCGGTGATGCTTGATCACCAGCAAATAGATTTCTGTGTCGAATCTTGCATACAGCACCAGATAATTCGCCAGCAGGTACTCGCGCAACTCGCAATTGCGCAATTTCGCCTGTAGCCGATTAAGCGCATTCACGGTTTCCACCGATTGCGCAGACCGGTCAAGGAAGTTTCTGCCCATTGCCGGAAAGCGCTCCAGATTGGGAATAAGCGTATCCAGCAATTCGTCCAGCAGTTTGTCATAGGCAGGCAACGCGTCCGCCTCGGCAAGAAATAATTCCACTGCTTCGAGGTTGCGCTCGAAGTGGGCGGTCAGCTTAACGGCGATTTTTTTAGTCACGCCGTCCGGAGACTATGCCGTGCGGCTGCGCTTGATCTTCTGGATAGCCTGGCGGGCGTCCTTTACCCGTCCAGCTTTCACGTCATCCAGCCCCTTGTCTGCCGCATCGATCAGCAACAGGTGGATGCGTTCGTGTTCCAGACGATGGTAGTAATCCAGGCGTCCCGCATCAATCAAAGCGACATAACTCTCGCCGTTTTTGGTGATGATTTTTTCCGCTCCACCCTTGACCTGTTCAGCCAACTCGGAAAGGTTGGCGCGCGCCTGAGAAAACGGCACAACGTCGCTTGCAGAAATTGCCATATTTGCCTCGCTCGTCAATGTTGATTGTGCAATATTCTGTACATAATACAGCTATCCGGCAAAACTACAACGCCTCGAAAATCCCTGCCGCACCCATGCCGGTTCCTATGCACATCGTCACCATGCCGTATTTCAATTTGCGTCTGCGCAGACCGTGCAGCAGCGTCGCAGTGCGGATCGCGCCGGTCGCGCCGAGCGGGTGGCCGAGCGCGATCGCGCCGCCGAGCGGGTTGACGATGGCCGGGTCGAGGCCGACATCGTGGATCACTGCCAGCGACTGCGCGGCGAAGGCCTCGTTGAGTTCGATCCAGCCCATGTCTTTCAGGCTCAATCCCGTTTGCTTCAACGCGCGCGGGATCGCTTCCTTCGGGCCGATGCCCATGATCTCCGGCGGCACGCCCGCGACGCTGAAGCCGAGGAACTTGCCGATAGGCGTGAGGTTGTAGCGCTTCAGCGCGGCCTCGGAGCACAGCAGCACGGCTGCCGCGCCGTCCGACATCTGCGAACTGTTGCCCGCAGTGACCGAACCCTGCTGCGCGAACACCGGCTTGAGTTTACTTAGAGCCTCGACCGAAGTATCGGCGCGCGGCCCCTCGTCCTGTGACACTTCGCGCGCCATTGTTTTAATCTCGCGTGAATCCAGATCCGGCACATGCTCTGCAATGCGATAAGGCGTGATCTCATCGTTGAATTCGCCGGTAGTAATTGCCTTCATCGCGCGCTGGTGGCTCTGGTAGGCAAATTCATCCTGTGCCTCGCGCGACACCTTCCAGCGCTCCGCCACCTTCTCGGCAGTGATGCCCATGCCGTAAGCAATGGCGACATGTTCATCCTCGAAGATCGCCGGATTGAACGCCACCTTGTTGCCCATCATCGGCACCATGCTCATGCTCTCCATGCCCGCCGCGATCATCACCTCCGCCTCGCCGAGCCGGATGCGATCCGCCGCCAGCGCCACCGCCTGCAAGCCGGAAGAGCAGAAGCGGTTGACGGTCAGCCCCGGCACCACGTTCGGCAACCCCGCCAGTAGCAATGCGATGCGCGCCACGTTAATTCCCTGCTCCGCCTCCGGCATCGCGCAACCGACGATCACATCGCCGATACTCGCCGGGTCAAGCGACGGCGCCTGCGCCAGCACGCTCCTCAGCACATGCACCAGCAGGTCGTCGGGACGGGTGTTGCGGAACATCCCGCGCGGCGCCTTGCCCACCGGCGTGCGCGTCGCGGCGACGATGTAGGCTTCCTGGACTTGTTTGCTCATGGCGCTCTCCTAATTTGTGGTTCCGTAGGGCGGGTTACACCCGCCGCAAAATTGTTGCCGGGCGGAGCCCGACCTACCTGGCTGCATCGCGCAACTTGCGCAAAATTTCGGCACTACCTTCACTCCACGCCGGAAGCTTTCTGCGAAACTCAGCCAACCTTTTCAATGGCAATGGTTGTTTGACAGGAGTAACAGCCACCATTCTCGCAACCGGACGACCATGCCGGGTAATCACAATCTCTTCGCCGCTCTCGGCACAACGCACCAATTCACACAGTTGCGCCTTCGCGGTTGTCAGATTAACGGTGTGCATAATTCGCTTATCTCCGATCTTCAATAACCAAGTCCGCAAGGTTTACCCCAACTGGCAGCAACTCGCCTCGTGACAAGCCAACCGCCTTACCGCCATTCCATGAAATACCAAGCCGTGCAAGATCATCCGGATGGGCGTTGCGGAGCGCCTCAAGCGATGCCTTGCCCGCTGGTGTGTGTGGCGCGGCGATATCGCAGGTTTCCTGGATTTGTTTACTCATTTTTTTCACCCACCTTTCAATCAATATTTGCCAGCCGGCTTAGCCACAACTCCGTCAACGACCCGAGATCACTCACATCGGCAGCACGCAACGCCTCAAAATAAGCCTGCTTGCCAGATTCGTCGGCAGCAGGATTCATCGGCGGCAAACCGAGCTTGTAGCATAGCGCAACGAGCAGGATACGCCCGGCTCTACCGTTGAAATCCTTAAAGGGGTTTATCCACTGGAAACGCCAATCCACCCAAGCCAGCAATCCCGCAAAGGAAGCTGCCCCCTGCAAATGGCGCAAACGTTCATCAAGGTCGAGACAGAAATTTTTGGTGTGGATAGCGACCTCGTGTCCGGGTGGCGGCAGGTGCGTCCCCACCTGAACATCGGCGCTACGGAAGTACCCCGCCCAACTTGGAAACAACTCCCCCGCGATGCTGCGGTGAATATCACAAATCCATTCCGGCGTAATACAGATGTCATCGGGAGATTGTTCCAGCAAGGCATCGAGGCAATGCGCAATGTTCAACGCAATGCGTTCGGATACCTCGGTATAGGTGAGCGCACCGGCAACCGTCGCCAGTTCGCGCGTGGCATCTAGCGGGCGGGTTGATTCAGCAGTTGCGCCAGCCGCTGCGGATTGACTGGCTCGTTTTCCAGCGCCATCGAACTCAACGTGAAGCGCAACACCTGCTGGCGATACGCCGCCCGCACCTGCACTGCGTCCGCGTGGCTTGCACGCCACTGGTTCAAGCGCTGGTCGAGTTGTTGCAGTTGTCGTCTGGACGTCATGGCGATTCTCCTGAATATTTATATTTTCGCCCGGCTTAGCAGGCGCGGCAAGTCCTTTGTCTTGGGCAGACAGCCTTTTCTCATCTTGTTTTTTAATGTCGTTGCTCATTCAAAAAATACCGTGGTGCGTTCACATTTGTTTCTCTTTATAGCACCTCAATAAAACGTGGTACGTCCCCTATTACGCTCATGGCGCTCTCCTAATTTGTGGTTCCGTAGGGCGGGTTACACCCGCCGCAAAATTGTTGCCGGGCGGAGCCCGACCTATGCGTCTTTCATAAATCGTGGTACGTCCCCTATTGTTCGGTTACACCCGCCGCAAAATTGTTGCCGGGCGGAGCCCGACCTACGTGTCTCTCAAGATGTTTTTTCAATTAGCCAATCAATTAGTCCATTGCGTACAACCTGCACAGCGACTTCTCTACCATCCCATATTGTGATGTTTCGGTTTTTACGGCTAGAAACCTTGTGCTTGCCTGTGTGGTATACATAAAACATTCGCCCAAGATTGTCTGACTGGCTATTTCTGATATAGCTTTCTAATTCATTAACATTTGTTTCGCTCTTGACCTGAACGAAAGCCCTCTCACCTGTTAAAGGCTGCCAAAGAGAGAAATCAATTGTTTTCTGAACACCGCCTGTTGCACTTACCCGTTTCCATCCAGACTGAGCAAAAATTAGTTCAACCAAGACCTCAAAATCTTTCCATGTAAGCAACTTCAGTAGTTCTTCCATGCACTCAACAAGTGAATCTCTTGTCTCCTTCGCTTTCAAAACCACATTAGGCAGCTTGCCGTTTATTCTATCGATGGCATATTTGGCAGAACCCATACTAAGTCCACATATGGTGCTACGGTAACTAGCAGTCTTAGTTAAATTCCCGCTCAGAAAATCCATTGCCAACGATTTATCATTCACGTCCATGTTACGCCAAGGAATAGACATCTTTTTAAAACTTCCATCCCCATCAGGATGAGTCTTTGGCTGCTCCCCATTGGAAAATCCATACCACATCGCGTTCTTTGAGAAAGTAATCCAAAGTACTGAACCATCATCCTCAAAAAAGGATTTCGTTTGATTCGCGTAGCTAGTTGCCGTTTGTGGAACTTTTTGCCTCTTTCAAATCCCAAGTGGGTAATGCTTCATTCCGAGCAGCCGATACGGCATGATTGCACTTTCATTTTGTTAGTGAGAACGTCAATGCAGAATCAAAT
>Ga0209343_10001598_pt1 | contig 30284 bp, 27 predicted proteins | sample RifCSPlowO2_02_FD_184026 | JGI IMG/M metagenome (GOLD analysis project Ga0209343, IMG submission 184026) | Groundwater microbial communities from Rifle, Colorado - Rifle CSP2_plank lowO2_0.2 (SPAdes) (version 2) | ecosystem: Environmental > Aquatic > Deep subsurface > Groundwater | place... | reverse complement strand
GAGCGGCTGGTTGAGTTCGTGGCTGAGCAGCGAGGCCATTTCGCCCACGGTGGCGAGGCGGGCGGTGGCCTGCAGGCGTTCCTGCGAGGCGCGGTTGAGGTCTTCGATGCGGCGCTGCTCGCTCAGGTCGAGGATGGCGCTCATGAAGCCGGTCTGCGTGCCCTGGGCGTCGATCAGCGGGGCCTCGATGATGAGCACGGGGAAGCGGGTGCCGTCGCTGCGCTGGAAGACGGATTCGTAACCCTCGCGCGGCAGGGTCTGACCGGCCAGGCGCACGGCCTGGCGCTGCTGGTATTCGTCCACCAGTTCGGGCGGCCACCAGGGCGCGGGCAGGCCGGTGCCGATGAGTTGCTCGGGCGGCAAGCCGACCATCTGGCAGAAGGCGGGGTTGACGTAGGTGATGCGACCGCTCATGTCGCGCGCGCGCAGGCCGGTGACGAGGGAGTTCTCCATCGCCTTGCGAAAGGCCAGGGCGTCGCCGAGTTCGTGTTCGGCACGCTGGCGCAGGCGCATGTCGCGCCCGAGCAGGCCGAGCACGGCAAGCAGGGCCAGCGAGAGCGCGCCGACGACGGCGGTGAGCACGTTGGGCAGCAGGCCGAAAGCGGCGCCGGTGCCGATGCGCGGGCTCTCCAGGCGCAGCAGCAGGGTGTGGCCGGGCAGGTCGAGCAGGGCGCGCGCGGTCTGGGTGCGGCGGTTGCCGGTGACGGTGCTGTGCAGGGCGAGGCGGGTGCCGTCGTTGTCGACGAAGGCCAGACCGCGCCCGCGCAGCAGGGTCCTGTTACCCAGCTCGGCGAGCAGTCCGGGCAGGGAGTAGGTGACGACGAGGAAGCCCGCGGGCTTGCCGTTGCGCACGACGGGCAGGCACATGTCCATGAGCTCCAGGCCGAGACCGCCGTTCATGGGCCAGAAATAGCTTGGGGAGTACGAGGGGCCGGAGCTGCGCTGGGCGTTGTCGCAGGCCTGGCGCATGTCGGGCAGGGCCTGGGAGCGGTCGAGGTAGCTGAAGAGGTCGGCCAGGTAGGGCGTGTCGCGGTGGGCGATGAGCGCGCGGGCGTTGTCGCGCCACTCCAGCCGCACCATCTCGCGGTGCTCGGCCAGCACCTCGCCGGCCGGCGCAGACCAGGCGCCAGGGCTGGCCGCGAGGCTGTAGAGCGATTGCAGGGTCTGCACGTTGCGCACCAGGGCGCTGCGGATGTCGCTGCTGAGGGCTTCGGCGTCGGCTTCGAGCGCGGACTGGTCGCGCACCTCTTCGTATTCGGCGGCCAGAAAGACCAGCACCCCCAGCAGGGCCAGCACCAGCAGCAGCAAAGCCACCCACAGCAGCCGGCGGCGCGGGCGCAGGCCACCGGGCGTGGCCTCGCGGGGTGCGACCTCAGGCATCAAAGACGACGGTGCTGCAAGGCGGGCAGTTGTTCGCGCACGCTGTGCAGACGCGCCATGTCAAGCTCGGCGAGCACGACGCCGGGGCCTTCGGCCTGCATCGCCATGACCTGCCCCCAGGGGTCGATGACCATGCTGTGGCCCCAGGTGCGGCGGCCGTTTTCGTGGTTGCCACCCTGGGCGCTGGCGATGACGTAGGCCTGGTTTTCGATGGCGCGCGCGCGCAGCAGGACTTCCCAGTGCGCCTGGCCGGTGGTGTGGGTGAAGGCGGCGGGCACAAGCAGCAGGTCGGCCGCGAGCATGCGGTAGAGCTCGCCGAAGCGCAGGTCGTAGCAGACGCTCATGCCGACGCGCCAGCTCTGGCCCTGGCGCGAGGGACAGTCGAAGACGGTGGGGGTCTCGCCCGCGCGCAGCACGCTGGCTTCGTCGTAACTCTCGCGACCGTTGTCGTAGCGGAAGAGGTGGATCTTGTCGTAGCGGCTGACGCATTCGCCCTTGGGCGAATAGACCAGCGAGGCGTTGGCGGCGTGGGTCGGGTCGTCGGTGGCCATGGGCAGGGTGCCGCCGACGATCCACAGCTTGAGTTCGCGCGCGGTGTCGGACAGGAAGTCCTGCACCGTGCCCAGGCCCGGAGTTTCGGCCAGCAGCAGCTTGTCGGCGTCGTTCTGCCCCATGAAGCAGAAGTACTCGGGCAACACGGCCAGCTCGGCACCGCAATGGGCGGCCTGGTCCAGCAGGGCGCGCGCGGCGCTGAGGTTGGCGTCGAGACTGATGCCCGAGACCATCTGGATGGCGGCGACTTTCATGAGAACTCCTTGTTTCTATCCCGATGACGAATCCGTGACCGCTCGTTTGTACCGCAGTAACAATAACCAGAAGCCTGTCCGGCGCAAGTGCCTCACCCAGAACGCGGCGGAACTGGCTTTGCCAGGCCGCTCGCGTTGCCCCCCGGGGGGGTGACGCCGCAGGCGGCGCGGGGGGGTCATTTTTTCTCTAGTTTCTCGACTTGCGGATCGGCCCAGCTGCCGGTGATGTGGAACTGCTGCGTGGTGGCACTCTGCAGCGGTTGGCGCAGCAGGAACTGGGCCAGGAAGGTGCCCAGGCCGATGGCGGGGTTGATGGCGGTGGCGATGAGGGCGGCGGTGCCGGCGTTGATCTCGGGCACGACGACGACCTTGAGATCCTGCTGCTCGCGCGCGATGTCGGCGCTGCCTTCCATGAGCACGGCGGCGTTGATGCCCTTCATCTGCAGGTTGTTGGTGCGGGCCACGCCCTGCTCGATCGAGGCGTCCCCGCGCACGAAGTCGAACGCAAAGCCCTCGGAAAACACATCGCGGAAATCCAGCACCAGGCGGCGCGGCAGCGCCTGCAGGCTGAGCACGCCAAGCAGCTTGGCGGCGCCGGGTTCGACCTTGAGGAACTGGCCGCTCTGCACGTCGGCCTTGAGCTGGCCGGAGAGGCTCGGGTAGTCCAGCGTCATGGGCGAGCCGACCCAGGCGATGTTGCCGCCGATCTGGCCCTTGCCGCCGCGCACCACCCCGGGGCGGCCAAAGCGCGTGAGCAGCAGGCCGGCGTCCTGGATGTCGAGCTTGAAGTTGAGCGCGGTGCGCCGCACGGTGCCCGCGCTGTTGTCGGGCAGGGCCCAGCTGCCGGTGGCGGAGAGCTGGGCTTCGGGGGTGTCGATGTTGAGCTTGGTGAGCTGCCATTCGCGGGTGCGCGCCGCGGTGCCGCGGTTCTGCGCCACGATCTCCACGCGGGACAGGCGGCGGTTGGAGAGCACGAGGTCTTCGATCGCGATGTCCAGCGCGGGCATGCTGGTGGGTTGCTGCAGCAGCTGTTCGACGTCGGCGGCGGCAGCCGGTGCGAGGTTGAGGTGGGCCAGGCGCGCGTAGACGTTGCCTGCGTTGTTGCCGGCGGGCTGGCGGTATTCGATATAGCCGTTGAGTTCGTCCGCGTCGACGTTGGCGCGCCACAGGTTGCCTTCGCGCGATCCGCCGACCACCACGTCGGTGAAGCTGCGCCCGCTGACCACGAGCTGGCCGGCGCGCACCGCCAGGCTCGACGGCAGGTAGCCCAGGCTGGCGCTGTCGGCGGCGCTGGGCGACTGCACGCTGGCGCGCACGTCGGTGCCGGTGGTGGCGGTGAAGACACGCTCCCAGGCGTCGGCGTCGATGCGCTGGAAGCGGATGTTGGCCTGCACGCCGGTGGCCGGCTGCGTGACGGTTTCACCGGCGTCGAGCCCGGCGGCCATGCTGCCGCGCAGCACGCGCGGTTCGCCGGCGGTGATGTCGCGCTCGTAGCGCAGTTCGGCCAGCGGCTGGCCCGGAGGGCCGAGCACGACGGACAGGCTGTCGGTGCGCGCGACTTCGCCCGAGGGATCGGCCAGCACCGAGAGCACGCGGTTCTCGTAGCGCAGCGGCAGGCTGTCGGCGGCGGCCTTGGCCAGCGGCGCGGGCAGGTTGATGGCGAGCCCCTGCAGAGTGCTGGTGACCACGAGTTCAGGCACGCCGGCGCGGAAGCCGAGTTCGGCGCTGTAGCTGGCGTTGCCGCTGGCCTGGCCAAACAGGCGCGAGACAAAGCCCAGCCCGCCTTCGCTCAGGCCCTGGGCGCTGGCGCTGCCCTGGCCGCGGAACTGGATGCGCGGCGTGCCCCGGGCCACGGGCACCATGCCCCCGCCAAACCGCAGCTCGCCGCCGTAGACGCGGGCCTGGGCGTCGGCGATGGTGAAGCCGGATTCGCTGAAGCTCAGGCGGCCGGTGGTGCGCCCGAGCAGCGGGGCATCGGGCGTGATCTGCAGGTCGTTGCCCGCGAACACCACGCTGCCCTGCACAGTGGTCTTGTCGACCTGCTCCAGCGGCAGCTGCAGCTTGAACTGCACCTGGGCGGGGCCGTTGATGGTGGCGCGCTCCAGCGCCTGGCCGGTGAAGAAGTTGACGGGCGAGGTGCGCACGAAGCCCAGCACCTCGGTGGCCGGGCCCTGGGCGCTGGCGGACACGGTGAGCACGGGGGCGCGGACCAGGTCGGCGATGGCGACCTCGGCCTGGCTCAGGCGCACGCCGGGCGCGCCGTCGAGCCCGGCATCGAGCTGGCTCAGGCGCAGGGCGGCGCGGTCGAGCACGAGCTGGCCGTTGACGCCCTTGAGGGCGGGCCAGGCAGGGTCACCCTCGCTCTGAAGGAAGGGTGGCACGTAGGCGAAGTTCACCGCCTTGAGCTGCGCGGTGATGCGGAATTCGCCACGCGCACCGGGCTGGTTGAACGGGACGTCCCAGAGGTCGCCCTGGATGCGGAAGTCAACCGGGCCCACCGTCCCGCCTTTGACGGCGTCGCGCACGTAGCGCTGCGCGTCCGGGCCAACGGCGAGCGGCAGGTAGCGGTGCACGCGGGTGGCTTCGCCGCGGGTGAGGCGCGCGGTCAGGTCGAGCACGCCGGGGAAGCGCGCGTCCGAGGGGCTGGTGGCGGGGTCGCTGGTGTGCCAGTGCACGCTGGCCGTGCCTTCGGCGTCGGCGTTGGCCAGGCGCACCTTGTCCAGCCAGGCGTCGATGCGCTCGCCGGCGACGCGCCAGCGGGCGTCGGCCGTGAACCGGGTGAGCGGCACGCGCACCTCTTCGAACACGCCGGGCAGGTCGACCGACCCATCGGCGATCTGCAGACGCGCCTGGCCGCCGTCCTGGTTGAGGTCGACATCGGCGGTGAGGCCCTGGACGCCGGGGCGCCCGGGCAACGGGCGCTGGCCGGCCACCGATGCGCGCGCCTGACCCGCGAGCGCGAGACCGAGCACGCGGCCTTTGGCGCGGTAGCGCTCGGGGCGCCAGGCAGCGGGTGCAGGCGCGGACGCGTTGCCGCTGCCCGCTTCGGCGCCAGCCGGTGCCACGCCTTCCCAGTTGGCGTCAAGGGCTTCGATGCGGCCAGCGGGCTGCAGGTTGGCCAGCAGGGTGCGGCTGGCTTCGGGCAGTGGCAGGCGCGTGGCCACGGCGGCCAGCGCAGCGAGCTCGATGCGGTCGGCGTTCAGGCTGGTGTTGGCGGGCTGGTTACCCCGAGCGGCCTGGTGCCGCAGCCGCAGTTGCCCGCCCGGCCAGTCTTCGCCGCCCTGGGTGCGAAAGCGCAGGTTGTCGCTGGCGATCTCAAAACCGGCGTCGTTCCACTGGGCACTCAGACGGCCGTGCAGCTCGGCCAGCGCGAGTTCGGGCAGCTTCGGTCCGAGCCGCGTGGCCACGTCCTGCAGCGCCAGGTCGGTGATGACGCCGGTGATGCGGCCCTTGGCGACGTCGGCCCAGGCGCGCACGGCGCCCTGGCCGGAACGCACGTCGGCCTGCCAGGCCGAGAGGTCGAGGTAGCCGCGCAGGCGCGAGACGTCGGCCTTGGGGAAATCGGCGTAGAGCTCGCCGCTCCAGCTGTGCCAGGGCGTGGTTTCGCTGTCGCCGCGGATGAGGTCGAGCAGCGGCTCGCGCATTCGGCCCCGCAGGCTGAAGCGCTCGCCCCATTCGGGGCTCGGGGTGGCGTCGAGGCGGAACTGGTGGTTGCGGCCCCCGTTGCGGGCCACGAAGTCGAGGGCCGTCAGGATCAGCGGCGACTGCGCGCGCAGGTCGTCGGTCCAGCGCACGACGCCGTTCTGGATCACGAACTCGGTCTGGGCGAAGAACCAGTCGGCGGCGGCGTTGTCGTCCGGCGCGGGACCGGAGAAGTCCAGGCCCGCGACTTCGATGCGGCCTTCGGCGGTGCGCCGCACGTCGAGCACGGGCGAAGCGATCACCAGCTGTTCGAAGCCCAGGCGCCAGAGCGAAGGGACGGACACCGCGGCCTGCACGCTGGGCAGGTGCAGGGCCTCGCGCCCCGCCGGGTCGAAGAGCCGGACATCGGTGAGCTCGAAGGCCGGCACCGGGCTGGGCAGGAAACCGGCGCTCCCGCCGTCGCCCGCCACCGCCGTCCGGGCGCGGATGGCGCCGACCTTCACGGGTACCCCCACTGCCCGGGTGGCCCAGCTTTCCAGCTCAGGGCGCCAGTCGTTGATTCGCGGCACAATCCACAAATGCAAGGCGCCGACAGTGAGCGCAAACAGGCCCCAGGCGGCCAGCACCATCCACAACAGAAGCCGCGCGGTCACTGAAAGGGTTTGTTGGGGTGTTCTCGTGGCAGACGCGAGAGATGCCGGGCGTTGATTCATATCCACTGCAAATTATGACGGCCAGCCCCAACATCGGTTCCCCAGCACTCGATTCCGCCTTGTCAACAAATGTGCCACCGGTCGCACCCTGCATGGATGCCCTGACACAGGCCCACCGCGAGGCCGCCTATTCCCGCTTCGTGCAGCGCGTGCGCAGGCGCTACGCCAGCGAGCTGGACTGCCTGCCACCGGGTGCCCCGGTCCACGCCAGCATGCAGGCCTGTTTGGCGCAACTGCTGGAACGCGGTCTGGCCATGCCCGCGGCCTTGCGCGTGTTGCGCCAGCTGGTGCTGGAGCGCCTGGTGGTGCTCGACTGCGAGCAGGACGCCCCGCTCCAGGTGGTGACCCGCGCGGTCACCGAACTGGCCGAACTCGCGCTCGACGCCGCCTGCACCCTGGCCTTTGCCGAACTCGACGCGCTGTATGGCGCGCCGCTGGCTGAGGGCGGCACCCGGGCTCAGCTGTGGGTGATCGGCATGGGCAAGCTCGGCGCGCGCGAGCTCAACGTGTCGAGCGACATCGACCTGATCTACGTCTACGACCACGATGGCGAGACCGCCGGCAACGAGCAGGGGCGCAACCGCATCAGCAATCACGAGTACTTCGGCAAGGCCGTCAAACACATCTACAACACGGTGGGTGAGACCACCGAACACGGCAATGTGTTCCGCGTCGACCTGGCCCTCCGGCCCAACGGCAACTCGGGGCCGAGCGCGGTGTCGCTGGGCGCGCTGGAAGAATATTTCCTGGTGCAGGGGCGCGAATGGGAGCGGTTTGCCTGGCTCAAGAGCCGGCTGATCGCACCGGCCGCCTGCGTGCGCGACAAGAGCTCGAACGGTTTGCGCAGCGCGGTGCTGCCCTTCGTGTTCCGCAAATACCTGGACTACAACGTCTTCGATTCCTTGCGCAGCCTGCACCGCCAGATCCGCGACCACGCGTCCAAGCGCGCGGCGGGCAACCCCGGTCGGGCCAACGACGTCAAGCTCTCGCGCGGCGGCATCCGCGAGATCGAATTCACCGTGCAGCTGCTGCAGGTGGTGCGTGGCGGCCAGTTCCCCGAGCTGCGCACGCGCCCGACGCTGGACGCGCTGCAGCGCCTGTGCAAGGCCAACCTGATGCCCCCGGCCACAGCCGAGGCGCTGGCCACCGCCTACGACTTCCTGCGCCGGGTGGAACACCGCATCCAGTACCTCGACGACCAGCAGACCCACGTGATGCCCACGCGCGACGACGACCTGGCCTGGCTCGCGGCCACCATGGGCTGCGCCACGGTGTGCGAGTTCCTGCGCACGCTGGACGCGCACCGCGAAACCGTGGCGCAGGAGTTCGACATCCTGCTCGGCGGCACGACCGGCGGCTGCAACGGCGCGGGCTGCAACGGCAGGAACGGCGCCACCCGCAGCGCGGTCGACAGCCTGCAGAGCGTGTTGCCGCAACTGCCCGAGGCCTTTGCCGCCAAGGTGGCGCAGTGGTGCGAGCACCCGCGCGTGCTGGCGCTGCGCGAAGACGCCCGCAAGCGCCTGGTGCGCCTGGTGGAACGCACCGGCGCCTGGCTGGAAGAAGGCCGCGTCAACGAGCAGGCGGCACTGCGCCTGGCGGACTGGATCGAGCCGCTGCTGCGCCGCGAGAGTTACCTGGCACTGCTGCAGGAACGGCCTTCGGTGCACGAGCGGCTGCTGCGCCTGCTGGGCGCGGCCAAGTGGCCGGCGCGCTACCTGCTGAAACACCCGGGCGTGATCGACGAACTGGCGAGCCAGCAGCTGCTGACCGACCGCTTCGATGCGGTGAACTTCGAAGCCGAGCTGGAAAACCGCCGCGACGCGCTGCGGTCCACCGACGAAGACGACGAAGAAGCCTTGCTCAACCTGCTGCGCCGGGCCCACCACGCCGAGGTGTTCCGCACGCTGGCGCGCGACCTGGAAGGCGTGCTCACCGTGGAGCAGGTGGCCGACGACCTCTCGGCCCTGGCCGACACGATGCTGCGCGTGACGGCTCGCTGGTGCTGGGGCCGCCTGAAGAACCGCCACCGCGAAGAACCGGCCTTTGCCATCATCGGCTACGGCAAGCTTGGCGGCAAGGAGCTGGGCTATGGCAGCGACCTCGACATCGTGTTCGTCTACGAGGACGAAGACGAGAACGCCGGCGAGATCTACGCCGCCTTCGTGCGCAAGATGATCAACTGGATGACGGTCAAGACCGGCGAGGGCGACCTGTTCGAGATCGACACCGCGCTGCGCCCGAACGGCAACTCGGGCATGCTCGTGACCAGCTTCACCGCCTACGCCAACTACCAGCAGCAGCGCGGCAGCAACACGGCCTGGACCTGGGAACACCAGGCCATGACCCGCGCACGCGCGGTGCTGGGCAGTCCGGCGATGTTTGCGCGCTTCGACGCGATCCGCGAATCGGTGATCACCGCCGCGCGCGATGCGCGGGCGCTGGCGGCCGAGATCGTGGCGATGCGCGAGAAGGTGCGTGCGGCGCACCCGGTGCGCGGTGCCATGTTCGACGTCAAGCACAGCCATGGCGGCATGGTGGATGTGGAGTTCGTGGTGCAGTTCCTGGTGCTCTCGCAGTCGCGCGCGCACCCCGAGCTGCGCGCCAACTCAGGCAACATCAATCTGCTGCAGCGCGCCGAAGCGGTGGGCCTGCTGCGGCCGGGCATGGGCCAGGCCGCGTCGGACGCCTACCGCGTGTTGCGCCAGATCCAGCACCGCGCCCGGCTCGATGAAGCGCCCACGCAGGTCGATGCCGCGATGGTGGTGTCGGAATCGGCGGCGGTGCAGGCGCTCTGGCAACACGTGCTGGGCACGCCCGGCGCATGAAACGCTCGGGCGGCTGGCTGCTGCTGTGCGGGCTGCACGCGGTGGCCAGCATGTTGCTGTGGTGGGCGCGCGAGGGCGTTGTGGACGTCTTCATCTGGCGCGCCGATGGCTGGACCGCCCAGCCCTGGACGCTGTGGACCAGCGCCTGGGTGCACCTGAACACCCCGCAACTGATCTTCAACCAGATCGCGCTGGGCGCGCTGACCGCTTTCGCCTGGGTGGTCCGGCCCAACTGGACCTGCACGCTGGCCTGGCTGCTGGCCTGGCCACTGGGGCAGCTGAGCCTGTTGTGGTGGCCACAGATCGGCTACGCGGTGGGCCTGTCGGGCCTGCTGCACGCGGGCGTCGCGGTGCTGGCGGTGCAGTTGCTGCGCCGGCGCATACCGATCCCGAAAGCGAAACGCTGGGGCGGCCTGCTGGCGCTGGTGCTGCTGGGCAAGCTGCTGCTGGAGCGTGGCTGGGCGTACCCGGTGGTGTGGGACGGCGCCAACGACATGTCGGTGGTGCAGGCGGGCCACCTGAGCGCCGCGGCCTGGGGGTTGCTGCTCGGCCTGGCCGCGACCTGGGGTCCGTTCTGGCGGCTCGCCGGTCTGCCCCCGGCGCCCAGCGCCGCGGGTCGCTGATCCAACGGCCTGCGCACGCCCCCTCCCAGGGGGCGCCACCTGAAACCATGCTGAGCTCATGGTCATGCAGAAAAATCTTTCGGACAAATAGTGACTGATCGGTCACAATAGAAACGTTGAAGTTCAAAACAAGAACTCAACGACTTATTCGACCACCGATCACACCGCCGGAAGCACCATGCACACACGGTTACGGAACTTTTTTCAACCGCCGGTCCTCCATACCCCCATGGCTGTGCGCAAGCTTGCGCGACCGACAGCCCACGTTTTTGCACTGCGAAGCCTTCCGGACATGTGTCCGGATGCAATCCCGAGGCGGAACTCCTCCTCCTCCCTCCCTCCCTCCTTCGTTTCGGGGCGCTTCGCAGGCCTTTGTTTTCCGGCCCCTCGGGCCGAGGGGGTCTGAGCCGTGTACGCCGACCCCCTCTCGTCGATCTTCGGCGGCCAAGCCCGCCTGCCTTTGCGACGCGTCGCCATCGTCGGCTCCGGCATCTCGGGTCTGGCTGCGGCCCACACCCTGGCCGGTCTGGCCGACATCACACTGTTCGAAGCAGGCGCCTATTTCGGCGGGCACACCCACACGGTCGACATGACCCTGCCCGACGCCAAGGGCCAGGCCGTCACCTTCGGCGTGGACACCGGCTTCCTGGTGCTCAACGAACGCACCTACCCCAACCTGCTGGCGCTGTTCGCGCAGCTCGGGGTGCCGACGGCCCCATCGGACATGTCGTTTTCGGTGCAGGCGCCGGGGGCCGCACCCGGCGGTGGCGCGCTCGAATGGAGCGGCTCCAGCCTGGCGACCGTGTTCGCTCAGCGACGCAACCTCGGCAACCCGCGTTTCTGGCGCATGCTGGCCGACATCGTGCGCTTCAACCGCGTCTGCACGCAGCTGGCGCAGCGCGGCGAAGACCTGGCGCCCGACAGCCCGCTGCTGCAGCCGCTGGGCGACTTCCTGCGCGCACAGCGCTTCTCCGACGAATTCCGTGACTGGTACTTCCTGCCCATGATGGGCTGCATCTGGAGCTGCCCGACGGACCAGATGCTGCAGTTCCCGGTGGCGACCATGGTGCGCTTCTGCCACAACCACGGCCTGATCCAGATCACCAACCGCCCGCAGTGGCACACCGTGGCCGGCGGCGCGCGGCAGTACGTGGAGAAGATCGTGGCCGGCATCGCCGACAAGCGCCTGAATGCGCCGGTGCAGCAGGTGCTGCGCGACGCCGACGGCGTCCGCGTGGTGACCGAAGGCCGGGTCGAACGCTTCGACTCCATCGTGATGGCCTGCCACAGCGACCAGACGCTGGCCATCCTGGGCGACGCCGCCTCGCCGGACGAACGCGCCGCGCTTGGCGCCATCCGCTACCAGCCCAACCGCGCCGTGCTGCACACCGACGCCTCGGTGCTGCCCGGCGAACGCAAGGCCTGGGCGGCCTGGAACTACGAGCGCGCGCCCAGCGCGGACAAAACGTCCACCCAGGTCTGCCTGCACTACTGGCTCAACCAGCTGCAGCCGCTGCCGGTGCAGCAGCCGGTCGTGGTGTCGCTCAACCCGCAGCGCGCCATCGACCCGGCGCTGGTGCATGGGGAATTCGAATACGCCCACCCGGTGTTCGACCTCGACGCCATCCGCGCGCAGGCACGGATGCCCGCGCTGCAGGGCCAGAGGCACACGTATTTCGCCGGTGCCTGGATGGGCTACGGCTTCCACGAAGACGGCCTGAAAGCCGGGCTGCACGCGGCCCGTGCGCTGATCGACGCGCACCTGCTGGAGCCCGCCAGCAGCGAAGCCGCCGCCCGCCGCGCCGCGCTGCCCGGGGTGTTCGCGTGAACACCGTGCGCAGCACGCCTTTCCAGCCGCCACAGATCGGCTTTGGCCAGGTGCGCCACACGCGCCACCGGCCAAAGCGCCACGCCTTCGCCTACCCGACCTACTTCCTGATGCTGCCGATGCGCAGCCTGCGAGCGCACGGCAACGGCGCACTCGCGCGCAACCGCCGCGCCGCGCTCGCTTTCCGCGACGCCGACCACGGCGACGGCCGCAGCGACAGCCTGGCCTGGCTCGACGAACTGCTGCAGCAACACGGCATCGACGATGCAGCCGGTGAAGTCTGGCTGCACACCTACCCGCGCGTCTTCGGCTACAGCTTCAAACCGGTGAGCTTCTGGTACGCCCACCGCGCCGACGGCTCGCTGCGCGCCGTGGTCGCCGAAGTCAACAACACCTTCGGCGAACGCCACTGCTACCTGCTGGAGAACCCGGTCTACGGCGTGCCCTGCACGGCGGACAAGGTGTTCCACGTCTCGCCCTTCTGCCCGGTGCGTGGCCAGTACCGCTTCGTCTTCATGCGCAGCACCGTCGACGGACACGACCGCACCGTGGCGCGCATCGACTATTTCGACGCGCCCGGCGGACCTGTGCTGATCAACACCAGCGTCAGCGGCCAGCTGCAAGCGCTGGACGCGCAGACCGTGCGCCGCGCGCTGTGGCGCTACCCGGCCATGACCTTCGGCGTAATCGCGCGCATCCACTGGCAGGCCTTGCGCCTGTGGATCAAGCGCGCGCCCTTTTTCCGCCAGCCCGAGCCACCGCGCGACTTCGTCACCGCGGGCGATGCCCCACCGCCTGCCCTCTGATCCTTCACCGCTGCCCACCGCCGCCATGAACAGCACCACCGCCCCCAACGCCGGTTTCGCCCTGCCCCGCAACGCCCCCGCCGCCGCCCGCAGCACGCTGCAACTGCTGCAGCGCCTGCGCCACGGCAGCCTCACGCTGCAACTGCCCGATGGTTCGGTGCAGCGCTTCGGCCATGGAGAAGGCATCCACGCCAGCCTGTCCCTTCACAACTGGAAGGTGTTCGGCGCGGCCCTCAAATCGGGCGACATCGGCTTCGCTGAAAGCTACCTCGCGGGCGACTGGCACACGCCGAACCTCACGGACCTGCTGCGCCTGTTCATCGCCAACCGGCGCGACATCGAAGACGTGATCTACGGCTCGTGGTTCGGGCGCCTCGCCTACTGGATCAAACACAAGCTCAACCGCAACTCCAGAACCAACAGCCGCAAGAACATCCACGCGCACTACGACCTGGGCAACGCCTTTTACGAGCTCTGGCTCGACGGCACGATGAACTACTCGTCGGCCCTGTTCGAAACGCCGGAACAGGACATGGTGGCCGCGCAACACGCCAAGGTGCGGCGTGCGCTCAACATGGCAGGCGTGCAGAGCGGCCACCGCGTGCTGGAGATCGGCTGCGGCTGGGGCGCGCTGGCCGAGATGGCCACCACCGAATTCGGCGCCGCGCTCACCGGCGTGACCCTGTCCACCGAGCAGCTGGCGTTTGCGCAGCAGCGCCTGGAGCGGCTCGGCACATCGTCCCGTGCCGATCTGCGCTTGCAGGACTACCGCGACATCAACGACGGCCCCTACGACGCGATCTGTTCGATCGAAATGGTCGAGGCCGTGGGCCGCGAGTACTGGCCGACCTACTTCCAGTCGGTCGCGCGCCTGCTCAAACCCGGTGGCCGCGCCTGCATCCAGAGCATCGTCATCGCCGACGATCACTTCGACCGCTACATCCAGGGCACCGACTTCATCCAGCAGTACATCTTTCCCGGCGGCTGCCTGCCATGCCCGAGCGCGTTCCGCGCCGAGGCACAGCGCGCCGGTCTGGAGGTGGTCGACCAGTTCGCTTTCGGGCCCGACTACGCGCGCACGCTGCAGATCTGGCGCGACGCCTTCCTGCACCAGCAACAGCGCGTGCTGCAACTCGGTTTCGACCAGCGCTTCCTGCGCATCTGGGAGTTCTACCTCGCCTACTGCGAAGCGGCGTTCGCCGAGGGCAACGTTGACGTCGTGCAGTTCACGCTGCGCAAACCCGCCTGACCGCTTGACCACCTGCCCACTGGAGTCCGCCATGAACACCCACCGCCCGAACGCACGAGCCCTCTGGCTGGCGCTGGCGCTGGCCGGTGCGCCCGGCGCGGCGCTGCTGGCCAACACACCAGAACCCACGGTGGATGCGGCGCTCAAGGAGCACCGGGCGGTGGGCCAGGCGCGGCTGCGGGTGTGGGGCTTCGAGGTCTACGACGCCAGCCTGTGGACCGCGCCGGGCTTTGACGCACAGCGCTACGCCGAGCACCGCTTCGGCCTGGAGCTGAGCTACCTGCGCAGCTTCAAGGGGCGCGACATCGCCGAGCGATCGATCGACGAAATGCGTGGCCTCGCCAGCGTCAGCCCGGCGCAGGCTGCCCAGTGGCTGGCGGCCATGAGCGCGCTGTTCCCCGATGTGCAGCGCGGCGACCGCATCACCGGCGTGCACGTGCCGGGCAGCGGCGCCCGCTTCTACCTGAACGGCCAGTGGCGTGGCGAGATCGCCGACGCCGGCTTCGCCCGCCTGTTCTTCGGCATCTGGCTGTCGCCCAAGACCTCTCAGCCGCGCATGCGCGACAACCTGTTGCAGCCGCTGGCCCAGGCGCGACAGCCATGAACTTCCCAACGCCAGCCGCCGAGCCCGCTGCGAGCTTCACCGCGCCCGGTGGCTGGCAACACGGCCTGGGCTACGGGCTGCTGGGCCTGCCCTTGGCGTTCGTGGCGCTGCCGCTGTACGTCATCCTGCCCAACCACTACGCCCGCGAGTTCGCCGCGCCGCTGGCGGCGCTGGGTGTGGTGCTGCTCGGGGCGCGCCTGATCGACGCCGTGCTCGACCCCTGGATCGGCCGCTGGTGCGACCGCCTCTTTGCGCGCTCCACGGGCGCGGTGCTGGGCGCCGCGGCGCTGGCCGCGGTGGTGCTGGCACTCGGGCTGTGGGGCCTGCTGTTTCCGCCCGCCGCCGTGCTCGACCACGGCATGGCCGCCCTGCTGGGCTGGGCCGGCGGCGTGATGGCGATCACCTACACCGCGTTCAGCGTCGTGAGCGTGGCCCACCAGGCCTGGGGCGCACGGCTCGGCGGCAACGAAGCACAGCGCAGCCGCGTGGTGGCGTGGCGCGAGGGGCTGGCGCTGCTGGGCGTGCTGCTCGCCGCGGTGCTGCCCGGCACGCTGGGCCTGGGCGCCACGGTGTCCAGCTTCGCCGTGTTGCTCGCGCTGGGCTGGTGGGTCTGGAGCCGCTCCCTCGTGCCCGTTGCATCAGCCTCCGATCAACACGCGGCACCCGCTGCAGCGTTGCGACCGACCCGCTCGCCACTGCGCCAGCCTGCGTTCCAGAAACTGCTGGCGGTGTTCGTGCTCAACGGCACGGCGAGCGCCATCCCGGCCACGCTGGTGCTGTTCTTCGTGCAGGACCGGCTGCAGGCCTCGCCCGCGCTGGAGCCGGCTTTTCTGGCCACCTACTTCCTGTTTGCCGCGCTCTCGCTGCCGCTGTGGGTGCGCGCGGTGGCCCGGTTCGGACTGGCGCGCACCTGGCTGGCGGGCATGGCGCTGGCGGTCGCGGTGTTCATCTGGGCCGCCACGCTCGGCGCGGGCGATGCCGTGCCGTTCCTGATCGTCTGTGCGCTCTCGGGCGTTGCGCTGGGCACCGACCTGGCCCTGCCGGGCGCGATGCTGGCCGGTGTGATCGGGCAGCTGGGCGAACGCGGCCAGCGCGAGGGCGCCTATTTCGGCTGGTGGAGTTTTGCCACCAAGCTCAACCTGGCGCTCGCCGCCGGGCTCGCCCTGCCACTGCTGGCCTGGTTCGGCTACACGCCGGGCGCCCGTTCGCCCGAAGCCCTGCAGACCCTCACCGCGGCCTATTGCCTGCTGCCCTGCGCGCTCAAGCTCGCCGCGGGCGCGCTGCTCTACACCCTGCTCATCCGGCCAGAACGTATGGCCGACCCCACCCCAAACCCGCTGAAAGCCCACCCATGACAACCCTGAACCGGCGCCTGATGCTCACCACCGGCGTGGCCTCGCTGGCCGTCCTGACCGGCTGTGCCGGCCCCCAGATTGCGGACTACGCGAACGACCGGCCCACACTCGACCTGCGCAGCTATTTCAACGGGACCCTCGACGCCTACGGTGTCTTCACCGACCGCTCGGGCAAGGTGGTCAAACGTTTCACCGTGGTGATGCGCTGCAGCTGGACCGGCGAAGACGGCGTGCTCGACGAAGACTTCAGCTACTCCGATGGCACGACGCAGAAGCGCATCTGGCGCCTCAAGCACCTGGGCAATGGCCGCTACACCGGCACGGCCGACGACGTGATCGGCACCGCCCTGGGTGAAGCGCGCGGCAACGCCTTCCGCTGGGGCTACACGCTGGCGCTGCCGGTGGACGGCAAGGTTTACGAGGTGCAGTTCGACGACTGGATGTACCTCATGAACGACCACGTGATGCTCAACAAGGCCAGCATGAGCAAGTTCGGCATCCACCTCGGCGAGGTCACGCTCTCCTTCGTCAAGAGATGAAGCCTTTGTCCCACCGGCCACCCGCATGACACCCCAACGCAGTTTTGTCGAACCCGGCGCCGCGCGCACGGACCACCCCGCGCAGCAGCGGCGCGGCTGGTCCCCGCTGCGCCCGTTCAACCCGCCCATCACCGACTGGCAGGGCCTGCGGGTCTGGGTGATCGGCGCGTCCAGCGGCATCGGCCTGGCCACGGCCGAAGCGTTGATCGCGCGCGGTGCCAGCGTGATGGTGTCGGCGCGCGGTGCGGCGGCGCTGGAGCGCCTCGTGGCTCAACACACCCGCACCGGTGAGCCGCCCCCGGTGCAGGCCTGGCCGCTGGACGTGACCGACACCGCCGCCGTGGCGGCCACCGCGCGCGCCATCCTCGCGCAAGGTCCGCTGAATCTGGTGCTCTATTGCGCGGGCCACTACCGCGAGATGCGCGCCACCCACATGGACCTGGCCGACATGCAGCAGCACCTGGCCATCAACTACAGCGGCGCCCTGAACGTGCTCGACGCCGTGTTGCCCGCGCTCATCGCGCACGGCAGCGGCCACATCAGCCTCATCAGCAGCGTGGCCGGTTTTCGCGGCCTGCCCAAGAGCCTGGCCTACGGCCCGACCAAGGCCGCGCTCACCAACCTCGCCGAAACGCTGTACCTCGACCTGGAGCCGCTCGGCCTGGGCGTGAGCGTGGTGCACCCGGGTTTTGTGCAGACGCCGCTGACGGCACAAAATCACTTCAGCATGCCCGCCTTGATCACGCCCGACCTGGCCGCGACAGCCATGCTCGACGGCTGGGCGCGCGGTGCCTTCGACATCCACTACCCCAAGCGTTTCACGCGCTGGATGAAACTGCTGCGCCTGCTGCCCTACCGCGCGTACTTCCCGACCGTGCGCCGCTTCACCGGGCTATAAACCGGCATGCAAACCGAAGACAGCCGCGCCATCGTGGCCAGCATCACCCGCTGGTTCGAATCCCTCACACCCGGTAACCTGGGGCAGCTGGAAGCGTTCTACAGCGCCGACGCGCGCTTCAAGGACCCGTTCAACGACGTGCGTGGCGTGCCCGCGATCACGCAGATCTTCAAACACATGTTCGTGGCGCTGCACGAACCGCGCTTCGTCGTGACGCAGCAAATCGTCGATGGCGCGCAGGCCTTTCTGGTCTGGGAATTCCGCTTCCGCTTCAAGCGCTTCGACACCGTGACCGAGCAGGTGATCCATGGCGGCTCACACCTGACCCTGACAGAAGACGGCCGCATCAGCGAACACCGCGACTACTGGGACGCGGCCGAGGAGCTGTACGAGAAATTGCCGGGGCTGGGCGCGCTGATGCGCTGGCTGAAACGCAAGGCGAACAGCTGAAGCCTCAGGTCAGAGAAAGCAGTGACGTCTCCGGCGCGCGGGCTTAGACCCGGGATGCCGCGGAACTGGCTTTGCCAGGCCGCAGGCATCGCCCCCTTGAGGGGGTGACGCGCCCTTGGGCGCGGCACGGGGGTGGGCCTTAATCCGGCCTTGTGTCCACAAAGCTCTGGCGCAACGCCAGCTTCTCGCCGAGCTTGGCCAGGTTGGGATACGGCGTGCGCCAGTCGATGGCCGGGAAGCGGAAGTCCAGGTAACCCAGCGCGCAGCCCACCGCCACATCGGACAGGCTGAGGTGGATGCCGGAGCAGAAGGGCTTCTCACCCAGCCCCTGGCTCATGGACTTGAGGGCACCCTGCACCTTGTCCATCTGGCGGTCGATCCAGGCGCCGCAGCGCTGTTCTTCGCTTCGGCCGGGCCAGGTGGCTTCAAGCCGCGCCAGGATCGATGCGTCCAGCACGCCATCGGCCAGCGCCTCCCAGGTCTTGACCTCGGCGCGCTCGCGGCCCGATGTCGGGATCAGCTTGCCCACCGGGGACAGCGTGTCCAGGTATTCGACGATCACGCGCGAGTCAAACACCGCTTCGCCGCCTTCCATGACCAGGCAAGGCACCTTGCCCAGCGGGTTGGACGCGGCGATCTTCGTGTCGGCGGACCACACGTCTTCCGGCAAGAACTGGTAATCCAGCTTCTTCTCGGCCATGACGATGCGCACTTTGCGCACGTAGGGGCTGGTGATGGCGCCGATGAGTTTCATGAAGCAGGGATGTGTTGGGACGGATGACCGTGGGTCGGCCATTTTAGCGAGCGATCACCGGCGCGCAGCTGACAGGCGTGGCAGGGAAAACACCCGGTTGCTGCGGGCGCTCGGGTTGACCCGTCCGCCTGACGGCGGCCCGGCGACAGGGCCGCCTCCTACAATGGCGGGATGCGCCCGACCACCCCTTCCCCCTCTGCCTCGTCCACCCCTTCCTCCTCGGCCCTGTCGCCGGTTTCCGCCCTGTCGCCGCTGGATGGCCGCTACGCCGGGCGCCTGGCCCAGCTGCGCCCCTTCATGAGCGAACAGGGCTACATGCACCGCCGCGTGCAGGTGGAAATCGCCTGGTTCATCGCCTTGTCCGACGCCGGTTTTGCCGAATTTCCCACACTCTCGCCCGGCGCCCGCACCTACCTGATGGGCCTGGTGAAGAACTTCAATGAAGCCGACGCGGTCGCCATCAAGGACATCGAAAAAGTCACCAACCACGACGTGAAGGCCGTGGAGTACTGGATCAAATCCAAATTCGACGCCCGCCCCGAACTGGAAAAGGCCGCCGAATTCGTGCATTTCGCCTGCACCAGCGAAGACATCAACAACACCAGCCACGCCCTGCAACTCAAGGGCGGGCGCGACGCCGTGCTGCTGCCCGCGCTGGATGGCGTGATCACCAAGCTGCGCGAGATGGCCCACGCTTTTGCCGCCGTTCCCATGCTCAGCCGCACCCACGGCCAGACCGCCAGCCCCACCACCGTAGGCAAGGAGATCGCCAACGTCGTGGTGCGCCTGGTCGCGGCGCGCGAGAAGATCGCCAGCGTCAAGCTCATGGGCAAGATGAACGGCGCGGTGGGCAACTACAACGCCCACCTGTCCGCCTGGCCCGATTTCGACTGGGAAGCCTTCAGCAAGAAGGTCATCGAAACGCCCGAGCCGCTGGGCCTGGGCCTAACCTTCCAGCCGTACTCCATCCAGATCGAGCCGCACGACTACATGGCCGAGCTGTTCGACGCCGTGGCGCGCACCAACACCATCCTGATCGACCTGGCGCGCGACATCTGGGGTTACGTGAGCGTGGGCTACTTCAAGCAGCGGTTGAAAGCCGGCGAGATCGGCTCCTCGACCATGCCGCACAAGGTCAACCCGATCGATTTCGAGAACGCCGAAGGCAACCTGGGCCTGGCCAACGCGGTGCTCAAGCACCTGAGCGAGAAGCTGCCGATCAGCCGCTGGCAGCGCGACCTGACCGACTCCACCGTGCTGCGCAACATGGGCGTGGCCCTGGGCTACGCCGTGCTGGCCTACCACTCCATGGGCGTCGGTCTGGGCAAGCTGGAACTCAACGAAGAAGCGCTGGCCGCCGACCTGGACGCTTCCTGGGAAGTGCTGGCCGAGCCGATCCAGACCGTGATGCGGCGGTTCGGCGTGGCCGGCGCCTACGAAAAGCTTAAGGAAGTCACGCGCGGCAAGACCGTGACCGCAGAAGCCCTGCACGCGCTGATCCGCAGCCTGGACATTCCCCAGGCCGAAAAAGACCGCCTGCTAGCCATGACGCCGGGCAGCTACGTCGGCAAAGCCACGGAACTGGCGCAGCGCGTCTGATCCCTGCGGGCCCGGGGTGGCCCGTTTTACCCAGAATGGCGTGAAAAAATCCTCGGATCCTCCTGTTTTTGTCGCCTTTTTATGTGACCAATTGGTCAAAAAGTGCGACTTTGCTGGCAAAGTGGGCCGAATGGTTGATATAGCGCAAACCGGTCAGTAATCGCGGCGCCTACAGTCCCGCGCTTGCGTCGCGCCCTCCAAAAAACCCAGAGCATTCCCCATGGCCATTGAACTGTTCAACCAAGACGGCCACGTGTGCCTGATGTTCGCGCACCTGAGCGACGAGGGTGGTGAAGCGGTGCAAGCCAACCAGTTCCTGGTGATCGATGGCCAGCAAGGCGCCATCATCGACCCGGGCGGCAACGTGGCCTACAACGAGCTGCTGCTGACCATCGGGCATTACTTTCAACCCAGCAAACTGACGGAGATCCTGGCGTCGCATGCCGACCCGGACATCATCGCCTCGCTCGACCGCTGGATGACCAGCACCCAGGCCACGCTCTACATCTCGACCCTGTGGGAACGCTTCGCGCCGCACTTCTGCAAACCCGGCAAGACCGCGGGGCGCATCGTGGGCATTCCCGACCCCGGCATGCGCATTGCCTTGGGCCGATCGGAACTGGTGGCGATTCCGGCGCACTTCATGCACGCCGAAGGCAATTTCCAGTTCTGGGATCCCGTGAGCCGCATCCTGTTTTCAGGCGACCTCGGTGTGTCGCTGGGCACGTCGGCCGACGCCGCCAAACCCATCACCTCGCTGGCCGAACACCTTCCCCGCATGGCGGGCTTCCACCGCCGTTACATGGTCTGCAACAAGGTGCTGCGCCTGTGGGCCAACATGGCGCGCACGCTGCCGATCCACATGATCGTGCCGCAGCACGGCGCACCCATCGCGGGACCCGCGGTGCAGGAGTTCATCAACTGGATCAGCACGGTGGAGTGTGGCGTCGACAACGTGACGCAGGCGACCTACACCGTGCCGGCTTAGAACGGCTCTCCCCGAAGCGCCGTGCGGCGCCTCCCCCAGGGGCAACACCTGCGGCCCGGCAAAGCCGGTTCCGCGGTGTTCTGGGTTGTCAACCCTTCAAGCGCTGCTGGAGTGAGCGACGGCTGACGCCCCCCGACCTACAAGGCGCGCTCTGAATACCGGTTGAAGCGCCATGCGGTGCCCTCCAGCGTGATGCGCCGCCAACTCGCGCGCTTTTCGCCCGGCGTCATCTCGGTCCAGCGCTGCACCTCGTCAAAGCTGCGGCCGCAGCCCTTGCACACCGCATCCCCCTGGCTGGTGGAGCAAATGGCGATGCAGGGGGTGTCTGGCGTGGTCTGGAACCAGGCCAGCCAGGCTTCGCGTGCTGGCTGCGACAAGCTGGCCTCTTCGATTTCGGTTTCGTGGCGGTACGCCATGCGCGCATACAGCTCAGCGAGCGCACGCACGGGATCGGCCAGTGACAATCCATCCGACGAGGGTGAGCGCTCACGCCAGTAGTTGATCGCGGCTTCAAGATCGGAGATGTGGATGCCTGCCATGGGGCCACGATGATAGCCAGCCGCGCCGCGTGAGCCTGTGGAAAGTCCGTATGCCCCTGACGGGCGCGGAGCCGCAGGCCTCTATACAATCGCGGCACTCGAAGGGGAGTAGCTCTCCGGTCAGGGTGGCGGCCAACAGGCCCGCAGACCATGACCGTTCGGACCGTCGTCAGGACGAAGCGCACAGCTTCCGGCGATCCGAGCCCGGTGATCCGTCACCGGCCTGAGCAAGACCTTTGATAGGCCCACCCAGGCCGATCAAGGCCTGCCTGCCCTTGCCTCGTTGTGTTCGCAGCGTGCGCCAAGCGATGGGACAGCGCCCGCAGATCGGCCGCGGTCCGGGCCTCTCCCCCCAACACCAAGAGGACCACATGGATTTCCTGACATCACCCCAGTTCTGGGTCGCCCTGGGACAGATCATCATCATCGACATCCTGCTCGGTGGCGACAACGCGGTCGTGATCGCGCTGGCCTGCCGCAAGCTGCCGCCCGCGCAGCGCACCAAGGGCATCATCTGGGGCACCGCCGGCGCCATCATCCTGCGTGTGGTGCTGATCATGTTCGCCATGACGCTGCTCAACGTGCCCTTCCTCAAACTGGTCGGTGCGCTGCTGCTGGTGTGGATCGGCGTGAAACTGATCGCACCCGACGAAGATGGTCACGGCGACATCCAGACCAGCGACAAGCTGCTCGCCGCCATCAAGACCATCATCGTGGCCGACCTGGTGATGAGCGTGGACAACGTGATCGCCATCGCTGGTGCCGCACAGAACGCGGGCGAACACTCGACGCTGCTGGTGGTCATGGGTCTGCTGATCTCCATCCCCATCATCGTCTGGGGCAGCCAGCTGGTCATCAAGCTGATGGCGCGTTTCCCCATCATCATCACGTTGGGCGGCATGCTGCTCGGCTGGATTGCTGGCGGCATGCTGGTCTCTGACCCCGCCCTGGCCGACCCGGCCAACATGGCCTGGATGCCCAAGCTGTCACAGAGCGCCACCTTCCACTACGCCGCCGCCGTGGCGGGCGCCCTGCTGGTACTGGCCATCGGCAAGGCAATGGCCGCACGCCAGAAGCCAGCGGAAGACGAAGCCAGCGCCTGATCGGGCGGCTGAAAAACAGGGCGGCACCCTCGGGTGGCCGCCCTTTTTCATGGGGTCGATGCTATGCTGCCCCCATGAAACTCATCCTCAAATGGCTGCTCGCGGCCTGTGCCCTGCTGCTGGTGGCCTACCTCTACCCCGGTGTGCAGATCCAGAGCTTCACCTCGGCCCTCATCGCGGCGGCCGTGATCGGCCTCTTCAACATCTTCCTGCGACCCTTGCTCGTCATCCTGACGCTGCCAGTGACCGTGATCACGCTGGGCCTGTTCCTGTTCGTGATCAACGCCCTGCTGTTCTGGGCTGCGGCCAGCGTGCTCGATGGCTTCGGCGTCAACGGCTTCCTGGCCGCGCTGCTCGGCTCACTGATCTACTCGGTGTTGATGCTGGTCGTGGACGCGGCGCTCAAGCCGGTGTTCAAGGGCTAGCAGGGAAACACCCCCCGCGCCGCTTCGCGTGCCTTGCAGGCCGCGGCATCGTCGGAGCCGATGCCTCTTCGTCCCGTCCAAGCCTGCGCAGGCAGGCTTGGAGCCGCGGTCCTCAGCCCCCCTCAAGGGAGGACGGCACTGGCCGTCTGGCAAAGCCAGCCCGGCGGTGCCTCTGGGTGATGTTGCTTCATGCGGCGCGGGTAGCGGCTTCGGGGCCATGAAAAACTGAAGTGGCCCCAGGCTCGCGCTACTCGTTGCGCTCCAGCGCCAGTTCGCGCTGCATGCGCTCCACCTCGCGGCGCCGGCTGTCCACGATGGCCAGCTCCATCGGGTCCGCCGCCCGCTGGGCCGCCGGCAAGGCCTGAGCGGCACGGAAGCGGTCCGCCGCACCTTCGTAGTCCATGTGCGCGGCGCGCGATTCGGCCTCGGCACGGATCGACCGCAACGTTTGCCCCTGCGCCTGGTGCGCTCGCGCCAGCACCTGCCAGGCCATGGCGTCGCGCGGGTGATGCACCACCCAGGCCTGCAGGCGCGACACCGCACGCGCTGGAACCCCCGTGGCCAGCGCGGCCTGCGCGCCCAGCAACAGTTCCGCCCGCGAGTCGCCGGCCAGGGCCTGGTCGCGCAGGCTCGCCAGCAGGGCACCGTTCGGGTCCACGCGGCTGTTGCCGCCCGCGGCGGGCGCGGTCAGCAGCAGTTCCAGCATCAGCGCATCGGCGGCCGGTCTGGCGCTCGCCGCCACCGAACCCCGCAGGCGCTGCGCCAGATCCAGCGCCAGGTCGCGCTGCCCCAGGCGCTGCGCCGACAGGGCAGCTGCGTAGCGCACCCCGGGCGAAGCGCTGGCGCCTTGGCCGGTCTGCAGCCAGGCGCGCAGCCGGTCCGGCCCGTTTTCGGCCAGCACACGGGCCCGCGCCGCCATGAGGGCGTGCCGCTCGGCGCTGACGGTGGTGTCCACTGTCACCTGCTCGGAGGGGGGCGGTGTGGCACTGGACAACGCCGGCAGGTCGAGCCGTAGGCCTGCTGGCCCGCCGCTCGTGGGCGCATTGGCAACAGCGCCGGGCACTGCGGACTTGAGCGGCCCCACGCCCGGACCGGCCCTCGCCGTCGACAGCGGCAGGCGCGCCCGCATGTCGGCGATGCGCTCGCTGGTCAGCGGGTGGCTGCGCAGGTACGGGAACGAACCGTCGTCGTTGAGGCGCGAGGCCTGCTGCAGACGGTCAAACATGTCGACAAAGCCCTGCCCCTCAAAGCCCGCGCCGGTGAGCACGCCAAAGCCCACCCGGTCCGCCTCGCGCTCCATGTCGCGCGAAAAATTCAGTTGGGTCTGCATCGCCACCGCCTGGCTGCCCACGATGGCGGCGTTGGCCACCTCGGTGTTGGCGCGCGCGGCCAGCGCACCCAGGATCATGGCGCCCAGCATCCAGGGCGCCAAACGGTCCTGGCTCGACACCAGGCGCGCGATGTGGCGCTGCGAGACGTGGCTGAGCTCGTGCGCCATCACCGCAGCGAGCTCCTCGGGCCGCTCGGTCACCGCCAGCAGGCCGAGGTTCACCCCCAGATAACCGCCCGGCAATGCGAAGGCATTCACCCGCCGGTCACGCGAGATCATCAGTTCCCAGGCCAGCCGCTCCGACAGCTCCGGCGGCACATCGCCACGCGCGCGCGCCGCGCCCAGCAGCGGCTGCCAGATCGCCGACAGGTAGTCGCCCAGCACCGGATCGTCCAGGTAATCGGGGTCGCGGTAGATGTCGCGCGCGATCCGGTCACCCAGACGGCGTTCGGCCGCGATCGACATGTCCTGCTCGTCACCCAGGCTGGGCAAACCACCCCGTGTCGCACCAGCCCCCGGCGCGCCACCGGCCGCTGGATTCGTCTGTGCGTTCGACAACGACACCGGTACCGCCGCCAGAGCGGCCAGCAGCACGGGAACTGAAAAGAGACGGCGGGACAACGGGAATCGGGGGGTCGTCAAAAGGCGCATCCTCGTATGATGCCGCCAACGCCCACAGGTTTCTGTAAAGACCGCGCAAAGATCCCGCCATGAACCACCCGACCACCCCAACCCCCAGCCCGCTCACCCATTTCGACGCCGAGGGCCAGGCCCACATGGTCGACGTGGCCGCCAAAGCCAGCACGCACCGCGTGGCGGTGGCCGAGGGCCGCATCACCATGGAGCCCGCCACGCTCGCGCTGATCCAGAGCGGCAGCGCCAAAAAAGGCGACGTGCTCGGCATCGCCCGCATCGCCGGCATCCAGGGCGCCAAAAAGACCAGTGACCTGATCCCCCTGTGCCACCCGATCGCGCTCACGCGCGTGGCGGTCGAATTTGAGGTGGAGGCCGCGGCGAACAGCGTGCTGTGCCGCACCACCGCCGAATGCACCGGCCAGACCGGCGTGGAAATGGAGGCCCTCACCGCCTGCAGCGTGGCCCTGCTCACGATCTACGACATGTGCAAGGCGGTGGACCGGGGGATGACGATGGGCGGGGTGCGCCTGATGGAGAAGCGGGGCGGAAAGAGTGGGCACTTTGTGGCGGGCTGATGTCTGCGCCTGTGTGGCGTCAGCACTTTCAAGCCGAAGGGTTCAATGCGCCGCCATCGGCTCGATCTCAGCCTCGATCCGACTGGCCATGGCCCGCTCGGCCAGCTTCAGGTCGTGCATCTGCTGAAGATTGAGCCACGACTGGGCATCGCCGCCAAAATAGCGGGCCAGGCGCAAGGCGGTGTCTGGCGTCACGCCACGCCGCTCCAGCACGATGTCATTGACCCGCCCAGCCGGCACATGCAGCGCCCTGGAAAGCGCATTGGCACTCATGCCCAGCGGTTTTAAAAAATCCTCGCGCAAAACCTCGCCGGGGTGCACCGGCCGCATTCCGTTCTTGATCATGCTGCCCTCCTTGGCAAAAGAATCAGTGGTAGTCAACGATCTCCACATCGGCTGGACCTTCTGCGGTCCAAACAAAACACACCCGCCATTGTTTGTTGATGCGCACGCTGTGCTGCCCGACGCGGTCACCCGACAAGGCCTCAAGGTGGTTACCCGGCGGAGACCTCAGAAATTCCAGCGTGGTGGCAGCGGCCAACTGGGTCAGTTTGCGCTCAGCCACTTCCTTGAAGTTGGCAAAGCGCCTGGACTTGCCGGTCTCATAAAGCGCCTGCGTATCACCACACTTGAATGACTGGATCATGAAGCGTCATTTTATACCGCATACCGGTAAGCGGCATATTTTTCCGGTAACCCATATGAGACGCCAAAGAAGACCACGGTCAAAATCCGTTGCGCCACACCACCACCGAATGCACCGGCCAGACCGGCGTGGATATGGAAGCCCTCACCGCCTGCAGTGTGGCCCTGCTCACGATCTACGACTGTGCATGGCGGTGGACCGGGGGATGACGATTGGCGGGGTGCGGTTGATGGAGAAGCGCGGTGGCAAGTCGGGCCTATTTGTGGCCGGGTCCCGATCCCTGGCAACGGCGGGAAGTCAGAATCCATCCACTGGCAAATAGCCGACGATCTCCAGCGTGCGCGCATCAAGCACTGCTGTCCAGATGGATTTGCGGGCCGTCAGCGGCAGGTAGACAAAACTCTCTATCGGGAGACCGTTGTCTCGCAACCAGGCGGATACCAGCGCTTGTGCGTCATCTGACCGGGCAGCCAAATCAGACAGGGGTTTGGCCCGCTGGCGCATCGCGCTGCGATTGCTCTCACTCAGTGGCTGCCAGTACTCGGGCCGCAGTGACAGGTCTTTCCCCGCCAGCGCCAACTCAAAGGACTTCATTCGCTCCTCACCGTTGCGAGACTCGCGTAAGCCAATCAGGGGCACGCCAGCAAAAGGCAGGCGCCGAAACGGCGGATCGGCCTTGGGCAAGTCTGCCGGATCAACATCGACCGCGCTGACGGCCACCAGACGATCCACTTCATGCACCAGATACACCGGGCGCGACAGATAGACCGACCACAGACCGTATGCGAGCGCCAACAGTTGGATCGAAGCAATGACAAATAAGTCACGGACAAGCTCGGTGCGTGGTTTGCGGGTGTTGAACACCACCAGGGTCAGCAGCGGCCCCAGGGTCACATCCACCGACACCATCAGCCAGAAAAGGTCTTTTCCGCCGGCAATCACCCGGTAGGGATAGGGGAACCACAGCATGAACACTAGAGCGGACGCCAGGATTGCAACCAACGCCGAGACCGCAAGGTGCACGCCGGCAGCCCGAAGGCGAGAAGGCCAATGCCAGCCGGCGGTGAGGGAGGAGGCTTCGCTTGTCATTTCCGACCGTCAAAGAAAAGGCCCAAGGCACACCCTGGGCCAAACGCTCTGCCGGAAACAATCAGTCACCGGCACTCGCTGGGTGCGTACTTGGCGGGAAGTGTACCCATGGTGAGCGCCGGAAGATCACGGTCCGGTCCGCCGGAGACGGCATTGCTATCAGACGCACAGCCCCAGTCGATAGTGCCAGTTTCGTTGCCTGCCAAGGCATCTTCCAGCTGAAGTGGTCCACCCGCAACCTGAATGTAGGGCGTATACACCAGCGTGGCGTTCGCGGGTATGGCACCAACGTTCGCGGGGTTGAATTCCACGGTGATCTCACCGGTGACCCCATTGATCTGGACCTGGCTCACATACTTGGACACGGCGCCCAGACCGCCTACCGCGTTGTTGTAGGTCGTAGCTGAAGCGGCGAGGTCCGCTTGCGTGGTGGCTTCCGTGGACACAAGCAACCGTGCACCCTGCGCTATCGCAACACCCTCGGTGATTCGCGCCCGGACGGTGTAGTCCTGATAGGCCGGCAACGCCACCGCCGCCAGAATGCCGATGATCGCGACCACGATCATCAATTCGATCAAAGTAAAGCCCTGCTGCTTCATGAGTGCTCTCCAAAACGAATCCATTTGGAAACTACTGGACAAAAAAAGGGGGCGTCAAGCCCCCTTTTTCTAATGAGGCAATCGCCTCCCGCCGATCAGCGGCACTCGCTGGGAGCGTACTTGGCAGGCAGCGTGCCCAAGTTCAAGGCAGGCAGAGCGCGGGTCGCGCCGCTGGCCACAGCATTGGTCGTGGAAGCGCAGCCCCAGTCCATCGTGCCGGTGTCGGTACCGGTCAAGGCTGTGGCAAGTTGCACAGGGCCACCGTTCAGCTGGATGTACGGCGTGTACACAAGCGTAGCTGCGGCAGGAATCGCACCAATGTTGGCTTCGTTGAAGGTCACAGTGACTTCACCGGTCGCCGCTGCGATATTTACACCGGAAACGTACTTGGACACCGCGCCAGCGCCACCCACCTGGGCATTGAAGGTCGTGGCCAGTGCCGTCAGTTCAGCCGCCGTGCCGGCATCGGTTTCGACCAGCTTCTTGGCGCCCGTGGCCAAAGAAATACCTTCCGTCACACGTGCGCGCACGGTGTAGTCCTGATAAGCCGGCAGGGCCACGGCAGCCAGAATACCGATGATGGCCACCACGATCATCAGTTCGATCAGGGTGAAACCTTTTTGCATGGAACGCTTCATGAGAAAAACTCCTTGGGGTTGTGGGACAGAGACGCGTTCTACTGAGCAGGGTCCGTGCCAACCGGAAATGGCCTGGGTTCTGCGGCCTTTTTCACGCTTCGGCCGGGGCATGTGACGATTTGTGTCCTGTGATGCCTTTTGCTACCGACAATTTTTGTCACCCGCCCCCGGGGTGACGTTTTTTGTCAGAGCTCGAAGGTCTGCCCGGCGCTGAGCCAGCGGATGTCGTGGCGCACGTCGTCCAGCCGGCTGGGCGTCTGGTCAAAACGCTGGATCTCGTCCATGATGAGCCCGGTTTCGGCGGGCTTGGTGTGGGTGATGTAGATCGGATAACGCTGGCCGCGGTCGATCTGGTCGAGCTCTTCGGCCAGGGTGCTGGGCGCGAGGTGCAGGCTGCGGCGGGCGAGTGCTTTTTCGCGGTCGCTGAAGGCGGTTTCGATGATGAGCAGGGCCACGGGCAGCTGGTTGACGCGCTGCCAGAACGCAGGGTTGCGCTCGGTGTCGCCGCTGAAGACCCAGTGGCCCGAGGCGGTGGCGGCGGCGTAGCCGCAGGCGGGCACGGTGTGCACGGCCGGCAGCACCTCGATGGCCTTGCCGCCGACCTGCAGCACCTGCCCCACGGCGATGCTCTCAAATCGCACGAGCGGGGTGTCGGCGCTGGGAATGGCCGAAAAATCGGGCCAGATCAGGTTGTTGAAGATGTGGACCCGCAAGGCGGCGATGGTGCCGGGCAGGGCGTGCACCTGTAGCGGCGGTGCGCCCGCGGCCATGCGCAGGGCGGCCACGGCGTCGATCATCAGCGGCAGGCTGGCCACGTGGTCAAGGTGGGAGTGCGTGAGCAGCACATGGTTGATGCGGGCCATCTCGTCCAGGCGGAGGTCGCCCACACCAGTGCCCGCGTCGATGAGCACATCGTCGTCGAGCAGGAAGGAGGTGGTGCGGCAGCCTTGCGCGATGGCGCCGGAGCAACCCAGAACGCGTACCCTCATCGGTCTTGTCAGCGGTTGGCGACCCCATGGGCCGGGTTATTTGGACTCGAAAGTGGTGGTGCCGTCCCAATCGGCGTCGGGCGGCAACCGCCTCATGGAGGCTACCCGTTCGGCATACAGGCGGTAAAGGACTTTTTTGGCATTCTGACGCTGCAGGTTGAGCAGGTGCACGTCGCAGGCGTCCCAGTCCCGGGCCTGCCAGGCCTTGAACGCGAGCTTCCACTGGGCCAGCTCCCCGGTTTGTTCGGCCGTGAGCTGCTCGCGGCGCCCCAGCGGGGTGGCGATGGTGACGGCCTGGGCCTTGCCTTTGACGCGCACCCGGTCGAGCACCTGCCAGGCGAAGCCCGGCGCCTGGGCCTGGGTGGTTTCGCTGGCCACGATGTCCACGCCGTACAGGCGGGAGAGCCCCTCCAGCCGCGAGCCGAGGTTGACCGCGTCGCCGATCACGGTGTAACTGCGGCGCACGTCGGAGCCCATGTCGCCCACACACATGTCGCCGGTGTTCAGACCGATGCCGAGCTGGATGGCGGGCAGGGCGCTGCTGGCCCGCTCGGCGTTGATCTCCCGGATGGATTGCGCCATGTCGATGGCGGTCTGCACGGCCAGGCTGGCGTGGTTGGGCGTTTCGACCGGGGCGCCCCAGAAGGCCATGACGC
>Ga0209343_10001595_pt1 | contig 30361 bp, 26 predicted proteins | sample RifCSPlowO2_02_FD_184026 | JGI IMG/M metagenome (GOLD analysis project Ga0209343, IMG submission 184026) | Groundwater microbial communities from Rifle, Colorado - Rifle CSP2_plank lowO2_0.2 (SPAdes) (version 2) | ecosystem: Environmental > Aquatic > Deep subsurface > Groundwater | place... | reverse complement strand
TCTCTTGCTGTTTGGAAACTCACGACCCCGCGTTACCGCGACGCCGCTTCCTCATGCTACCGGGGCGCACGGACAACTCCTCGGACGGGACTTCAACCCGCTAGATTTACTGCTGTTACTGCGAACGATCAGGTTCGATTGATGATGTACCGGCGAATTACAGAAAACTTCGGGTATCGGGTTCAATATTCTTTTGTTGCTGTCATGGTCAACCCTGGGGTCAACTGAATTCCTTGACGATATGCTGCTGCCGGCGGCTGATGGCGAGCACTTCATCCAGGCCTTTCAGCTTTACCATCCATCCGCTTTCAGCTTCATCGGCGCCTTTCTCAAAGCCCCCTATCGCTTCTTTTGCAACCAGGCAATTGCGGTGGATGCGCACGAAGCGCGCGGCAAATTCCTTTTCCAATGCGCTGAGGGATTCTTCGAGAAGATATTCGTGTTCGGCGGTGCGCACCGTGATGTATTTCAATTCCGCGCGCAGATACAGCACTTGCTCAATGGGTATCAGATGTATCCTGCCACGCTCGTGGATGGAGAGGTGCTTGCGCGGTTCGGGCAACAAGTCGCGCAGCACTTCGGTTTGCACCGGAACCGCATTGCGTGCACGGGTGAGTGCATCAAACAAACGCCCCAGGCGGATCGGTTTGAGCAGGTAATCAATCGCGTGCAGCTCGAATGCCTTGATTGCGGAATCGCCGTATGCGGTGGTGAAAATAATCACCGGCGGCCATTTCATCCGGTTAACGGCAGCCAATTCGGTTGTGCCCAGGGCAGGCCCTTCGGCTTTGCTCAGGACAGGCCCTTCGGCTTTGCTCAGGACAGGCTTGGGCATTTTGTTGAGATGCTGCGCGAGTTCGATGCCGTCCATTTGCGGCATGCGGATATCCAGCAACACCACATCGGCGGGTGTTTCGATCAGTTTGTCCAGGGCTTCCTGGCCGTTGCTTGCTTCGCCTGTGATTATCAACGGCAACTGTTCGCTGCAATCGTTCAACAGGTCACGCAACCGATTGCGCGCGGGTGGTTCATCGTCCACGATAAAGACGCGCAGGGCCGTTTCGGTGGCGCTCATGTCGTTTTCTCCTTTACATAGGGCATCACGATTTCCACAGAATAATAGTTTTTTCCGCTGTCGACCTTATAACGTGCCTCGACATCGAATAACAGATCCAGCCGTTCACGGATATTGCTCAATGCGACCCTGTTGCCCTGATGGGGTTCATTGCTGCGCAATGTGTATGGGTTCTTCACGTTAAGATGCAATTCATCGCCGCTGCAGCGCAGCACGATATCGATACAGCCGCCTTGCGGCAACCGTTCAATACCATGATACACGGCGTTTTCCAGCAACGGCTGCAACAACAGCGGAGGAATCAGCGCGTCGTCCGGCACATCCTGCAAATGCCAATCCGCACGCATCCTGTCGCCTATGCGCAATTGCTCCAGGGCGATATATTGTTTGCACAGTTTAATCTCCTGGCGCAGCGGCACGAGGTCATCCTCTTCCGACATCGCCATGCGGAACAAATCCGCCATGTCTTCCAGCGCGGTTTCTGCTTGTTTGGGTTGGGCGCGCACGATGCCGAGCACGGCGTTGATGCTGTTGAATAGAAAATGGGGACGAATGCGCGCGCGCAGTACCTGCAAACGAGCATCGAACAAAGCGCGCGTCAGCACCTGGCTGCGCCAGCGAAAATGCAGCAGCAAAATGCCGCACATCAGCACGCTGATCAACATGAAACGCACCGCGTCAAAATAGGCGTCATCGCGGCCCAGCGGGCGATACACTTCACCGCCGAAATAATAGGTGGGCAGCGTCAACCCCAGCACCAGTGCGGTCACCGCCAGCGCACCGCGCCAGTAACCAAGCCGGTTCAACCACGGCTGAGCCGCCCACAGCAACAGCAGGCTGGCCAGCAGAATCGGCGTAAGCATCGTGGCGATTTCCATCATGCGCTGCGGCACGTCACCCCACGCATTCGCCAGCAAAATCGCCTGCAATAACGCAAAACCATTGCTGATCAGCAGAATGCGCAGCGTGACGCCAAGGTTGCGAAAGTTGGGCAACGCATCGGGACGAACGTTTTGTTTTATACTGCGCGACTTATTCATGGCGGGTAATCCTACCGTTTTTTCAGGTTCCATTCATGCTTCATTCTGGTACAAGTGGGGGCAGCGATGCAAGATAAAGATACATGGTCGGGGCGTTTTGGCGAGCCGGTGGCGGAACTGGTGAAACGCTACACCGCGTCGGTCGGCTTCGACCACAAGCTGGCCATGTTCGATATCCAGGGCTCGCTGGCGCACGCCCAGATGCTGGCTGCCTGCGGCATTATCGCCCCGCAGGACCTGAAAGACATTCAGCGCGGCCTGGCGCAAATCGAAAACGAAATCATCAGCGGCGAATTCGAATGGTCGCTGGATCTGGAGGACGTGCATCTCAACATCGAGAAGCGGCTTACCTCCCTGGTCGGCGATGCCGGCAAGCGCCTGCACACCGGACGTTCGCGCAACGATCAGGTGGCAACGGATGTGAGGCTTTATTTGCGCCATGCGATTGATGAAATTCGCGGTCTGATCCATGCGCTGCAAATTTCGATACTCGATCTTGCCGAAAAGCATACGAACACCATCATGCCCGGCTTTACGCATTTGCAGGTCGCACAGCCGGTCAGCTTTGCGCATCACCTGATGGCGTATTTCGAGATGCTCAAACGCGATGCGGAACGCCTCGCGGATTGCCGCAAGCGCGTCAACCGTCTGCCGCTGGGTGCGGCGGCGCTTGCCGGCACCAGTTATCCGATCAAACGCGAGTATGTCGCCGACCTGCTGGGATTTGACGGCGTATGCGAGAACTCGCTGGATGCGGTTTCAGATCGCGACTTCGCCATCGAATTTACCGCCTGTGCCGCGCTGATCATGACGCATCTGTCGCGCTTCTCGGAGGAGTTGATCCTGTGGATGAGCCCGCGTTTCGGGTTCATCGACATCGCCGACCGCTTCTGCACCGGATCGAGCATCATGCCGCAGAAAAAAAACCCCGATGTGCCGGAACTGGTGCGCGGCAAGACCGGGCGCGTCAACGGCCATCTGGTCGCGTTGCTGACGCTGATGAAAGGCCAGCCGCTGGCCTACAACAAGGACAATCAGGAAGACAAGGAGCCGCTGTTCGACACGGTGGAAACGCTGACGCAAACGCTGCGCATTTACGCCGACATGATCGGCGGCATCAGGGTCAAGCCGGAAGCCATGCGCATCGCGGCGTTGCAGGGTTATGCCACGGCCACCGACCTGGCCGACTATCTGGTGAAGAAGGGCATGCCGTTCCGCGATGCGCATGAAGCGGTGGCGCTGGCGGTGCGCTTCGCCGAACAGCGCGGCTGCGACCTGAGCGGCATCAGCCTCGCCGAATTGCAGCATTTCTCCGCGCTGATCGGGGAGGATGTGTATCAGGTGCTTACGCTGGAAGGATCCCTTGCCAGCCGCAACCATACCGGCGGCACCGCGCCGCAGCAGGTCACCGCGGCGATCGCGCGGGCGCGGGCCAGTCTTGCGAAATAGGATCGGCACAAAGGCCGCTTAAGAGACCTCGAAAAATTCAGGAGTAGCCCGGATGGAGCTCGCGGAATCCGGAAAAATGCGGAGTCATGAACCGCCCCGCATTTCGCGAAGCTTCATGCGGGCTACGAAAGCAGAATTATTTGAGGTTCCCTTAATTCCGCTTTGCGTTAAAAACGACAATCATTCTGCAGGGCGAGCATGGCGCACCCAGCGATGGTTCGGTTTTATTTGCGACAGGGTCTGCCGGGTAATCGTTCTGCGGCCTTCATTCACTGCTGTTGCCGTTCTGATTCGCGACATCCGGATGTTCAAACGATGCAAGTGAGGCATTGAATTCCTCCACTGGCACAGGACTGCCGAACAGATAGCCCTGATAGAACCTGCATCCAGCCCCCCAGAGAAATTCACGCTGGATATGGGTTTCCACACCTTCGGCAATTACTTCAATGCCCAGATTATGGGACATGCCGATAATCGTCTGAATAATCATCGCATCGGCAGATTTAACGCCAATGTTGCGCACGAATGACTGGTCGATCTTCAATTGGTTGAGTGGCAGTTGTGTCAGATACGCCAGCGATGAATAACCCGTTCCAAAATCATCCAGGGAGAAGCGCACCCCCAGCAGTTTCAATGCATGCATCTTGGCAATCGTATCGGCAACATTTTCGAGCACCGTGCTCTCGGTCAATTCAAGCTTGAGCAGCGATGGATCGATAAGGGTTAGCTCGATCATGTCGCTCACCTGTTTGACGAAACCCGGTTGACGGAACTGCCTCGCACTGACGTTGACCGCAAGCGACAATTCGCGGGTGAGCGGATTGCTTGCCCATTCCTTGAGTTGTGTGCAGGCCGTCTGTAACACCCACTGGCCAAGAGGCAGAATCAGCCCGGTTTCCTCCGCAACCGGAATGAAATTGGCGGGGCTGATCAGGCCTTGTTCCGGATGTACCCAGCGGACCAGTGCCTCTGCACCGATAAAGCGCTGATTGCTGTCAACCTGCACCTGGTAGTAAAGCCTGAATTCATGTTTGGGCAACGCCTTGCGCATTCCGGCTTCGATCTGGCTGCGAATTTCCAGCGCTTCCTGCATTGCGGGATCAAAGAAGCGCAAGGTGTTGCGCCCGGATTTCTTTGCGGCGTACATGGCTGTGTCAGCCTGTTTGAGCAAATCGTCGATATTTTGCCTGTTACTGGTAAACAGGGAGATGCCTATACTCGCCGAACTGTACTGCTCGATATCCTTGATCACATAGGGCTGGTTAATGGCCTTGAGCACTTTTTCTCCCACCACGCGCGCCTGCACGGCAGCTTGCGTACAGTCTCCGCTTAATTTCTCCAATAGCACCACGAATTCATCTCCGCCCAAACGCGCCAAAGTGTCGCTCTCGCGTATGCAGGTTCGCAGGCGCTGGCCCACTTCGATCAACAGCAGGTCGCCGATGTCGTGTCCTCTGGTGTCGTTCAATATTTTGAAATTATCGAGATCGATGAACAGGATTCCGGCGCAGGTCTGGTTGCGTGCGCTGGTTGTGACGGCCTGATGGAGACGGTCAAACAGCAGGCGCCGGTTGGGCAATTGGCAGAGCGGGTCATAAAAGGCAAGATTGTGTATTTTATCTTCAGCCTGCTTGCGTTCGGTGATGTCAAAAAATCCGCAAATGTAATTCGTGATTTTCCCGTCTTTGCCGACAACGGCAGTAATGGTCAACCATTCCGGATAGGTTTCTCCGTTCTTGCGGCTGTTCCAGATTTCACCCTGCCAGTAATTGTCGCGATGCAGGATCTCCAGCATGTTTGGGTAAAAGTTCGCATCCTGCCGGTCGAACTTGAGCATGCTCAGGTTTTTTCCGATAGCTTCATCGGCGCTGTAGCCGGTCAGTTTAGTGAAAACCTGGTTGACCCGAATGATCACCTCATCACTGTCAGTGACGATCATGCCTTCTTCGATCTCAAAGGCAATGGCGGCAATACGCAAAGCCGCCTCGCGCTCTTCCATCACCTCCATCATGCTGTTGAAGGCATGAGCCATATCGGAGATGTCCTTCGGCCCGGCAAGCACGGCTCGCACCTCGGATTCGCCTGCCTTGGCACGCCCCATGCTGGCCGACAACTGGTTAAGCGGACGCGTCATGCGGTTGCTCAGGAAGCGGATCATGAACAGGAACAGCAGCGCGAAGGAAAACGACGTGGCCAGGTTAACGACAAAAATGTCGGTGGACGTCCGGGTCATCGCCTCCTTGCTCATCACCACCGAAACCTGGCCGAGCAACTCGGGCGCGGCTGTCTGCACAGTGAATGGCGATTCTGCAGCAGGCTGTGTATACACCGGTGCAGCAAAACGCCATGCATGCGGGCTTTCCGTATCGAGAACGGCGCCGGCCTGTGTCCACCTGGAAACCCCGGCTACGGCGGGAAATTCGGCGGAGTTTGCGCTGCCGCGCATCAACAAGGTGCGCTGGTTGACGTCGCTTATTTCCAAACTGACCACGCCCGGGAATGCCATGGTCGCGTTCACTGCCTCAGCGGCATTGTCAGCCGAACCGTAAATCAGCGCCAGGGCGCTCTGGCGGGCCAGATTCTCGGTGATGCGCTGACCCTGCTCAAGAAGGTCGGAGCGTATCCGCTCGTTACTCTGCCACGATCCCACCAGAGAGGAAGACAATGACAGAAAAAGTATGCCGAGCGTAACCATGACGCCAAGCTGGCGCTCAAAAGTATACTTCTGGAGAAACTCGTTGAACTTTTTCTTCATCGGCGAGCTCGATTATTGCTCCGGGAAAGTCGTGTCAAAACCCGGCTGAAACCCCAGATTGAGTCCGAGGTGCTGTGCAGTGCGCAAGTTGACGGCGCTTTGCACGTCGCGCAATGGCATCATGCCGCGGCTTCTATAGCCGCCCGAGATCAATATGCCTTGCGCCAGAGTGGCAAGGCTCTTCCCCAGCGCCACGTTGTCAGGATAAAGCGAAAACAGTACGCCACGCCGGACGTGGGCGGAATTGCTGGAAAAAACGGCAAGGTTTTTATTCCATGATTCCTGCAGCACCAGAGGCAGTATTGATCTTTCTTCCACCGTGGTGGAATCCTGCGGCAACCACAAGACATCGCTGCGGCCGCCAGCCGCAGAAAAAATTTCCCGATAGAACCGTACCGCGCTGCGCAGATCGTGCGCCTCGTACGCCACCAGCTCCAGTTCCTGGGAGTGTGCGGCTTCCCTGGCCAATTTCATCAGCCAGTCGTTGAATCCGGGATCGTAGACGACGAACACACGCTTCGTCGCCGGCTTCAGCGCCTTCATGCGCGCAAACAGCAATGCGGGGTCCGGTGTCAGACTGATCACCGGTTGTGCGCGCGCCTCGTTCTCCGGCACCGTCAACACGCCGCCTACCACGATACTGATATTGTTGTTCAGTGCCGTTGCAGTCTTCATGCCCTGACGGCCGAGGGCTATCACCACTTTGGTATTCTGCTGGAGCAGACTGGCTTTCAGCACACCGATATCCGTGTCGGCGCCCACCGGATGGTTGGCTACCGGGCTGCCGACCTTGTCTTCGATACCCTCGATGATTTTCTCGAATATCCCGTGATAGGGCTCGCCGATGTCGGGATAGATCACTGCGATCGCATCTTTCCCGGCGGCAAATGCCGGTGATGCGACGACTAGCGCTGTGAGGAATAGCAGCACGACCCTAAGCAACATAAGCAGTGACTCTGCTGGCGGTGTTTGCCGGCCTGTAACCGGCCACTTGGTTGCCGTTAACCGGCGGCTTATGCCATTATGTTTTGATAGATTGGCCGAATGGCTATGCAAAGCCTTTGGGCAAACCGGGGCAACGCCGATTAAATCGTCATTGCGAGGAGCGTAGCGACGTGGCAATCCAGAAGTTCGTTTGATATCAAACAACTGGATTGCCACGCTTCGCTCGCAATGACGGATTGAGTGAATAAATCTGCGTTTCCCGAAATTAACCATCAGAACTGGTGGGTCAGTTCCAAGCGCCACTCGCGCGGGGCCAGCGGCAGGTCGTTGGGAATCAGGCCCGGTGCCGGAGACGGCTCACGCGCGTCGGCATCGAACAGGTTGAGCACTTTGAACGCAAAATCCCAATCGCTGTTACGCAACTGGCTGCGCAGCGTGAGGTCCACGGTGTGGTAATCGGCGATCGCGGGGCGGGGATCCGACGGTTCGCGCTTGCGGCCGGCAACGTAGTTGAGTTGCGTGTCCAGCGTCATGTGCGGCATGAAGCGCCAGTCCGCCCGTGCATAGGCGTGGTGGCGGGGCGCGTTGCCCGCATCCTGGTTGGTTGTCTCATCGATTGAACGTTGTTGAGCGTAGTTGCCCGACAGCCGCAGGTCGGAACGCGCTTCCCAGACCAGCTCGACTTCCATGCCCTGGCCGTGCTGCCGCCCGGCATTCTGTGCGGTATAGCTGGTATCCGGGTTCTGCACGAAACGAAGGATATCCCTCATCTGGTAGCGGAACAGGTTCAGGTTCGCCTGCAGGGTGCTGGCTGCCTGCCAGGCAAAAGCCAGCTCCACGGATTCGTTGGTTTCCGGTTTCAGGTTGGGATTGCCCAGCGCCACCGGATTGTTGATGTTATAGAGCTCTGAGAATGACGGCGGCCGGAAAGCACGGCCATAGAGCAGCTTGCTGGTCAGGTTGTAGGCGGTTTCCCATACCAGCGCCAGGCGCGGATTGGTGGTGGCGCCGAAATCTGAATAGCGGTCGTGGCGCACGCCGGCGGTCAGGTACCAGTCCCGGATGAAAGACCATTCGTCCTGGGCGTAAATATAGTTCACGCGGCGGCTGTGCGGTCGCAGGAAAGGCGCGCTGTCGCTCACGTCCGTCAACGGTCCCGGAGTATATGTTGCGTCGAAATTCTTGGTTTCCTGCGTGCGGTACAGGTTGTCATTTTGCGTGCCGGTGCCGAAGCGCAGCTTGTGGTTCTGCAGTCCGGTATATGCAGCCGACAGGTTGAAGCGCCAGTGGCGCTCCCATTTATAGGGGTTACCGATCATGCCGTTCGGAAACACCCCCGAGCCAAGATTGACACCTGCAGGAAAAAGCGTCAGATCGGATTTCTCGGTGATGTGCAGATAGCTGGCCTGTGCGGTCACATCCAGGTCGGGGGTAAAGTTGATGTCCTGCCAGGTGAGGTCGCTGGAGATGCGCTCGCCGTAATTTTTACCTGCGGGATCCAGTGCCGAAGCCACCCCGGCACCGGTGCCGACTTCGCGCTGCTGATAGCCGGCGCGCAGCCGCCATTTGTCACGCGACAGATCGAGGCGGCCATCGATCGCATCGCGGTCGAGGTTGACCGGTCCCGGCGCGAGAGTAGGATTGGATGACCCAGTCAGCGCGTCAGCAGCGACGATCTGGTGCTGGCCGTCGGTGCGGCCGACACGCAAATAAGCGGCAGCATCAAGGCCGCCCCAAGTGCCGCCGTGCTGCACCCAGGCATCGCGGCTGTTGAACGAGCCGAGGCGCAAACCGGGCTGGGTTCCGTCGATGTCAGTGGAGGTCTTGGTGATGATGTTGATCACGCCGGAAAAGGCATCGGCACCGTATAGCGCCGAACCGGGGCCGCGGATTACTTCGATGCGTGCGATGTTTTCCACCGGCATGCCGCCCCAGATTTGGGATCGGTTGCCGACGAACACGCCGGTGATGGGTATGCCGTTTACCAGCATCAGCACTTGGGGATTGTACTGGGTGTGGATGCCACGTATCGTATAAATTGGGTTGTAGAGAATCGGGGAGTGCGACACATGCAGGCCGGGCACCGTTTCCAGCACCTCGTCCAAATCCGCCGCGCCGATCGCGGCGATGTCTTCCGCGGTAATTACGGTGGCGACCGACGGCGCCCGTGCAATGGGTTGCCGGGAGCCGCTGGCGATGCTGACGAAGGACTTGTCGCCATAAGCCAGCGCCAATTCCTCTTCTTCCGTCGCTTGGCCGGCGCCGGCGCCGGCACTCCATGCCACGGCCAGTGCCACGGCCGTTAGACGCGCAATCAATTTATTCATGTTAGCCCCCGGACGCACAGAAATGAGCGTCCAATATCATTATATTTATTTAATGCTCGTCCCGGTAACAGGTTTGCGATCAGCCGGTAGAGTCAGATATTCGGTGTTTTGCTCCGCCAAGGACGGTGTGAAACACCTTCATACAGCATAACGCGGCAAGGCAGCGGAAACAACAGGCCTTCCGGTTTTTCCGCCGCATCCAGATAGCACGGCGGCATGCCGGCAAGAAAGACAGGGATGAAAAAATAATTAAACTCGCGCGGCGACATGCCGAAATCGGCACATATTGCTGCGTCAAGCCCGACAATATTCATGTGCATGCGCCAGCGCCCTTCTAACAGGATGCGCTCCACTTCAAAGGCGAGCTTGAGATGCGGCCCATTCTCAAGACCCTGTTCACGCACGATCGCCATGGTCGGAGCGATGCGTTCATCGGTCGGAACAATCGGTCGCCCGTAACCGCCGATGCCGCGCTTTTCCTTGAGTTCCGTGTGTACCAATGCTTCCAGGTCAGCGCCTTCGTCCACCATTATCTTGGCACGGGTCAAAAATTCACAGCACCGAAGTTGTGGAACTCCGCCATAAATTTGCGCCTCGGAAACCGCCAGTGCGGCGGCGATGCCGAGACTGCCGGTGCTGCGCGCCGTACCCGCGAGTGCCGCCACGCGGTTGTTCCACAGACGTGCATCAGGATAACTGGTGTGAGTCCAGATTACGTGCAGCACGCGCATCTGCTGCGGCGTATAGCGGCGGCCGGTGATACTGAACGCATAGAGTTCCAGCCAGTCGAGGTCGCCTAGCGAGGTAAATAAGTCCTGGCCGCGAAACACCGCGCGCTCGCCCGGGAAAATTGCTCCCATACGGGTAACCAATCTCCCAATATGTTCTTCCAGCAATTGCGGCCCGTTCATGCCGCATCCCCTGCGTGACTGGTATTGGCAGGGCCGGGATCGTTTTCCAGTTCGATGCGGAAGAAAGGAAAGTTCTTGTGGCCGTAATCCTTTTGCTCCAGTGCATGCACCGCTGCACCCGGCAGCCGCAGCAACAGGTGCAGCATTTCTCCCTGCGCCGGGCTGAATCCCAGATCGCGCAATGCCGCTGCCGCCACGCCGTGCATTGCCAGCGGCAGGCCGGCGGCGGATTCCAGCGACGCGCGGTTGGCTTGCAGCCAGGCCAGAGACGGTGCGCAATCCTGAGCAGTCCCGTAACCCAATCCGGCGAGATACGCCAGCGTTTGCCGCACCGGGGTGGCGCAGCGCACACCGTGCGGATCGAAACCGGCCGGGTGACCGGGTGCCGGCCAGACATCCGCCGGATCAGCTACAGGATTTGCCGCCAGCCCCGTTTGCCACAGCGCCAGGTCGGTGCCGCATGCCAGCCAGTCTTCCATCGCGAGGCGCATTTCCCGCGCGCCGCCGGAGGCGCCCGCGCCCACCGCTAGCGCGGCCATCAGACAGGATGCCGAAGTGGAACCGCCGACTCCGCCGCACATCGCGGCATGCACCGCCGCATCGCGCGGCCCGGGATTCGCCAGTGCGATGGCCAAGCCCTCGAGCAGTCTGGCCTGCTGTGTTGACGGCGCTTCGCCGCGAAACAGCAGGAACAGGTATTCAATCCAGCTTGCATGAACCAGCAGGTCGCCGTAAACATCGTAGCCGTGGCAATGACAGGTTGCCGCGGCGAACGAGTTATCAGGTTCGGCTTCTTCCTGCCAGATGCGGGTGTGGATAGTTTCCATATTTATCTCGCCGACCCCAGCGTCCTGAGCCGCAGTTCCATCGGCGGTGCTTCCTCCCTGTCAACGCGCACGTCCAGCACAGTCGGGCCCGGATGGCGCAGGATTGCGTCCAGGTCGAGACTGTCAAAATCCTCTGAGGTGCGAATCACATGGCCCGGGATGCCCATGGATTCGGCCAGCAGCCGGAAATCAACCACCGGCAGCTCGAAACCGACCGGCTCAGCACCGGCCAGGCGCTGGCCGTGCTTCACCATGCCCAGCGCCGAGTCGTTGAGTATCACGAATACCACGCTGAGCTTCTCGGTCAGAGCCACGGTCATTTCCTGGCCGTTCATCAGCAGGCTGCCGTCCCCGGTGATGCACACCACCGGTACCGCACGGTTGCCGAGCGCAGTGCCGACCGCGCCGCCGATGGCCCAGCCCATCGGGGCGAAATTCATCGTGACGCGCATCCATCCCCCTGCACTGTGCAGGTGGTCGTGCATAGCCAGATCATGGATCGCCCAGGTCGTGCTGTTGCCGGAATCAACCAGGAAACGCGTATCGGGCGGACTGCGCCAGCCGAGTTCGCGCATCAGGTACTGGGGCTTGATGGGCGCGCCGGCGGTTTCAGATTTGAACGGATCGTTAACCGTACTTTTCTTGAATCTCAGCTTTTCGCCGGCGGAAATCTCTGCCGGACCATCCCTGCGCAACGTTCGCAGCAGCCGCTCGAACACCGGGCGGATACCACCGCGTACATGCAGACGCGCCATCGGCGAGCGCGCAAGGTGCGCCTCCAGGGGATCGATATGCACCAGCCGGTTGTTCAATACCGCTTCGCTCCAGCCGTTGCTGGTCCATTCACTCAGATTGGAACCGACTACCAGAATCAGATCCACAGCCTTATCCTCCATCGCCGCAACGGCAGACCGGTGGCCGGCGAACCCGAACACGCCACGGTACAAAGGATGACGCGGGCTGATGAATCCCTTGGCGTCGGGCGTGACGACAAAAACCGCGTCCATCCTCTCCACCAATTCGAGGATGAGGTCTATGGCATTCCCGCAGCCGCTGCCGATCAATACCACCAACTTCTTTGCCTGCGCAAGTTGCGCCTGCAATTCCCGAACCGCCGCATCATCGACGGCAGCCAGCGGCCGCAGCAGATGCGCCAGATTATAGGACGGCCCACTCTTTAACAGTGTGCGCTGCACGTCCACCGGAATGCTGAGGTGAACCGGGCCTGGTGTAGGCTGGTATGCGCCCAGCAGTGCATTGGTCAATTGTCTTTCCAGTTGGTCTGGATGGGATATCAGGGCGCTATAGCGGGTGCAGGTACGAAACATCGCGACCGTGTCTATGCCGGCCCCGGATGATTCCTGCAATGCCCCCCGGCCCAGCAAAAGCAGCGAGGGCTGGCCGGTGATGACCAGCAGCGGAATCTCGTTCTCATAAGCGCAGGCTACACCGGTGATGAGGTTGGTGGCACCCGGGCCGGAAGTGGCACAGCACACGCCGATCCGGCCGGTTTCACGAGCATAGCCATCGGCCATGAAAGCGGCTCCCGATTCATGGCGCGCCACTACCGGACGCGGTCCGCCGCGCCGGGCGCTGCGCGCGAGCGCGTTGTACAGCGGCTCGATGGCGCCACCGGGCACACCGAATACAAACTCGACACCGATTTGTTCCAGATAGGCGACCAGCAGATCAGTCGCTTCCAAAGGTTGTGGTTCTGCTTCGAGAACTTGTTCTTGCAGTATTGCTGTCATTGACTGATCACTGATCCCATTTCAAATCGCATCACCACTATTGTTCCAACCCTGGAGACTTTGCATCTCCGCCGTGAACGAAACGATAGCACCGTGAGCGCACTATACCGGGCTGCGCGGTAGATATTTTCGCCACATCAGCCTTGCCGGGTAGTGCGATTTTTATCGCTGATTTGAAGTGTAGCAGATGTTAACGCGGGAAGGTACGCGCGCTAGCCTGACGGGAGCCATGCGCGGTTTATTGCAGCAATCGATCCCTCCCCGTTGCAGGGGAAAATCAACATGCTGTTTCAACTGGAATAAGGGGCAGTAATGAAGGGCAGTAACAAAGGGCGGGGGAAGTTCGTTAAACGATCAGCCCAAATTCGATTAGCTTTCGGACTACCCGCACAGCATTTGTTTGAGTTCCCCGCTCTGATACATTTCGGTCATGATGTCCGAGCCTCCGATGAATTCGCCGTTGATGTAAAGCTGCGGGATGGTTGGCCAATTGGCGTAGTCCTTGATTCCCTGGCGGATTTCCGCGTCCTGCAGCACATCGACGGTGAATAGCTCTGTTACGCCCAGAGCGTTCAGAATGCCTACCGCCTTGGCCGAAAAACCGCACTGGGGAAACTGCGGGCTGCCTTTCATGTACAACACGACCGGGTGCGTAGTGACCTGCTCGTGGATGCGTTTTTGAATGTCTGTAGTCATGATTAGATTACCCGAATAAATTTGTCAGACATTCTAAGAGTACAGCGAACATCGAGTCAAGCCGGTATGTGCTTCTGAGTCGCTGACAACGCGCAGCCGTCACCGGCTATTTTTTGGAGAGGTGTTTGATTCCCGCCAAAGAAAATTCCACGATGTGCTCGGCGATCGCCACGATTTCCTCGTGGTCGTAGCGCAGTTTGTGATGCAGGCGTTGCAGCACCGGGTGTGAATGGCGGTAGAACAAACACTGGCCCAGGATGCTGTAAACGCAGCGGCGCTGCTCGGCTGCGCCAACTTTTTTGCCCCCGCCGCTATCGTCAAGGATTTCGCGCACCAGCAAGCCCAGGAATTCGTGCAGGGGCGCGATCGCCTCGCGCACGATCTTGTCCAGCGCAGGCGTAGGATCGGCCAGCTCGCGCGCCATGATCCGGCATTGCGAGGAAGGATTGTTTTCATCCAGCAGCATCAGCATGAAATCGCGGATGAACAGGCGCAGGCGCGTCCTGGGGCTTTCGTTGGCGTTGGCTTTCTGCAACGCCGCCAACGGTGCAAAATTCAGCGCCTCGGCAAGCAAGCCATCCTTGCTGCCAAAGTGATAATTAACCGCGGCGCCATTCGCCTCGGCACGGCGGCATATCTCGCGTACCGTCGCTCCCTGAAATCCGCGCTGTGAAAAGACTTCGCGCGCCGCATCCAGCAATCGCGCGCGGGTCAGCTCGCTGGCGGTTTTCGCTTCCGCTGTCTCCCTCATCTGGCGGATGCATCCTGCGCGGTTTTTCCCGGCAAATCGTTGCCCTCTCCGGCAAGCGCCTTGTAAAGCTGCGTTGACGCGCCCAGCCACATACGCCGTACTTGCGCCGCGCCCTGTTCGGCGCTAAAACTTTCGCGTTGCGCATCCAGCACCTCGAGGTGATTGGCGATACCCGCCTGATAGCGTGCATCCACCAGACGCAGCCGATGCTTCTGCGCTTCTGCATTGGCTTGCTGCGCTGCAAGGTGTTCGGAAAGTTTGTCGCGCGCATTCAACAAGTCTGCTACTTCGCGGAACGCCTGTTGGATGGTTTTTTCATATTCCGCAACGGCGATCACCTTGCGCGCCTCGGCGACGTCCACATTGGCGGATGCGCGCCCGGCGTCAAACAGAGGCAGGCTGAGAACCGGCTGGAAAGACCAGGCGTTATTGCCCGCGCCGAACAGTCCGGACAGGCTGCTGCTGGCCATGCCCATGCTTCCCGTCAGCGAAATGCGCGGGAAAAAAGCCGCGCGCGCCGCGCCAATATTGGCATTTGCAGCCATCAGCTTCTGCTCGGCTGCCAGCACGTCGGGGCGTTGCAGCAACACTTCGGCAGGCAGGCCCGCAACAATGTCAGAGGTAATCCCCTGTTCGGCGAGGTTGCGCCCGGCCGGCAGATCCTTCAGCTCGGCCACCGGCCGCCCCAGCAGCAAGTTGAGCAGGTTTTCTGCGGCGGCTTGCTGCCGTTCCAGATTCGCGCGCTCGGCGAGCGCGGCCTGATATGCGCCATCCGCCTGAAAAAAATCGAGATCGCCGGACACGCCCAGTTCGCGGCGGCGCGCTATCAGGTCTCTGGCTTCCGCGCGCGTCCTGACTGTTTCGGCAGCGAGTTGCGTGCGCTCGCTCATTTCCAGCAGCGACAGATAGGCGTTGGCGACATCGGCGATCAGCGACAAACGAAACGCACGCTGCGCGGCCTCGGTAGAGAGATAACCGGCTTTGGCAGATGCGTCGAGGCTGCGGACACGCCCCCAGAAATCCAGCTCATATGACACCAGGCTAAAACCCGCGTCATAACGCTGGATATGCAACTCGCTGCCGGTTATCGACGCGCTGGCGGGCGTCAGCGAAGCCGTGCGCGACCCGGTCAGGTTGACGCTTGGAAAGCGATCGGCATGCTGTATGCCATATTGCGCGCGAGCTTCTGCGATTCGCGCGGTGGCGATGCGCAGGTCGCGGTTGTTTTCCAGTGCTGCCGCAATCAACGCCTGCAAACGCGGGTCGGGAAAATATTTTTGCCACTCGCCGGGAGCGAGCGCCGTTCCCGCTTTCAATTGCACACTTTCCGGCCATGCTGCGGGAACCGGCGCGGCGGGCCGCTCGTAGTCCGGCATCAGGGAACAGCCGCCGATGGCCGCCGCGATGACAATCAGGGTGAATTTATTGGTGGTCTCAATCATGCTGATTCACCTGATGCTGGGCAGCATTGCGCACCCGGCCGGGAAAGATGCGGCGGACGACGACGTAGAAAACCGGCACAAAAAATACTGCCAATACCGTCGCGGCGATCATGCCGCCCATGACACCGGTGCCGATGGCATGACGACCGTTCGCGCCCGCGCCGGTGGAAATGGCCAGCGGCAGCACGCCCAGAATGAATGCAATGGAGGTCATCAGAATGGGACGGAATCTCAGGCGGCACGCTTCCAGCGTGGCATCTATCAGGTCGTGCCCTTTGTCCTGCAAATCGCGGGCGAACTGGATAATCAGGATCGCGTTCTTCGCCGCGAGGCCGATGATGACGATCAGGCCGACCTTGAAGTAAATATCGTTGGGCAAACCGCGCAGCGTGACGGCGGCCAGCGCGCCGAGTATGCCGATGGGCACCACCAGGACCGCGGCGAACGGGATGGACCAGCTCTCATACAGTGCCGCAAGGCACAGGAATACGGCCACCACCGAAAGTCCGAACAGGAACGATGCCTGGCTACCGGAAAGCCGCTCCTCGCTGGATGTCCCGGACCATTCGAAACCGAAACCGGGCGGCAGCTTGGCAGCGACTTCTTCCATCGCCAGCAAGGCATCACCGCTGCTGCGGCCGGGAGCGGGGCTGCCGGAAATTTTCATCGACGGCATGCCATTGTAACGATCCAGCTTGGGCAGGCTCACAATCCAGTGCGGCGTGGCAATTTCCGACAGTGGCACCATGCTACCCTGCGCGTTCCGCAGCGGCAGCCGCAATATCTGTTCCGGCGTGGTACGGTTGTCCGCCTCCGCCTGCATCTGCACCCGCAGGATGCGGCCTTCACGCACAAAGTCGTTGATGTAGGCAACGCCGAGCGCCGACTGCAAGGTTTCGTTCAGGTCGGCGATCTCTATGCCCAAGGCCCGCGCTTTCAGGCGATCGATGTCTATCAGTAACTGCGGCCCCGGCTCCTGCCCTTCCGGCCGCACGCCCATCAGCGCGGGATGCTGGCTTGCGATACCCAGCGCCATGTTGCGCGCTTCGATCAGTTTTTCGCGCCCCTGGCCGGTACGGTCCTGCAGGCGGAAATCAAAGCCGCCGACCGCCGCAAGTTCGGGAATCGGCGGCACGTTGATGGCGAAGATCATCGCCTGCTTGATGCGGAACAACGCCATGTTGGCGCGCTTCACCAGCGCAGGCGCAGAACTGTCCGGGCCGGGACGCTCATCCCAATCCTTCAGGCGTACGAACACGGTCGCTGCGTTTTGCCCGCGGCCGAAGAAGGAAAATCCGAGCACGCCGATGACGTGATCCACCTCCGGTTGCTTGAGATAAAACTGTTCCACTTCGGACAACACTTCCTGTGAGCGCTCGCGCGTCGCGCCTGGCGGCAACTGGACCACGTTGACGAAATAACCCTGATCCTCTTCCGGCAGGAAGCTGGTCGGCAAATGCACGAACAGCCAACCCAGGGCGCCCAGAAGACCCGCGTAGAGCGCCAGATAGAGTCCGGTGCGCTTCAGCACGCCGCCTACCCCGGACTTGTAACGCTGGGTGGTTCTGCTGAAGAAACGATTAAACCAGCCGAGCAAACCTTTCGTCGGCACCATTTCATGGCCGGGTGAGTTTTTTAACAGAGTAGCGCACAGCGCCGGGGTCAGGGTCAACGCCATCAGCACCGAGAACAGGATGGTCATGATCAACGTGACCGCGAACTGGCGGTAGATCGCGCCTACCGAACCGCCGAAGAAAGTCATCGGGACAAATACGGCGCACAGCACCAGCGTGATCGCGATGATCGCGCCGAAAATCTGCCCCATGGCCTTGCGCGTTGCTTCGCGCGGAGGAAGGCCTTCCTCGGCCATGATGCGTTCCACGTTTTCCACCACCACAATCGCGTCATCCACGACGATGCCGATGGCCAGCACCATGGCGAACATGGTCAGGGTATTGATCGAATAGCCGACGGCATACAAACCCACCATACCGCCGACCAGCGCGATCGGCACGACGATGCTGGGAATAAAGGTAGCGCGCAGGTTCCCCAGGAACAGGTAGATGACCAGGAATACCAGCACCATGGCTGCCGCCAGCGTCTTCACCACTTCGCCGATCGAGATTTCGACGAACCTGGATGTGTCGTAAGGCACCAGCCAGTCCACGCCCCTGGGAAAGAATTTTGCCAGTTCCGTCATCCTGGCCTTGACCGCCTTGGCGGTATCCAGCGCGTTGGCCGAGGGAGACAGCCGGATTGCCATGGCCGCGGCCGGCTGCCCGTCAATGCGCGCGGCGATGGAATAGTCCTGCGCCCCCAGTTCCACCCGCGCCACATCCTTGACCCGCACCGAGGAACCATCCGGATTGGCGCGCACGATGATGTTGCCGAATTCTTCCGGCGTGGACAGCCTGCTTCTGGTGACGATCACCGCGTTCAACTGCTGGCCGGGCGCTGCCGGTAATTGACCGAGTTCGCCGGTGGCGAGTTGCGTATTCTGGGCGCGCACGGCCTTGGTGACGTCGCCGGGGGTCAGGTTATAGGCATGGAGTTTTTCGGGCTTCAGCCACAGCCGCATCGAGTATTCGGTGCCGAACAGCATCGCCTCGCCCACTCCCGGCACGCGGCGGATGTTCTCCAGCAGGTTGGCGGCGGCATAGCTGCCGAGCGCCACATTGTCGCGGCTCTTGTCCGGCGAGATCAGCGCGAGGATCATCAAAAAATTGCGCGCCGACTTCGCCACGGTTACGCCCGCCCGGCGCACATCCTCCGGCAGGCGTGCTTCGGCGCGCTTGACGCGGTTCTGTGTTTCGACGGAAGCGACATCCAGGTTGGTACCCGCTTCGAAGGTCAAAGTAATGGTGCCGACGCCCAGTTCGGAGGACGAATCCATGTAGAGCAAATTCTCGATGCCGTTCAATTCCTGCTCGACCAATGCGACAGCGGTTTCCTCTACCACCTGTGCCGAAGCTCCGGGGTAGTAAAGCGTGACCGCCAGGGCAGGGGGAGCCACCGCCGGATAGGATGCGACCGGCAGATTGCGAAGCGCCAGCCCGCCGCTCAACAGGATGATGAGGGCGATAACCCAGGCAAAGATCGGGCGGTCGATGAAAAATTTTGCGAACATGGCCGACCCTAATTCTTCTCAGCAGAGTTTGCTGCAGGGGTCGAAGATACCGCGACGGCTGGTGTACCCAACGGCACCGGCTTCACTACAGTACCCGGGCGCGCTTTCTGCAAGCCGTTCACGATGACCTGTTCTCCGCCCTTGAGCCCTTCGGCAATCATGAAATCACCGCCGGACATTCCCCCTGTTTTTACCGGCATCGGCGTTGCCTTGCCTTCAGCGCCAACCACCATCACAAATTGACCCTGCGGGCTGGCTTGCACGGCGCGCTGCGGCACTCGTATGGCGTTTTCAGCCACCGATTCCGGGAAGCGGATGCGCACAAACATGCCGGGCAACAATTCGCGTCTGGGATTGGGGAATTCAGCGCGCATCGAAACGGAACCCGTGCCCGCATCAATCGCCATATCGGTGAAAAATATTTTCCCAGGCAATGGATAAATGCTGCCGTCTTCGAACAACAGCTCCACTTTTGCGGTGTTGGCATGTTTGAGCTTGCCCTGCTTGATCGCCTGCCGCAGGCGCAACAAGTCGGATCCCGATTGGGTGAAGTTGGCATAAACAGGATCGAGTTGTTCGATGGTGGCCAAAAGCGTCGCTTCGCCCTTGCCGACAAACGCACCTTCGGTCACCAGCGCACGTCCGATATGCCCGGAAATGGCTGCCGGGACACTGGCGTTTTCCAGGCTTTCCTCTGCACGGATCAGTGCAGCTTCTGCCTGCATTGCCTTGGCAGCGGCCAAGTCATACTCCTGTTGGCTGACCGCCTTGATTTTCAATAACGGCTTGTAGCGCTCAACATTCTGCCGCGCAATTTCCAGGTCTGCCCATGCGGATTCGGCTGCTGCTTTAAAGGTGCGCGCATCAATCTGAAAAAGGGATTCGCCTGCTTTCACCTCGCTGCCTTCCTGAAACAAACGCTTTTCGATCACACCTTCAACCCTGGCGCGCACCTGTGCGGTGCGGTAAGCCTGCAACCGCCCCGGCAAGTCCTGGGTAAGTGTCGCATTGCCTGTGGCAACGGTTATCACGTCCACTTCCGGAGGCGGTGGCATCGCCGCGCCCGGACCGCCGGGGCCCGCAGCCGGCTTATCGGCGCCGCCGCAACCGGACAACAGTGCAATCAGAAAAAGTGCTGGGATGAGAAGCTTGGTCAAGGCAGCCATGAGATTTTCCGCAATAGAAAAAGGACGAATTGGATACGCGCTGCAACTTGCCGGGTGATTGCCGCTGCAACCGGCTCAGGGCGGAGGGGTATCCGGCAGAGAGGAAAGTGTATCAAACGCGTGTTTGAAAGTAAATTGAACGATCGCTTCAATGCAAGTGCGCAAAAATCGTGTCATCGCGCCAGCATATTGACAGCCGCAGCAAGGCCATGGAGACTCACGCCCGGTTCGGCGCAGATAGAAGAAATGCCGAAATCCTTATTTCCAACCGCCCGGATAGCCAATGGGTTACACAATCAACAACGTCCAATAATGAACATCATCCTTACGCGTGTTTCTTCTGCCGTCCCCTCATTCGCATTTCTCCTGCCCCTTATCCTTGGAGGATGCGGCGAGCGGGCAGCCGTCAATCCAGCTGACGCTGCCCCTGCGGTGCATGAGAAGGAACTAACCAGCGAAGATTACTTCGCGCAGTTGCACAAAGAGGCCGAGACAGGAAATGCAGAAGCCCAGTTCAAGCTTGGCTGGATCTATATGCATGGGGAAGGCTATACGGGGGTGATATTCATGCGTGATGTGCCCAAGGATACCGACAAGGCTCATGAGTGGTATCAGAAAGCGGCTGCACAGGGGAATGCTGAAGCACAATACAACCTCGGGATGCTGTACAGACTGGGTCTGGGCGTCAAAGCAGACGCTAAAAACGCCTTTGTGTGGCTGCAGAAGGCAGCCGCGCAAGGAAATGACATCGCGCAATACAATCTCGGCGTCATGTACGCCGAGGGTGCCGGAGTAAAACGCAATCTTTCCAGAGCCTGCGCATGGCTGGCGCTGGCAGCAGCACAGGGTAACGAAAAAGCCAAAAAGAACTATCTTGAAATCGACGCGAAGCTGACCGAAGAGCAACGCGCCGAGGGACAGCAGCTTGCCGCCAGTTGGAAAAAAGGCAACATCATCTGAACAGGGCTAACGCGAGCCCACGTCTGGCTTGGTGAGTGCGGCGCGGCGTAGTTGATGCGGCGACGGTGCCGGAAAGCAGTCCGGGGCCGCTGCTTTAGTGCGCAACTGGGGCTACGTCCCTGAGGTCACCGAAAAAGCTGGGTCAGTTCACTCCGTCCCCATACCGTCCGGGATACCGCCATCATTGCGGCTCACGCGACGGGCGGGTATTCATACCAGCAAATATCCGATTACTTTGGGGTACATTTCACGATGGTCGGAAGAATTATTCGGGGAGGCGGGTCATGAGTGAAGTTGCAGCATGCTACTTTGCTAGACCTGACCCCGTAGTCGCTAGTCTTTGCTAGACCTGACCCCGTGGTCGTCTGTTCATCCCCGATATGCCCAATGTACCGCCACAAAATATGCCGGTGCTGATCGCGCAAGCGAATCAGGCACAAGCAGGCGACGTAAAGACCGTCCGCACACTTGGTGTTTGTTTCCCGGCACCAAAAAAATATATTCGCTGGAAAACGTCATTGAACCGATAGGAGATGCGAGGGCATACCTGCGCATGTATGAACACCAAAAAGTTAAAAAGCCCGCTACGACCACTGTGCTGCAACAGCCCAAGCATGGCATCTTGCGTTTGCAAACAGAAACTAATTATTTTGAATCGGGTATATTTGATCCAACAGTCTCAAGTTACGCCTACCTTCCCGAAAATGGTTATGAAGGCAAGGACAGGGCTACCGTGCTGGTGGATATTGATGGCATCAAAATCAAAGTGGAATACTTTTTCCAGGCGATTAGCGGCGTACTCGGCAATACCGGTTCGACAGACCGATGCAGAAAGGGGCCTTACTGGAAAATCTCCTCCACCCTCGGCGCCAACAGCATCATCACCTCCGTCGAATACCAATCGCCAATCACCGATGCTGGCACATCGACCACCGACACCGCCGCCTTGGCCTCTACACTCGGCACAGGCATCCTGACCAGCCTCGCCGTCGACACATCGGCTATCACGTTAAACATCGCCGATCTCGAAGGCGGCGCAGTCGGCCAAGCGGTTGGCAACATCATCACCTTGGATGACAACGCCGCCGGCCACAACTGGTTCATCGACACCACCCCCTGGTACAACAGCGAATACCTCCCCACCTCCAACCCTTACGAGTTGGTTGCGAAAGAGGGCACTACCGCCTACGGCAAAATGGACATGCTCTCCGTATAGCTGCACGAATACGGCACGCTCTGGGCACCGAACACAGCGCCGACAACCATGACTACATGGCCACCACATTGACCCCCGGCGTACGCCGGTTGCCGAGCGCCGATGAGCTGGCGTTGATGCAGGACCTTGTAGCGCAAGCCAAAGATGGTTTGGTAGTTGCATCGGCGGGTGGAACCCGCCCTACAACACCCGACAACGCACCCATCCCCTTGCCGAACCCACTGGGTGCGGGCTTCAGTGAACCAAAAGTACCGAAGTAGATTTCTTTTTGACAACGTACTAAAGGGCTCAGCTTCGCATTGCATTTCTTCATTTTGCCCTCTCGATGAATCGAGAGGGCAAAGATCGAATTAGTCTGGATCAACCGGGGCCTCGCGATACTAAGGAGAAAGCGAGGTCCCCGCATATCCCCGGGCTGACGCGGGCCAACCTGCATTCTTCGCTTCGCTCTGGCTTCAGCATCCCCGCAAATACATATAAATCAATCCAGGGCAGCAGGACTTGCTATCATAGTGCGCCTTAACCTTAAAACGCATTGATATAGGATAGCAAATGGCCAAACCAAATTACACATTCGAGAAGCGGCAGAAGGAAATTGCCAAAAAGAAGAAGCAGGAAGAAAAGCGGCTGAAGAAAATTGCGCCACAGGCCGAGCAATCCCAGGAAGAAATTATCCCGACGCCTGCTGCTGAGAAGACTGACGCCTGATCCCGTTGCGAAGCACGCTGCATTCCGGGCAGCATCAAGTCCATTTATCCCCAGTCAAGCGCTATCGGCTAGAATGCGCAGCATTAACCTACTAGCCGAGCATTATGGTTCCCCACCTTACCACCGCCCTGACCGGCCAGCTGCTTGATCTGGAACGGCGCTTGCTGAATTCCATGCCGACTATCGAGCATTGGCTGCGCACGCAATGGCTGGATCACGCTGCGCCGTTTTATGCCTCGGTGGATTTGCGCAACAGCGGTTTCAAGCTGGCACCCGTGGACACCAATCTGTTTCCCGGAGGATTCAATAATCTCAATCCGGATTTTCTGCCGCTGTGTGTGCAGGCCATGCAGAGCGCTGTCGAAAAAATCTGCCCGGAAGCGCGCGGGGTGTTGCTGATACCCGAGAGCCACACGCGCAATTTGTTCTATCTGCAGAACGTCGCTCAGATCGTCAAGATACTGAAACAGGCCGGGATGCGCGTGCGGGTAGGCAGTTTGCTGCCGGAGATCACCGCGGCGACCGCCTTCCAGTTGCCCGGCGGCAATGCATTAACCCTGGAACCGCTGGTGCGGCGCGGCAACCGGCTTGGCCTGGATGGTTTCGACCCGTGCGTGGTACTGCTCAACAACGATTTGTCCGGCGGCGTGCCGGATATCCTGAAAGGCCTGGAACAGGCGGTATTTCCGCCGCTTTCGGCCGGCTGGCACACGCGGCGCAAGTCGCGGCATTTCAGCGCTTATGATCGCGTGGCGAATGAATTTGCGCAATTGATTGGCATCGACCCGTGGCTGATCGATCCGTATTTCGCCGTCTGCAATAAGGTCAACTTCCACGAGCGTGTCGGCGAGGAATGCCTCGCCGCGCATGTGGATGACGTGCTGAATATGATACGCGTGAAATATGCCGAATACGGCGTGAAGAACGATCCGTTTGTCATCGTCAAGGCGGACGCGGGAACATACGGGATGGGCATCATGACTGTGAAGGATGCCAGCGAAATTACCGGCCTGAACCGCAAGCAGCGCAACAAGATGGCAGTAGTCAAAGAAGGCATGGAAGTCTCCGACGTGCTGGTGCAGGAGGGGGTGTACACCTTCGAGCACATCAACGATGCGGTGGCCGAGCCGGTGGTATATATGGTCGATCATTATGTGGTCGGAGGCTTTTACCGCGTGCATACCGAACGTGGGATAGACGAGAACCTCAATGCGCCGGGTATGTTCTTCGAGCCGCTGGCCTTCGAGGCTTGTTGCACGTTGCCCAACCCGGATTGCGAACCGGATGACACGCCCAACCGCTTTTACGCTTATGGCGTGGTGGCACGGCTGGCGTTGCTGGCCGCATCGCTGGAAATAGAAGACAGATGAAAGTGGTCTTGTCGCGGCTGCGCCGCGCCTTTCATTGTTATGCCGCGCAGCGGGCAAAAGTCTGTCTCCTGATCCCTGCTATCTGTCTTCTGTCCGCCTGCGAAGGCAAAGAACCGCTGTATCAGGAACAGGGCTATGTGTTCGGCACGCTGGTCGATGTAAGCATCTATGGCGAAACAGAGCCGCGATCCAGGCAGGCGGCGAGCGAGGTAATGCAGGAGTTTCAGCGGCTGCACAACATGCTGCACGCATGGCAACCGAGTGAACTGAGCGAGCTGAATGCGGCGTTTGCCAGGGGCGAAAGCAAGGCAATTTCGGCGGAACTGGTCGCGATGCTGCAGGATGCCGCGCAGCTTTCGCAGCAGTCGCAGGGTATGTTTAATCCGGCTATCGGCGGGCTGGTGCAGTTGTGGGGTTTTCACGCCGATGAGTTCAAGCCCGTGCAACCGGACGAAAAGCAAATCAGGCAATGGGTCGCGGCCAATCCGCAAATGAGCGACATAACGATAGTGCAGGGCAGGGCGCAAAGCGCAAACAAATCCGTGCAGCTGGATCTGGGCGGCTACGCCAAAGGCTACGCCCTGGATCGCGCCGCCGAATTGTTGCGCAAGCAGGGGATACACAGCGCGCTGATCAATATCGGCGGCAATGTCCTGTCCATCGGCCGGCATGGCAAGCGCCCGTGGCGCGTCGGCATCCAGCATCCGCGCAAGTCCGGCGCGCTGGCAGCCCTGGATCTGCATGACGGCGAGGCGATCGGCACTTCCGGCGACTATCAGCGTTATTTCATGCTGGGCAATGTGCGTTACTGCCACCTGATTGATCCGCGCAGCGGTTATCCGATGCAGGGGGTGCAGGCTGTCACGGTACTGACCCGGGGGGCACGTGCCGGGGTGTTGTCCGACGCGGCTTCCAAGCCATTGTTCATCTCGGGCGCGCGGGGCTGGCGGGCAGCAGCCGGGCAGATGAATTTGCCCGAGGCGATGCTGGTGGACGGGCAAGGCAATATCCATCTGACAACCGCGCTGCAGAAACGGCTAGAATTCACCGACAAATACATTCGTCCACAGGTCGAGCAGTGAATAATCCCGAGCAGGAGATAGTCGAGAAAAAAGTGCGCCGCGCAGTTGGTTTGAGCGCGTTGCGCAAAATTGGCGCAATTGTCGCGGAGGAGCAACGAGCCGATACAGAAAAAGCCAGGGTGCTGCGCTGGTTCGCCCGCTATGGCTGGATCGTTTTGACAGGCAGCGCGCTGCTGCTGGCTTATGCCTATGGCTTAATTTGAGGGGAGGTCTAATTGGTTGGAGTTCTATTGGTAACACACAACGGGTTGGGTGACAGTTTTGTCGATTGCGTCAGGCATGTGCTGGGAGAGGTGCCGGACAATCTCAAGGTGCTATCAGTGTTGGCCGGAGACGATCCCCAGCAGAAAATGATCGAAGGACGCGCACTTATCAGGCAGCTCGACACGGGCGACGGCGTGCTGATCCTGGCCGATGTTTTTGGCGCCACACCGAGCAATGTCGGCCGGCAACTGTGCCATGCCGAGCATGTGAAGGGAGTGGCGGGCGTGAATCTGCCGATGCTGTTGCGCGTGGTGTGCAGTCCCAACAAGAACCTGGCGGAGCTGGCGAACATCGCCATCGAAGGCGGGCGTGAATGTATCGTACAGATGGAACACTAGGATGCTGCAACAGGACGCGCTGATCATCAACAAACTGGGCCTGCATGCACGCGCTTCGGCAAAACTCACGCAACTTGCATCCAGATTCAAGTGTGAAGTGATGCTGTCGCGCGGCGGCCGCCGGGTGAATGCCAAGAGCATCATGGGCGTGATGATGCTGGCCGCCGCCAAGGGCACGACCATAGTCATCGAAACTGCCGGCGAAGATGAGGCCGATGCGATGCAGGCTCTGTTGAACCTTGTCAATAATTACTTCGGAGAAGGCGAATGAGCTTTACGATGCACGGCATTGCAGTCTCCAGCGGCATCGCCATCGGCCATGCCCATCTGGTATCGCATTCCTCGCTGGAAGTCGCGCATTACGTGCTGCCCAAGCAGTTTATCGACGAGGAAATCTCGCGCTTCGATGCCGCATTGCAGGCTACGCGCAATGAATTCCTCAGCCTGCGCAGCAACCGCCCCACACGCGCCGCCGCCGAATTCGATGCTTTCCTCGAACTGCACCAGATGATCCTGGACGATCCGCTGTTGAGCGTGGCGCCGCGCAAAACGATTGCCAGCGAGCGCTGCAATGCCGAGTGGGCTCTCAAAGTGCAGACTGAAATGCTGGTTGCGCAATTTGATGAGTTTGAAGACGCCTACCTCCGCGAGCGCCAGACCGACGTGAAACAGGTCGCCGAACGGCTGCTCAAGCAGTTGCTCGGGCAGCACGGCCATCAGTTGCCGACGGCGCGCCATGACGTTGAGATGATCCTGGTGGCGCACGACCTCAGTCCCGCCGACCTGATCCAGTTCAAGCCGCACCAATATGCCGCTTTCGTTACCGACGCGGGCGGCGCGACATCACACACCGCCATCGTCGCACGCAGCCTCGACACGCCCTGCGTGGTCGGTTTGCGTAATGCGCGCGTATTGGTCCGGGAAGACGACCTGCTGATCCTGGACGGCGAGCAGGGCGTGCTGATCATTAATCCGGACAAGGCCATTCTTGCCGAATATAAATTGCGCCAAAGCGCATGGGAACTGGAACGCAAGAAACTCAAGCGCCTGCGCACCGCGCGTGCCAACACGCTGGACGGCACACTGATTGAATTGCATGCCAATATCGAGAAGCCGGAGGATATCGCCGAGGCGAAAGAAAATGGTGCGACCGGCATCGGCTTGTTCCGCAGCGAATTCCTTTATCTCAACCGCGATGATTTGCCGGATGAAGAAGAGCAATTCGAGGCGTACCGCGCTGCGGCAGCGGGAATGGATTGCCAGCCCGTAACCATCCGCACCTTCGATCTGGGTGCGGACAAGCAACTCAAAGGCGTAGAACGCGTCGCCAACAATCCGGCGCTGGGGTTGCGCGCGATCCGCATGTGCCTGGCCGAACCGCAACTGTTCCGCACCCAGCTGCGCGCGCTGCTGCGCGCCTCGCATTATGGCAAAGTGAAGATACTGATACCGATGCTTTCCAGCGTGTCGGAACTTAACCAGACATTGCAGTTTGTCGCTGCGGCCAGGCAGAGCCTGGATGCGGAAAATATCCCCTATGACCGCGAAGTGAAAATCGGCGGAATGATCGAGATTCCCGCTGCCGCGCTGGCGCTGAATGTATTCGTCAAAAAACTGGATTTTCTCTCGATCGGCACCAACGACCTGATTCAATACACGCTGGCGATAGACCGCACCGACGCAGACGTCGCGCACCTGTATGACCCGCTGCACCCCGCTGTGCTGTACTTGCTGTCGTATGTCATCGGCACCGCCAACAAATCCGGCTTGCCGGTTTCGGTATGCGGCGAGATGGCCGGCGAGCTGGTTTACACCCGGCTGCTGCTGGGCCTGGGGCTGCGCCAGTTTTCGATGTTCTCGGCGCAGGTGCCGGGCGTCAAGCAGCGCGTTCTCACCACCAGCCTGCCGGAAATCGCCGCGCTGACGCAGAAGATATTGCGCGCCGACGACCCGATGAAAATACGCGAGCTGCTTGATCGCCTTAATTCCTGAACCCGTCAATACCTGGAACTTATTGACAGCAATTTGTAAAACGCGGAAACTGCATATCATAACCAGCGACTTAACGAGTGTTGTTTGCTCGTTTAGTCGAATGGCTATGACCAATGACTTGGCGAGTGTTGTTTGCTCGCCTAGTCAGCTGGCCAGTAGTTCTATCAGTAGTTTCATCAGTGCCGATTTGACATCAGCTTGCGGGGCACTTAAAACATTCCAGCTAAAGCGAGGCAACCCGTCCCGCGAGAGCTGAACGGGTTTTTGTTTTTGGAGCGAATATTTTGAGCGTATCAAGCAGTATCGGCATCGTCAGCGCGCAACGCGTGCAGTTCGGCACCCCGCTGGTTTTCCGCAGCGGCGCGGTGCTGCCGCGCTACGAGCTGGTGTATGAAACCTACGGCACGCTGAATGCCGACAAGTCCAATGCGATCCTGGTCTGCCACGCGTTGTCCGGCCACCACCACGTCGCGGGTTATTACGCCGACGATCCGAAGAAAGTGGGCTGGTGGGACAACATGATCGGGCCGGGCAAACCGGTCGATACCGACAAGTTTTTCGTGATCGGCGTGAACAACCTTGGCGGCTGCCACGGCTCGACCGGCCCTTCTTCGATCGACCCGGAAACCGGGCAGCCCTACGGCGCGAATTTCCCGGTCATCACGGTGGAAGACTGGGTGGCATCGCAGGCGCGCCTCGCCGACCTGCTCGGCATCCGGCAATTCGCGGCGGTGATGGGCGGCAGCCTGGGCGGGATGCAGGCCATGCAATGGTCGCTGACTTTCCCCGAACGGGTGCGCCATGTGCTGTCGATCGCCGCCGCGCCGCATCTCACCGCGCAGAATATCGCCTTCAACGATGTGGCGCGCAGCGCGATCCTGACCGACCCGGATTTTCACGGCGGCAATTTTTACCGGCACAACGTGGTGCCGACGCGCGGACTGAGGCTGGCGCGAATGCTGGGGCATATCACCTATCTGTCCGATGACGTGATGGCGGATAAATTCGGGCGCGAGCTGCGCTCCGGAAAATTCAGTTACGGTTATGACATCGAGTTCGAGATCGAGTCCTACCTGCGCTATCAGGGCGACAAATTCGCGTCCTACTTCGACGCCAACACTTATCTGCTGATGACCAAGGCACTGGATTATTTCGACCCGGCGCATGATTCTGGCGGCGATCTGAACCGCGCATTTGCAAGCGCCAGGGCGGATTTCCTGGTGATCTCGTTCACCACCGACTGGCGTTTTTCGCCGGAACGCTCGCGCGAAATCGTGCGGCCTTTGCTGCACAACCGGCGCAATGTCAGCTATGCGGAAATCACCTCGACGCATGGCCACGATTCCTTCCTGATGGAGCATCCGCACTACTTCGATGTGATGCGCGCCTACCTCGATAACGTCGCCAGCGAGTGCACCCAATGAGTCCGAACGACATCACCAAACTTGCCGTAACCCGGCCCGACTTCGCCGCAATTGCCGCCTGGATTCCCGAAGGCGCGTCGGTGCTCGACCTCGGGTGTGGCGACGGCAGCCTGCTGCGCTACCTCAAGGAAACCCGCTCGGTGCGCGGCTACGGCGTGGAGATCAACGACCTCGACATCGTGTCGTGCATCGCCAACGGCGTGAACGTGATCCAGAACGACCTGGAATCCGGACTGTCCGATTTCGAGGACGGCTCGTTCGACTTCGTGATGCTGTCGCAGACGCTGCAGGCCACGCGCCACACCGAGCCGCTGATCCGGGAAATGCTGCGCGTCGGGCGCGAGGGCATCGTCAGTTTCCCCAACTTCGGCTACTGGAAAAACCGCCTCCATGTGCTGCTCGGCAACATGCCGGTGTCGCGCGAGCTGCCCTACCAGTGGTACGACACGCCGAACGTGCACCTGTGCACGCTGAACGACTTCGAAAGTTTCTGCCGCGACCATAACGTGGCGGTGCTGGAACGCCGCGTGATGACCGGAGAAAGAGAAGTGGGGGTGTTGCCGAATCTGCTTGGCAGCACGGCGGTGTACCGGTTTCAGCGTGGGATATAAATTTAATGGCTCTTTTGAAAAACGAATGGATTAAGCGGCATGAGGGTTGAATCTTTGAAAATTGAGCTTGCCAGCGATGAGAAATATCACCGTGCGCATGGTGTGGATGCTGGTATAGCCCCGCGCTTTACGTT
>Ga0209343_10001594_pt1 | contig 30365 bp, 22 predicted proteins | sample RifCSPlowO2_02_FD_184026 | JGI IMG/M metagenome (GOLD analysis project Ga0209343, IMG submission 184026) | Groundwater microbial communities from Rifle, Colorado - Rifle CSP2_plank lowO2_0.2 (SPAdes) (version 2) | ecosystem: Environmental > Aquatic > Deep subsurface > Groundwater | place... | reverse complement strand
AAGCCAGGGTTTGCTGGACGATGTCAAACGGTGTGGAATGAGAGGCCATAAGGGGTTCTCCTATGCGCTTATTTGAGTGCTAATTATATGATATTTATAGGAAAATGCCTTAAGTTGATGACATTGGGCTAAAGCCCGCCCCTTAACCAAACGTTAGGCAAATAAATACATGAGCGACTGGGATTTTCTTTACGAGATGAACGAGCGGGGCTGCAGCGCAGAGGAAATTGCCGATGCAGCAGGGTCAGGTGCTGCACCTTGGGAATGGGAATACATCGACAGAGAGTGGGTCGATTCTCAGCTTGACGATGCCTCTGGCTATAAGTCCTTCTCGGCCAAACAAATACCACCCTTTCAGAGCAGAGCCGGGTTCCCTTTCAGCTCTTTGGGGCAAGCAGAAATTTTTTACGATCTGATCGATTGCGCTATTCGTCACTTCGAGAATACAGGCAGGTACTTACAAATCTGGGGAGAGCTAGGAGAGATCTACGCCGAAATCGAATTCGGTCTTCGCCGTCATGGTTCTCACAAGCGTGGTTCTGACGGCACGATTGAGGGGAGGCTTGTTGAGGTAAAAACCATCTCTCCAGAGAAGTCCGGCGATCATGTTCTCGTCAAGAGCCAAGGAGACTTCGAGCAATTGCTCATCGTTCGCATTGATCATGACTTTGAGTTCACTGGCAAACTATTTGACCGAAGCGAGCTAAAAGGTGGCTCCGGAAAATTCCTGAGAGGACAACTCAAGGATGGCGTGGACAGTACCTAACCCTCCGCCGCTACGGCGGCCCCTAACGTCAAACGTTGGGGGCTTGGGATCGAAAAGCTGTCTTACGTGAGCGACCGCTTCTGGCGGGTAGCTGCCTCTCACGAAGGACAGCAAACGACCGATTCTGTTGAAAACTCGGTGTGCGACAGAGCTGTTTGTTCGTAACCTGAAAAATTAAATGACCCGGCTGCTACCCACAGGGAATCACGCCCTAGTGCTCAGCTCATCGGATCTTTCGCTGCTTGAACCAGACATGCTCCGGTTCAAAGTAGAAGGCTTTGCGAACCTCCTTTTCGAACTGTGAACGCGTGAGTGCTTTGCCCGTGTAGCGGTAGAAAGCAAGCTCGTGCAAATGCTCTAGGATGGACTGCTCGCTATCGAGGTCGGCTGCATCGAACTCATATCCCTGGCCTTCCTCGTCTTCCTTCCAAGAGTTGAACAGATGGGGCCGGATCGCAGCAATTATGCTGGCTTCAGTACTGGTCCCCATAATCGTTGTTTGTTTCCAAACAGATTCAAAGTCGAGTGAAATCTCGTGCTTAGGGTCAGTCGCTACCAGGCCAATGGAGTCCATTGGTAGCTTGTGAGTGGTTTTCAGCCAATGACCTTGGGTTTTCTCCATCCAACGGTCGAACTTTTGTTGCAACTGAAGAATCTCGCCCAGCAACCTCGATCGTGGCGTGCAATGTTCGTAGCCTGCCTCAATGCAGTCTCGGATAGACTGAATGGCGGTGCGAGCAGCTCTCTCCTCTGCAGGCGCAAGGAATGGCACTGCTCGGTAAGCGCGGGACATAGCGAAATAGCACTCGTTGGCCCTTTCCTGGTCACCAATCTCTAAAGCCATCCATCCAGCCAGGGTTTCACGGATTTCGCTGAGGTTGCGCGTCAAGCCTGCTTTCCCATGGGCAAGCTTGCCGACACGCGCCAAAGCAGTGGAAAGCTCTTCATGATTTTCGTGTGAGAGCGAGTTCAGCGGCCTGCGCAGACGTGGGTGCAAGGGGGAACCAATCACCATCGACACGCCTGCATTGGATTGCTGGCTCTCCAATTCCTGACGGCCGACCCAATACAATCGTTTGGGATCGATGAGACCAGAGGTTGCCTGTACCCAGGCGCTGATTTCCGCGTGGGCAAAAAACCTGAGAAATGTCTCTTTAGACTCCTTATCGGCCAGTAGGGCATTCAATGCAAAACCGGCAAATTCTTTGAACCCCGGGTGCGCAACAACTTCCTCAGGAGACCCAGTCAACGAACGGATCACGGATATTGAATGCAATGCGTGCAGGTACTCGATAATCGTAAGGCGCGCGACTTCCGGGGTTGGAGGCTGGGCGTGTAGCCACGCATTTTTAGAAGCTTTTGGCTCATTCACCAGTGCGTTCGAAAGGCGTCTGATTTTCCACGGAGCACCGTGGCAGATCTCAGCGGCGTCATCGAACAGCATCGGCGCACGGAACCAGAGCCGAGCACTAACTGAATGACAGAGCCCCTTGGGGGCATGAATGTCCTCGAATAGCTGGAGCAACACCAAGCGCTTGGCTACGGCTTCGGTTTGTTGCTTGTCAGCTGGTTCAAATCTCACACCGGTACGATCTTCTAGCCGGTACGGATAGCCGGGTAATACATGCAGTTCTGCAGCCAGGCGGGTAACCTCGCTGGCAAACGACGCTTGCGCGTCTCGTATCCGAATTTCAGCCATGGCCATGTGTGCGGTGGCTTGCTTCCAACCAGAAAATCCAAAGTCGGCCGCAGCAATGTCCAAAGCTTCGCTGTGCCTAGTATCGGCAGCAGAGCGGAGCTGCTTGGCGTGATTCTTGAGATGGCGCTGTAGGCGAGAGGCATAGCTGCTCATACGAAATCCTTCGTGCTTACGCAGCCGAAGAGGCATCACCCGCGAATACCGACAAGGCTGCTAGCAGCACAAAGTCAACGTATGAATAGAAAGATTGCAGTCCCTACGAGGGTTCGCTAAAGCGGGTGGCAGGCCTCTGCATAAGGCCGACGACTGATAAAACCATAAGCACGCGCATCATTCAAGATGTCACGTTGCCCCCTCATATGTGACCTATAGTCGGCAGGCAGAACCATCAGCAAAGGACGCCAGTTCAACTCCCTTAACTACCATTCGTCGGGAGTATCTCAAAGGGGGCACTTCAGGGGGCACTTATCAAGAGACCAATATAAATATTATTCTATATCAACAACTTACAACGACAGTTATAAAGCCCCCGGCTCCACCAATTTGTCTTCCCAGGAAGACCCAGAAAAGCCGTAAAGCCTAGAGGAATCAAAGCTTTACGGCTTTTTTTTACCCGCACTCTCCCACGTAATCCCAGGGCATCCCATGCTTGACGGGGCACAAATGGGGGGCATTCGGAAAGAGGGTTGATATTAGGCAGCTCACTTCGAATCAGCCGAAGGGGCGATTTCCGGGTGCTGGTAGAGGGGAGCAGAGGGCCAAGAAAGATGCTTTTGGTTACAATCGCGTATCGCTTCCGGGAGCCACAAAAGCTCTGACTCTGGCCCGCGAACTCCGCACTCCCAAAGCTCTATCACTCGCCACCCAAGTTCCAGCAGCTCGTTCCGGTTACGGGCGTCACGTGCAACATTCTGAGCAAGCTTCAGCTGCCAGAATTCTTCACGGGTTCGAGGAGTAGTGGCGTAGCGGCATCCGGGATGCCTGTGCCAGAAGCAGCCGTGAATGAAAATGCAGACCTTGTAGCGAGCAAGCACCACGTCCGGCCTTCCTGGGAGATCGCGCTGGTGCAAACGAAATCTGAAGCCATGCCGATGCAGCAACCTCCGGACTTTCATCTCCGGGGACGTATTGCTGCCGCGGATGCCAGCCATCATGCGAGACCTGACTTCTTTGCTGACTATGTCCATGAGTGAAACCCAGATATTTCCGGCCCTTCCGGAGGATACTCCCCCTGAGCTCACAGGAACGCTCGACGAGCCAATTCAGATCGTAGATCTCTTTGCCGGCCCTGGCGGGTTGGGCGAAGGCTTTGCATCTTCCGGAAACGGCAAGCGGTTCGAGATCATCGTCTCTGCCGAGATGGATCCCAAGGCCTGGAAAACCCTTCGGCTTCGCGCATTCTATAGGCTGTTGAAGAACAAGAGACCGGAGTACCTGAGCGACTACTACAACTACTGCAACGGCAAGACGGAAAAGCCTGAATCGCCCGCTACAGCTGACCTGTGGGAAGAGGCAGGAGAAGAGGCGAAGTGCATAACCCTGGGAAGCGAGGCCGGCAACAACGAACTCGACGAGATTCTCAAGCACCGGCTCAAGAAGGATCTCCCTTGGGTTCTGATAGGTGGGCCGCCATGCCAGGCGTACTCGATAGTCGGTCGAGCTCGCAATCAGGCGAAGGCCGACTACAGCGCCGAGAAAGACCATCGACATTTCCTCTACAAGGAGTATCTGCGAATTATCCGGCAGGGGCAGCCCACCGCATTCGTGATGGAGAATGTGAAGGGCATCCTTTCCTCGAAAATCAATGGAGAGCAGATCTTCTCGAGTATCCTTCAGGACCTCTCTGACCCACACCGCGCACTGGGCGAGGAAGGCTCGGGAAAGAAATATCGCATCTACTCTCTGGTCACCGGTGCGTCGTTCGGTCCAGGAGATGATGTCGAAAAGGTCGATCCTCGAACCTTCATCATCCAGGCCGAGGACTATGGGATACCTCAGGCAAGGCACCGGGTCATACTGCTGGGAATTGCGACCGACAGTATTCCGGCGTGTACGAAGTCTCTGAAGCTGACTAGACAGGAGCCCAAGGTCTCAGTCGGGCAGATCCTGAATGATCTTCCCAAGCTACGCAGCAGGCTGACCAAGAAGACCGATGACAGCGAAACCTGGCACGAGGAAGTACTCGAACAGCTTCAGCATATTCGCGATGAGATCGATCCTGCCGATACAAAAATGTGGATCCCGCTTTCCTACCTATGGACAGCGCTTGACGACGCCCCAAAGAGTCCAGGCGGCCTGCGGGTTGGTAGAGCCCCACATAACGGTGACGGCAAAACCGGGTTGCCAGCTCTTGACGAGTGGTACAGGGATTCAAAACTAGACTACTGGTTGAGTCATGACGCACGAGGCCACATGCCGTCCGACCTGCGCAGATACATTTTTGCTGCTGTCTACACGCAGGCTCATGGAACTTCTCCAAAGGGGCACAAGCAGTTCTCTCTTGAAGGACTCGCCCCAGACCACAAAAACTGGGAGAGCGGCAAGTTCATTGACCGCTTCAGGGTTCAGATGGAAGGGATGCCGGCGACAACCATCACCAGTCACATATCGAAGGATGGCCACTACTTCATCCACTACGACCCGGTTCAATGCCGAAGCCTGACTGTTCGGGAAGCAGCTCGCATCCAGACCTTCCCGGACAACTACTTTTTTCAGGGCAACAGAACGGAGCAGTTTCATCAGGTCGGCAATGCAGTCCCTCCATTGCTGGCGTCTCAGATCGCTTCCGTAGTGTATGGCGTGGTGTACCCCAAGGCACATGCACAGGGAGCCAGGGAAGTTGAAGTTGAGGATGCCGCGCTGGAGGCCTGAGCTTTTGGCCGCTGTGGCCTGAAGCGCTGAGGTCGCTTTTGCAGATAGCACGGATCCGAATTGACCTTGCCCTTGAAAAACGTATCCCTTGCCAAGTGTCCTATTAGCCGCAAGGATACGAAATGACTAAGCCTAAAACAGTCCGCGTTAAGTACACCCTATAATTCAAGCAAGAGGCCGTGCGCCTGGTCGAAACCGGCCTGACTCTGGCTGCGGCAGCCCGCTCTCTGGGCATGTCCGATCAGACCCTGTTCAACTGGGTCAAAGCCCATCGGCAAGGCAAGCTCACGGGGGCCGACAGCAAGCCTGTCAGTGCCGAGCAAATGGAAATAAGCCGTCTGCGTGCCGAGCTGACACGGGTCAAGATGGAGCGCGATATCCTGGAAAAAGCGACGGCGTACTTCGCAAAAGCATCCAGCTGAGGTACGCCTTTATCCTGACACCTCACCTAAGAAAAGGCAGACAGTGAGCGTCTCCCGGCAGCCTCTGATCTCCTGGAATCAAACCAAGGGCTTCTTGGCTACTGCTCAGCCTTTTTCAGGCAGGTGAATCACCAGAAAGGCTACGAATAATGCTTGCCAAAATAGGCACCACGTCTCTGCCTGCCTAGCCCTTGTGTGCTCTTGGGATGGCCATCTTGTTCACTCGGACAACTTTGTCAGATGGCGAACCCTTCAACCAGCCCACACAGGAAGCCAGCTTCCGGCTTCTGCGGCGTTCCCACAATCATCGCCCGGTCTAGACCGCTGTTGATAGTCTCGCATGCGGTCTCTGGCAGGAGCACGCAGGCATGGCAGGCAGCCATGTTTACCAGCCGTGAACCACTGCCACCCAAATTTTCTGAACACACCGGATCCGCCGAACACCAAGATGCACGCGAGACAGCTCGACGCACCACCGGCTCGAACAACTCCGGACGACCGAGGCGAACCAGTCCCCCAAGGCTGCCTTCTGAATCACCTGCAGCCGTGTAAATGAGAAAGGCAGCCATAGGCGCCACCACATCACATGACACAAAGATGCGCTCTTTCAGTGAAGCGGAAGCATAACCACACTCAAAGACAAGTTGATTGATCAAAATGTGCGCGAGCGTATGAACCAGCAGATAACGCGCGGCCCATTGCCAAGTGCAGGCGCTGGTCAAGCCGGGTGGCAGGAGCAATGTCTCGCTTGCCATACGACCCACGAACTCTTTATCAAATCGCTCTTGCAGCCAGACACAGTTTTTATCGAGCCAGGCTCTGATCGCCTCCTCTTGCAGTTCAACAAACAGCCCTTCGCCGTAATTCTTGATGGCGGGTAGCCACTGGTACTCTGCTTCTGGCGGATCGCGAAAAAGCTGGCGCATGGCAGCCGCCGGCATGCCATCGAGCGGACTGCCTGATCGGGTCAGACGCTCAAAGCCGTAAAACACTCGCGTTTCCCGCAACCGCTCCACCAGATTGACCGCGCCCAGCCACGATGAAAAGTCGGAAGGAATGCAGCTGGGCATTACACGCAGCTCACTGCTCTTGCCGGGGCCGATTTCCCGCCTGAGTACGTTGTATTCGGCCCGCCTAAACGCAAGACCCTTCGAATCCTCCAGTTCGGGCTGAAGACCGCTATAAACACTGCGGTCCCCCCGGCCAAGCGACTCGAAGGCCTTCAGGATAGAGTCGTCATCGGGCAGTGTTGCGTAATGTGGCTTCAGAATATCTTGGAGCTGCTTTAAGGCATCCTCTCGCAAGCCTACTTTAAGTAAAACTTGTACTCCCGTCAGCTTAAGCTCCTGCCCCCCCAGTATTTCTTGTATTTCAAGAATGTCCCGTTCACTTCCGAGGTTCGGCAGAAAGATCGATGAAATGGTTTTGCCAAAATAGATGTTCGACTGATTGATCAGCACAGCCACCGGGGCTTCAGCACATGCTTCCGTTGCATCACCCAGCCACGGGCGCTCGCCGCCACATGCAATGCCTGCTCTCGCAAGACCTGAAGCAGTGATTTTGCCAGTCGCAGGATCGCGATCCATGAACATAGCGCCAGCCAGCGTATGTGATTTATTGCACGCCTGACAGGTGACTTTTACAGACCTAAGGTCAGGACCGCCCAAGTCACGCAGAATCAGCCCTTCATCGCTCGGGCAGATACATCCGCACCACCGCTTCCACGGGAAATCCGCGATGTGGCCATGGGCACAGACGCTGATGAACCGAACCGGCCGCCACAGCCCTTTTGGACCCGTTGGACCTTTTTCTGGCGGCGCCAACCGTAATGCGTTCAAACTGAACCTGCGCAGTTTTCCGGTGACGTTATTGACATACCAAGTCGGAAACCGGTGAGTCTGCACGTCCAGCCGCGAAAGCTCTTGGTTTTGATGATCGGAATAGTACTGGGGAGGTTGCCGGAAATGCGGAACGTTCAGCAGTTCGGAGAGCCGTGGCTCGATAATCACGTGCTTCTGGAGTGCTGTTTCACCCGCCTGCCACTGGCCACGTTCATCCTGCTTCTTGTACCAGAAGTCCAACCCACAGATGATGTTCGGAACACCGTTCTTGTCGGTATAGATGCTCCCGGGACCAAATGGTGCAATCAGCTGTCCCAGACGAATCTCACTGGCCATATTCGGCCTACTCCTCTCCGAAATAGTTGTTGCTGATCGCCGCACGGGCGTTGCCATCGACGTTGCGCATGCTGCTGAGGATGCGCTCACCCTTGTTTTGCTGCTCTCGCGTGGCGTACTCGCCTGACCACAGCATCAGATACTCCCCTTCCGCCTTCTGCGGGTACTCCCACCACTGTTGAGGATTTCCCCGCCACTTCTTGCGAAGCCGCTCACCGACTTTCTTCATCGCTGTGCGGACGCGAGCCGCTTCCGCAGGCTCCGTCACAATGGCATCACAGCGCTCGAGGAGCAGATCAAGCGCCTCCTCTAGGTAACGGTCATAACTGCCAAATGCTTCGCCGGGTGATTCAGCGTCATAACGCTGCCGGGCCCAGACGAGCAGGACTCCGGCTAGCGCACGCTCCACCGACTCGACCGAATACGGGGTTGCCGATGTCGGCTCAACACGCTCGTACAGCCGACGGTGATAGCTGTGAAACTGCTCGAAATGCGAGCGGTCGCGACTCTTTGCGGGGTTATACATGCTCAGGATCAGTCCGGGACGCTCGGCCCAGCGCCTTCCCACACGACCCGTTACCTGAATGTACTGCGCCGTCGACTTTGGCTGCCCGACCACAGCCATCAGCGCCAGCCGATCTATGTCGACGCCCACCTCGATGATGCTGGATGCAAGACAGGCATCAATGGAGCCCCTCTCCTTCCACTCCAGTGCCAGCCGATCCATCATCTGTACAAGCTCTGCCTGACCGCGACGGCTAGTCAACTCTTCGACCGCATTGAGATAGCGCTGCTCACTTCCCTTGAGACCGTAGCGATATGAGTAGTCTTTAAGGCGAGCGGAGATGTCTGAGTTGAACAGTGTTCGGGCGCCTCCAAGTTCGCGGAGACTGTTGTAGAACGCCAGCAGCGTCCACCACGCGTCTTTATAGCTGTCATCGAACAGCCAAGGCCTGAACAGTGCGGCCGAGAACGTCCGCACCTGCGTGGTCAGGAAGGATCGGTAACCACTGGCATGAATGCCGAGGTACAGGCGTCCATCCGCAAGCCGGTCACCATCCTTTGCATAACACCCGAAAAAGGAATCCCCCATCTTCAGCCCCGGGCTCGGAAACAGCTGCAGCTGCTCGCGCGCATACACCGCGCGTACCTGTTCCGCTGAACCGCGGATGGTGGCCGTCGAGGCGATGATCTTCGGCCGGATCAACCCCGAGCGATCCTCTGCGCTGCACAGCTGCTCCATCACACCTTCGTACAGCCCGTAGATCGTGCCCAGCGGCCCCGAGATCAGATGAAACTCGTCCTGGATGATCAGGCCCGGCGGCTGACTTACCCGCGTGACAGCGCCACTATCACCGTGACGGAAACCAAATAGCGCACCAGTTTCAGGCTTCCATGCCATCATTGCGAACTTGTCCGCAGTACCAATGAACATAGACGGCGGGCTGGCGTAGATCGCTTCGTCGATCACCTCAACGGGAAGGCTGGAACTCTCACCACCGTAAGGGCAGCAAGTGTCGGAACACTTCAGATAAGGGCGCTTATTCGACTCAGCCAGACCTGCAAGGTTGTTCTCCCTTCGTTTGCCGGGACGAGCGGATCGATCACTCGCCAGCCGACCAATCTCGCTGCGGCACCATGGACATTCGGTGAGAACCAGTGGATTGCCCTCCACGTCGCCTCGACTGAACTTGGCGATCTCGCTGCGTGCGGCTTCCCAGTTATTCGGAGAGCCATCACCGCCAATCCATAATCCCAACGAGAAACGACGATCCCCGAGTTCGGGCAATGCACTTTCCGCACGCCGGCGCACACGGATCTGCTCCATGGCACAGATCAGACTGGCAGCTCGCTGAAATTGCTGCGTTGTCAGCATGCGCAGGGTATACCGCATGAAGACGCTGGTTCCGTCGCGGCGGAGCGTATCGTCAATACGAGCAATCAAACGCTGGTGAAACATGTAGAATGCGGCCACCGCGAGATACGCTTCGGTTTTGCCCCCTCCGGTCGGAAACCAGATCAGGTCCACGATTTCGCGGTCGTCGGAATGCTCGTCAACGAGCCCCGGAATGCTCATAAGCAGAAAGGCGGCCTGGAATGCGCGCCAGCTACCGATCTTTGGCCCCTCCGAGCCGGCAGCCCAGACGTCCCAAGCTGTGCGTGCTTTGCTTGGCGCAAGCTCCTTCGCCGCGATGTAACCGTCAAAACGGCTAAGGGGACGGCGTTCAATCTGCTTGGAGGCGATCTGCTGCAGCATCATGGCCTGATTCGCGAGACGAAACGCTTCCAGCGCTGTTTGATCCGCCTGCAGAATGGCAATCCCCCGCCGGATACGAACCAGACACTGCCGGCATGCATCCAGATGTCGGTCTGCCACCTCCCGATAATGCGGATCCAGCCCTGCGCCGTCCTGCTCCCTTGCCGCTATCCACGACGCGTATTCACCGGCGAGACGGTTGAGTGTCAGCCAGCCACCCGCTGCTTCCGCGAAGGACGGTAACCCGGCGAGCTCGCGCATGGACAAAGTAATCGGCTGACCGTCAAGCCCCTTGATATCAGGGGTCATGCTCGGAAGCTCTACTGCCGGCATCACATCCGCGAAAATCACTTCCGGCGTATCGCCGTCCGCAGCCTCCCATGCTGCCGCACAACCATGCCCGATCGCCCAGGTTGCTGCATCGCGATACAGCAGCGCGAGTGTCTGCTCATCGGCATCAAACTGCCCGAACGGCCTGACACCTTCAGGGTAGCGGCTGAACTTCGCACCGGCCTGTACCCGCACTTCGAAATACGTCTGAAACAACACACTGCGAATGCGCTCCTCCTGCGTATTCAGATTGCCTGCGTCCTGCAGATTTCGCAGCACACAGGTGATGACCCATTTGCCAAGCATGCGCCGCGGAAACAGTTGGATTTGCAAGGTCAGCCCGCAGGGCAGATTCAGTGGCCTGGACTCCGCAACGCCGCTCTGCAGCTCACCAACTACAAATCGCTCCCATGACTTCGAGGTGGTCGCCGGCAAACGCCTCCACGCATCGAAGCGCTGTTCACTGCCACCTTCCGGGCGTACGACTTTGGAACAGCGTTCGTAAATGCCATTGACCGGGAACGGTGTCGCATCCGGCAGCTGCCAGAAGAATTTTTTCTGCGGAGGCAGTGACACAACGATCTCGCCCGGCTCATCCTCGAGGCAGAAGGAAATGCCCATAACCGAGGGTTGATACAAGTCCGCGCTGACTACTTCGAAATCATCATCCTGCTCCAGATCCACTGCCTCGGAGCACTCGGGCCCTGTAACCTGCAGCTCCCGCTCTTCTGCCTCGACAACCACAACTTGTGTAACTTCGATCTCTGCGTCTGCGCCAGGCGAGTCCCCGGTAGCTTGTGATCTGGGGGATGAGTCATCGTTGACCGGTCGGCGCATATCGTTCTGCGGATGCAGGAGTCCCGTGCCATAACGTTGCAATGGGGTTTCGCCGCTGTAGTGAACGACTTCCTGCGGGGCATGGATGCCTTCAGGCGTCCAGAACAGCGTGCCGCTGGCATCCGCCGGCTCCTGAAAACCGCGCTGCGCATCAAAGACCACAGTGACACCAGGCCGGACGGTATCCAGAGGGCGCGCTGGCCCCACCAGCTCACCGCGCAGAAATTCGATCTCGGCAGAACGTTCTCTATTCATTATTCATTGTCCTTCCCTGCACTGGCCGCCCATTTGGCCAGCTGGGACGCGCCTGACTTATGACAGAAGATGTAGAGCCGTTCCGTCGCCCGGGTGATTCCCGTGTAAAAACGATTGCGCTCGAACCCGCTGTCGGACGGAACCACGTCGGTAATGATGATGACCTTGTTCTCAAGGCCCTTGTAAGCAGAAACGGTAGACTTGCGGATGCCCTTGGCCTCGAACTGCGCGGCGGAAACAAGGCTTCGTCGAGACTGCTCCCGCAGCAGTGGCAGCACCGAGCTTTCTTCGGCGCCGAAACTCAGCACTGTGATGTCCTCTTCCCGAAAGCCACTGCCCAGCACCAGGCCGATGCGCTCGCTGACGCGCCGTGCCTGATCGGCAGCATCCTCGTACATCGTCAGATCCCACGTCTGCAGGCCGCCCCCCTGACGCAGATAGCCTGAATACGTATTCCGGTCAGCCAACGACAGGGTCATCGCCACTTGACCAATTGACTTGTAGTTCCGGCAATTTTCCGAAAGCAACCAGCGGGCAGCCCGATGCCGCACGTCGGCAAGATTCGCTTCGAGCTCCCCTGCTCCCGTCAGTACCTGATTTCGGAAGTCACCGAGCATCAGATAACTACCATCAACAAGATCCCCGTCGATCAGCAGACGGACGCAATCCAGAAGATCAGGCCTCGCAAGAATATCCTGCGCCTCATCAATGACCAGATAGTCAAATCGGGCATCATGGGCGCATTCCGGATCGGTCAGGAGATCCTGGATCCGTAGGGGCAACTCCGCCCAGAAATCATTGTCGGGATCATCCGGGGCTTCAATACCAGTCACGGCCATCAGCACACTGAACACCGATCCGCCGATCAGATGAGGATGGCAATCAGCTCCAAGATTACGAGCTGCCCAGCTGCCGATCAGCCGGTTGAAACACAGATAGCCGACACGCAGCCCCTGTGCGGCCTTGCGCCGGGCAACCTCAAGGCCTATCAGAGATTTGCCCGTCCCCGCCCCCCCCTCGACCAAAACCCGGACGTTGTACTCCGTCAACCGGAGAACCGGCCGCTGCTGCTCGCGTAGGCGCTCCTCAAGCTCCTCCTGGCAATACCGGATTTCGGCATCCTTCTCTGGGCGGCGCCTGCGGATCGGATAACAGAAACTGACGAATTCATCGATGTGAAATGCCGACAGAGGAACCATCAGTGGGATGATCTGCGGATCGGCACCAATGGCCAGCTGAGCCATACGTTTCAGTGCATCGCAGAATGCCTCGCCCGAGCCGCATCCAGAGAACCGGCCACGGTCCAGCACCTCGAACGGCTGAATGGACACATTGGCCGGCACGGCGAAATCCGCTTGCGGGAAAACACAGCAATGAATGACTGGCACATGCGCAAACGCGGACAGCCGATCTACCAAGCGGCGACGCAGCGCAAATCGTGCATCCTGTGCTTGGCGGAACGGCGATTTAGTGATGCTGTCCGGAAACCAGCGGCTGCCGTCGAACCCGATTTCACGATGTGACTTCACCTCAACGCAGAGAATTCCGCAGTCGGGGATAAGAATGACAAAGTCGATCTCGGTACGGCGATTACTGTTGTACGGTGCAAGATCGAGAGAATGAATCGCTACCCAGTCGTACCGCGAGCTTTCCAGCTTGCGGAACACCGCGACTTCGCCAAGTGGAGCGGACTCATCGATAAAACTGGGAATCATGCGCACAGCGAGTCATCTCCTGGATCTCCGCGGTACTGCTCGGCGACCAGCATTTTCATTGGCTTGCCGAATTCCTCCGGAAGGGCAGCGAAGCCGGGCGAAATGCTAATGACCTGATGAAACGCCACGTTACCGGTCAGCCCGCTCTCCGGTGACAGCAGGTGCCGGTACTCCGCGGCCATCAAAACCAGATCGCGCAGATGGCCGATTTCTTTGCGCAACTCTGCAACTAGCTGCTCATTGACGATGGCAGATTCCAAGACCCCATTCTGAACGGCTATCACCCGTGAAGACGCCACCTCGGCCCAAGCCAGGCGCCAGCCCGGGATCACCTCCTCGTTCACGTTCCGCGGGGGGATCAGGTCCGGATCGAGCACACTGGTAAGCAGCGCCTGAAAATGATTGCGGCTCTGAGGTGCATGAATCACGGTGCCGCTCATGTCCATCCAGCTTTGTGCCGCGCGGCGCAGATCCAGTAGGGCAATTCCGGCGGCCTCCATTTTCTGGACGCACAGGCTGGGCTGCCGCCTGTAGGTATCGGCCAGTGCCGTTTTCCAGACGGCTGCCAGCGGCGCCTTGGCGGCATCCACACTGACCTCTCCGAGATCCGCATCAGCATCGTGAATCAGCAGGTAATCGCCTTCCTCCACGTCGCTGATCTGGCGGTAGTCAATTGCATCGGTATCTTTACGACGGGGACTGAACACCAGCAAGCCTGATCCAGGGCGTAGCAGCACGCCGTAGTCATCGGAAAACTCCACCAGTACACCTCGCTGCAGGCCCCGAACAGCCGACTTGGTCTTCGCGAAGTAGGCAAGATCATCATCCGGCTCTTTGGCCAGCAGGAACGGCACCGTACTCGAGTCCCCGGAGACTGTGCATCGCTCCACCTTCATGTTGGGCAGATAGTTGTGCGTAGGGAGCACGGGGTCTTCAGCAAACCCCTCTTCATCTGCCAGTCCCTTCCAGACAAACCGAACTAGCCTGCGGTAAGCTGGCGAAGTAATCAGTGACTCCGGCGTTCTCGCCCAACCTCGCATACGCAGTGGCCCGAACCGGATCAATGCATCAGTCGGCGAGCAGCTTCGATAATCGCCGAGTGAGCAGAGAAATGCCTGGTCATCGAGTTCAGTCAGCCCCTCGAGCAGCTCGCGGAACAGATCGCGCTCATTGGGGTGGCACCAGATTTTTATTCGTTCCTGCCCGAATTCGCCCGTCAAGTCGCAGAATACCCGTATGAATTCTGCATTGAGTACCGAGCCCTCTTCGCGGTAGCGGCTGATTAGTCCTTTCAGCACCGCGACTTCGCGCGCGACATCCTCGCCCCACTGACGACGAGTCCGGGTTTCATCAGCCAGACCGCAGACTTGAAGAAAACTGACATCCGGCATCAGCGGTGATGTCAGCCACTTCATCATCTCCATGCGCAACACCTGCGCCGATTCATTCTCGCGCAAATCGCCATCTGGCAGATGGACGGCGAAAAACAGCGCCCGCATATGGCTGCGGATCGCGGAAAACAGCGCCGATTCGCACACATGGAGTTGCTGAACAGGCGTGATCTCCGCCAGATAAGTCATGCGTTCAGTCGTCGAGATGGGCATTATTAGGTTTTCCGCTGGAGCACACGCAGCAATACCCCCGTAGGCAGGGAGCCAGACATACAACTGTCGATGTTCATATCGCTGTAGTAGCGGACAATCCCGCTCAGACGGTCTCTGAGCTGATCGATGGTGTCGATAGCCGCGTCGCGGTTGCAGACACCAATGATGTCGCTGGTGGGAAACAGTCTCTCCGCTGCGAGCAGTGCCGGTATGCCATCGGCAACAACCAGCCAAGCCTCGTACCCGGAATCTTCCTGTACGCGCTCATTCAGAAAGCGCAGACGCCGAATGTATTTCTTTTCAGAATGATGCAGGGTCAGCAGCTCGCCCAGAGGGAACCGCTGCTCGTCGGATACAAAGCCCACCGCATAAAGCTTCTGCATATAGGTGGTATCGCGCGCGGCCCCCTGGCCGATCAGCACCAGACCGTCATAGGACCGGCGCAGATTCTCTTCAAGGATAGGCCCGCAGCAGCCGGGCAGAGCACTGTACACCGCCTGTCCCAGAGCCGATCCGCCGGCAGTTATCTGCGGCAGCGGAAGATTGTGCAGCTGCCAGCCGAGGGCGTTTTCCCTAGTGATGTACCGGCGGCATGGTCCATTCGGATTGGGAATAAGTTTTCCGCCACGCTTGATTTGCAGCCGATGCGCGCTGTCCTCGAGCACAATTAGGTCAGAGCTGTCATTGTCAGCAGCAAAACGCCAGCAGGTTTCCTCAACGACGTTACGCACATCCCACGAAGAAAACCCGGCAGACTCACCACCACGTCTCAGTACGGCCATACGCTCGCGACACATACGCAGCAGAAGATCGAAGTGCGTACCGACGTGGTTTGCCGTCGCGCGCTCAAGATCGCTCCGCAGCGCCCCTAGCGCGATGAGAGCGCCCGCCTCCGACTCGCACGGCATCGACAACATTCCGATCCGGCGAGAGTGACTGCCGCTCTGGCGCCACCGGTAACCCAGACTGAGCGCTGCAGCTGCCCATGCAGGGACAGCATCATGTAACACATTCCCTTCAAAATACCGCATCCGGCCAACCCTGACTTTCTCGAGCATCCGTAATCAGCTGCGGCAGTGCCCATCCGGGCACCCCAGCGGGAGTCCCCCGCCAGCTGTGCATTTATCTTGGAGGTGGATACCAGCTTTTCCTCGCGAAAAAACACGAGAATTTGTCAACTCCATTACCCCTGTGCTGCGCGGCCCCGTTTTCTCGTAACGAAGTCCAGACTGCCATACCAGAGGATTCGGATCCAGATCGGCTGGAATCTCGTGTGGAACTCTCCATTTGCGCGACCTGCCGCCTAATCCCTTGCAAATTCGCTTCGTCATTGCAAAACCATCAGCCTATCGCTGCGCGACGGTTAGTGAACGAAACACCCAAGATCCTGACCAAGATTGACATGCCCTATTAGGTCATATCTTGCAAGCAACAGCCTGTTCAGCAACCGCCTATAGCTTAATGCCATTATTCGCAGTATTCCCTTTTGGGCAGATCAAGTCACTAGCGGCATATGCCGCAACGAACCGCTGGACTACCCCCGGAATCATAGACATTCCCGGCCTATGATTTGAGCATAGGAGGAAGTCCATGAGCACTCAGCGTTATCCCGAAGAATTCAAAATCGAAGCGGTCAAGCAAGTGACCGAGCGTGGACTGCCCACCGGGGTTTGTCGCGCCGACCTGAAACGGGCCGATTGGGCTGTGGTGGAACGTCTGGCCAGCGAAACACTCAGCCGCAAAAGCAAAGACATGATGGTCGCCGCCTGGCTCGGCGAGGCCTGGCTGCACCGGCATGGCTTCGCCGGTCTGGCGGCGGCGCTGAACCTGTTGGCCAACCTGTGCGAACGCTTCACCGACGAGCTACACCCGCAACCGGAAGATGGCGACCTGTCCTGGCGTTCCAGCCCGCTCGAATGGCTGGTGCGGCGCTACGCCGAGGTGTTGCTGATCCGCGTGCCGCTGATCGGTGAAGTCAGCCAGGACTTCGCCAAATTCAGCTATGCCGACTGGCAGCAACTGCAACGCAAGCTGCTGATCGGCAGTGACAGCAAAAACGCCAAAGCCGAACGGGAGGCCGCGCAGGCCACTCAACGCCAGCTGAACGACAGCCTGCGCCTGCTGCCCGGCGTGCAGTTTCGCCAGAACCTTATCTGGCTAGCAGAAAGCCATGACGCGCTGGCCCGCCTGGAGGTTTGGAGCGACGCACAGTTGGCCTTCGACTCGCCGTCCTTCACACCGCTGCGCCAGATCATCGAACAGTTGGCCACCCTCATGCAGGAGTTCCTCGCCATGCACCCCGCGCCCCCACCCCAGCCGGCCATCGATGAATCCAGCTTTGTTACCGAGGAGGAGAGCCCGTCAGCCACGCCCGCCGCTTTCGGGCGCGCACCGACCAACCGCGACGAGGCCTATCGGCAACTGGCGCTGATCGCTAACTACCTGGCCAAGAGCGAACCCCACAGCCCGGTGCCCTACCTGATCAACCGCGCCGTCGAATGGGGACAAAAGCCGTTGCGCGACCTGTTGGCCGAACTGATCAGCGCCGATGCTGAAGCACGCCGACTGTGGACCTTGCTCGGCGTATTGCCGTAGAGAGCGGCCTGATATGGCTCAACAATCGCGGTGATCGGCCATCGGGGTCTTATTATTAGCCGCAGGCGCTTCGACCGCAGGCGCTACAGCCTCCTGCCGCTGTGCGAGCGGGTAGACCGGCAGGGCCTCCTGACGCGCCTGTTCCATCCGGGCGACGGTACGTTCGCCTCCCCCCTCGGCCATGACCAGGGAGGAAGCGCTCAGGGCGGCCATGGCGATAAGCATTTTCACAGCGTTCATTTGGGTATCCTCAAAAAGCTTGGGTTACCCCCACGCCCTCTATTCGGTTGGTCGTCGGGGTTGAGCGTCAGGCCCGAGACCACCTTAATCAGTAGCGCCTGTCAGCAAGCTGAAGTGAAGATTACCGTTCTGTCAGCTTGCCAGCGCCGGCTGGGCGGGCCTCCCCTGCGCGCGCCAGGAGAGGCCGCGATTACATTTCTGTAAGCTTCTGTTTGGGCGGAGCGATTCACTGCACACTTATGCCATCCGCCACCTGGGAACCGTCACATGAAACTTCTGGTAGCCGAAGATGAACCCAGAACCGCTACTTACCTACAGCAGGGTCTCAGCGAGGCGGGGTTCAACGTAGACCGGGTGCTGACTGGCACCGATGCCCTCCAGCAGGCCCTTGGCGAAGCCTATGATCTGTTGATTCTCGACGTGATGCTGCCGGGTCTGGATGGCTGGGAAGTACTGCGCACGGTTCGCGCGGCGGGGCGGGAGATGCCGGTGCTGTTCCTGACCGCGCGGGATCGGGTCGAGGATCGGGTGAAGGGGCTCGAACTGGGCGCGGACGATTACCTGGTCAAGCCTTTCGCCTTCGCGGAACTGCTGGCTCGGGTCAGAACGCTGCTACGGCGCGGCAACAGCGCGCCAAGCCCTTCCAGCATGAAGATTGCCGATCTGGAAGTCGACCTGCTGAAACGCAGGGCAATGCGCAGCGGGAAACGTATCGACCTGACCGCCAAGGAGTTTTCGCTACTCGATCTGTTCCTGCGGCGGCGCGGCGAGGTGTTGCCCAAGGCACTGATTGCCTCGCAGGTCTGGGACATGAACTTCGACAGCGACACCAATGTCATCGAGGTCGCGATCCGGCGCTTGCGCGCGAAGATCGACGACGACTTCCGGCTAAAACTCATCCATACCGTCCGCGGCATGGGCTATAGGCTCGACGTGCCGGAGCCGGAGTGAATCGACTTTCCCTGACCGCCCGCATGAGTCTGTTGTTTATGCTGGCGGTGGCAGCCGTGTTGACCGTCGCGGCGCTGAGCTTCTATCGACTCAGCCAGCATCACTTTATGCGGCTGGATCGGCAGACCCTGGTGGAAAAACTCGAGGCTACCCAGCGCATGCTCAGTGGCTCGGCAGGCGGGGTGAATGGCGTCGAGTTGCAGCCTAGGTTGAGAGCCTTGCTCGGCGCGCACGCCGATCTGACGGCCATCATCCTGGCGCACGACGGCCGCGTGCTCTTCGCCGAACCGCGGCCGCTCAGCATCCCGCCGCCGTTGCGCGGGCACCCCCAGGGAACGGTGTGGGAATGGTGGGACGCACAACGGATGTACCGGGGCATCAGCGCGCAGGTGCCTGCGCCAGCTCAGGGTAGGCCCTTCACGCTGCTGCTGGCGCTCGATGTCACCCAGCACATGTCGTTCTTCGCCACCTTGCGGCGCTGGTTCTGGATCGGCCTGAGCCTCAGCGCCTTGCTCAGTGCGGGTCTGGGTTGGCTGGTTGCCCGCAGTGGCCTGCGGCCCTTGCGGCAGGTCACGCAGCTGGCCACCTCGGTGTCGGCGCAGTCGCTCAAGGCGCGCATTCCCCTGGCACCTGTGCCGGTGGAATTGCAGCCGTTGGTGTCCTCATTCAATGCCATGCTGGGCAGGCTGGATGATGCCTTCGCCCGGCTCGCCAACTTCTCCGCCGACATCGCCCATGAATTGCGCACACCCCTCAGCAGCCTGATGACCCACACCGAGGTCATCCTGAGCAGAAAGCGCGACAGCGACATCTATGAGGACAACCTGTACTCGAATCTGGAAGACCTCAAGCGGATGTCGCGGATGATCGATGACATGCTGTTTCTGGCCAAGTCGGACAATGGCCTGATCATTCCGGGGTTCGAGCCGATTGCGCTGGACGAGCTGGTTGGCAAACTGTTCGAGTATTACCAACTGCTGGCCGACGAGCGCGGGGTCGAACTCAAGGTCTGTGGAGCCGGCAGCGTTCGGGGGGATGCGTCGATGTTGCAGCGGGCGGTCTCGAACCTGCTGTCCAATGCCTGCGTTACACCGCCGCCGGGCAAAGCATCAGGGTGGCGATCGGCCAGACCCGTGCCGCGACCACCCTGACCGTGGAGAACCCTGGGCAGAGCATCCCGGCCGAACACCTGGAAAAGCTGTTCGACAGGTTTTATCGCGCCGATCCTGCGCGCCGCGAAGGCAGCCCGAGCAATGCCGGCTTGGGTTTGGCAATCACCCGCGCGATCGTTGCGGCCCACCAGGGCAGGATCAGCTGTACCTGCGCCCAGGGCTGGACAGCCTTCCACCTGGAGTTTCCTCGAGCCGAGCAGCCCCAGGCGACTGAATAAGCGGCGCCCGGCGCTTGAGCGCCCCTGCCGGGGCGTTATCGCGCAGGCAGCGCGGGCTGGCAGCGGCGCCAACCCGTGGCCCGGTCGGCAGTGGCGCAAATGCCTAGGGCTGCTTGAGCGGATAGAGGCGCTCGTCGAACTGCGCCAACTGGGGAAACTGCAGAGGAAGATCGTCACTCAAGTGCTGCAGGCGGTGCTGGTAGCTGGCGAGAAACTCCTGCCGGGCCTCCTGGCTGATATAGGGCACATGCCAGGCCACGAAGGGTGGCAGCACGTCCAGGCCGACATAGGCCAAGGTGCCGCGCAGAATGGGCCGCAGCATGTCCTCCAGCGGGCCGTGAATCGCCCCCTCGCCAAACATATGCTCGCGGCCGCCCAGGGTCACGGTCACCAGCGCGCGCTTGCCGGCCAGGCCGCCCTGGTCATAGAAACGCTTGCCGCCGTAGCAGATGCCCGAGACCAGCACCCGGTCGATCCAGCCCTTGAGCATGGCCGGCGCGGAGAACCAATAGATGGGGAAGTTGAGGATCAGCAGGTCGGCCCACAGCAGCTTGTCCAGTTCCTGCTGGATATCCGCCGCCAGGCTCTGGCTCTTCACCCCCAGGCGCTGCTCCAGGGCATAGACCAGATAGTCCGGATTCTCACGCTGGGAAAAATCCTCGGCGCTGGCCACCGGGTTCCAGTTCATCGCATACAGGTCCGATACCTGCACCCTATGGCCCTGGCCTCGCAGCGTCTGCACAGCCTGGTCGCGCAGCGCGGCGGTAAAGGACTGCGGTTCGGGGTGGGCATGCACTATCAATATATTCATCATTACTCCTTCGGATTCTCGCAGGCCGTTGAAAAACTATCTGCGTTGCCGATACGGCGTTAAAAACAGGCTCGGAATGCTCATTTACAACTCGTAAACTCCGCGTCCTCGCCTGTTTTTGCCTTGTCTCGGCTGCCTCGCCTACCTTTTTCAAAGGCCTGCTGGGCCTTACCGCTCGGCGGTGCCAGGCGAATCAAGGCATCCACCGCGACGCAGCCGCGCTCGTCCACCAGCAGGGGATTCACATCCAGTTCGAGCAGGCGCGCGGCGTTCTCGCCGGCGTAATCGGCCACCGCGCGAATCGCCGCGACCAGGGCGTCGAGATCCGCCGCCGCGCGGCCGCGGAAGCCCTGCAGCAGCGGCGCGCTGCGCAGGCTTAGCAGCGCCGCGCGGATCGCCCCGTCTGTGGTCGGCAACAGCAGGCTGTGACTGTCCTGAAGCAGCTCCACCAGAATCCCGCCCGCGCCTAGCACCAGGGCCAGGCCGAAGCCCTCTGCACGCTTGATGCCGATAATCAGCTCGGCCAAAGGCGGCGCGGCCATGCGTTCCAGCAGCACTCGCTCGAAGGGCAGCCCCGGCGCATGCCGCGCCAGGTTCTCGCGCATCGCCGCGATGGCCGCCTGCAGATCCTGCTCATTGCGCAGGTTAAGCGCCACCGCGCCGGCTTCGGTCTTGTGCGGCAGCTCGGCGCTGACCGCCTTGAGCACCAGCGGATAACCGAGGTCGCGTGCCGCTTCCAGCGCCTGGTCCGGCGTACTCAGCACGCCGCTGGGAATCGGCAGGCCAAAGGCCTGCAACGCCTGCTTGGACTGCCACTCATCGAGCAGCTGGCCAGAATCGCTCAACGCCTGCGGGCATAGCGGCGCCAGCGCCGACTCGCCCAGGGCCAGGAGCCGTTGCCGGCGCTGCCGGTAAGCGGCGATCCGCCCCCAGGCCGCCAACGCATCTTCCACCCCTTGCAGGGCCGCCACGCCGTGCCCGTGCAAGCGTTCACGGGCGCTGGCCGGCAGCAGCTCGGGGAAGGCCGAGGCGACCACGCCGGTCTTGCCGTGGCGTTCCAGGGCGGCGCAATACAGTTCCAGCAGCAGGTCGCATTGCGGCCGTTCGCCGCTCGCCTCATCGGGATAATCCAGCACCAGCAAGGCGGCATCGGCCGGGGTGCGCAGGGCGCTGTCGAGCATGCGTTCGAGCGCCGCCGCGTCGCCCCAGATCGCCGTGGTGAAATCCAGCGGATTGACCAGGTTGGCGTAGCTCGGCAGCACCTGCGCCAGCTCGCCGCGCTGGTCGTTATCCAGCTTGGCCAGGATCAGGCCATTGCCCTCGGCGTAGTCGGCGATCAGCCCGGCGTCGCCGCCGGAGCAGGCCAGGGCGATCAGGCTAGGACCCGTCGGTAGCTTGCCGCAGGCGGCGGCCTTCAAGGTTTCCATAAAGCTCACCGGGCCGCTGACGCGGATCACCCCGAGGCGTTCGAACAGGCTGTCGTACAGCGCATCGGAACCGGCCAGGGAGCTGGTGTGGCTGAGCGCCAGCTCGGCGCCCAGCTGCGACACCCCGGTTTTCAGGGCGATGACCGGGATGCCTTTTTCCAGCGCCTTGTGCGCGGCGCGGGCGAAGCCCGGCACGTTGTTCAGTCCCTCCAGGTGCAGGCCGATGGCGGTGACGCGCGGTTCGTCCAGCAGCACGTCCATCAACTCGGCCACGCCGAGCTGCGCCTGGTTGCCCACCGAGGCCATATAGGCGATCGGCAGCGAGCGGTCGCTCATCGACAGGTTGTAGGCGAAGTTGCCGCTCTGCGTCAGCACCGCCACGCCCTTCTCCACTGCCTGGCCGCCATGGGCCACCGGCCACAACGCGGCGCCGTGCAGGTAGTCGAGCAGGCCGTAGCAGTTGGGGCCGAGCAGCGCCATGTCGGCGGCGGCATCGAGCAGTCGCCGCTGCAGGGCCTGGCCTTGCTCACCGGTTTCGGCAAAGCCGGAGGCGTAGCAAATCGCCCCGCCCGCGCCCTTGGCCGCCAGTTCGGCGACGCAGCTGAGGGTCAGCTCGCGGTTGGTGGCGATAAACACCGCATCCGGCCCGCAGGGCAGCTCGGCCACCGAGGGCACGCAAGGGACGCCTTCGAGTTGATCATGCTGCGGGTTGACCAGCCACAGCTGGCCCGGGTAGCCGCCCTCGGCGCAACGCTTGAGGGCGCGGGCCATGCTGCGCCCACCGATAAAGGCCAGATGGCGCGGCGCCAGCAGGCGCTTGAGGTTGTCGCGAAGTGCTTGATGCATACGCATTCTCCTGCCCGATCAGCGCAGCAGCGGCCGCAGCAGCTCGCGGGAAATGATATGGCGCTGGATTTCCGAGGTGCCTTCCCAGATCCGTTCGATCCGCGCGTTGCGCCAGATGCGCTCCACCGGCCCCTCATCCATCAGGCCCATGCCGCCGAAGATCTGCACCGTCTCGTCGGCGACCTTGCCGAGCACTTCGCTGGCGAACAGCTTGGCCATGCCGGCCTCGCCGTCGGTCATGCTGCCCTGGTCCATTTTCCAGGCCGTGTGCAGGGTCAATAGCTCGGCGGCGCGGATTTGCGTGGCCATGTCGGCCAGCTTGAACGACACGCCCTGATAGCTGCCGATCGGCTGGCCGAACTGCTTGCGGTCCGCCGCCCATTGCAGCGCCAGGTCCAGCGCGCGCTGGGCCTGGCCGACGCAGTTGGCGGCGACCATCACCCGCCCGGCGGTGAGCCAGGCGTTGGCCACCTCCCAGCCCTGGCCCAGTTCACCGAGGATTTTCGTGGCCGGCACCCGGCAGTCGTCGAAGAACAGCTCGTAGGTGTGGTAGCCGCGGTTGCTCACGCACTTGGGTCCGCGGCGAATGCACATGCCGGGGGTATCGCGATCGACCAGGAAGGCGGTCACGGCGTTGCGCTGCTTGCCATTGCGCTCATAGCTGTCGGTGACGGCGAAGACTATGGCGAAATCGGCGTGGCCGGCGTGACTGATAAAGTGCTTGCTGCCATTCAGCACGAAGTCCTCGCCGTCACGCACCGCGCGGGTCTTGATCGCGTTGGCGTCGGAGCCGGCGCCCGGCTCGGTGAGGGCGAAGCAGTCGATCTTCTCGCCCTGGATACAGGGCAGCAGGTAGTCCTGAATCTGCTGGCCCTTGCAGGCCATCAGGATTTTCGACGGCCGCGCGACGAATACATGCAGCGCCCAGGAACAGCGCGATAGCTCACGCTCGATCAAGGCTTGCGACAGGTAGTCGAGGCCGCCGCCGCCCACCTCCTCCGGCATATTGAAGGCATAGAAGCCCGCGGCTATGGCCTTGCCGCGAATCTGCGCGGCCAGCTCCGGGGACACCGCATCGGCGCGGTCCACCGCCTCTTCATGGGGCAGCAGTTCCTTGGCGACGAAGCTGCGCACCGCGGCGACCAACATGTCTTGTTCTTGGCTCAGTTGGAAGTTCATAGCGTTACCTGTTGTTCGAGTACTGGCTGCCGGATTACCGGCCGATAAAGTGGGGGGAGCGTTTTGCCAGCGCGGCGCGCAGCGCCTCGGCACCGTCGGCGCTGCGCCCGCAGAGCAGGCCGGCGGCCAGTTCCGCGCCGAGTTGCTCGGGCAAGCTGCGCTGCGCGCCTTCGCGCAGCAGGGTCTTGGTCTGGGCGAAGGCGAAGGTCGGCCCACTGGCCAGCCGGGTCGCCAACTCGGCGGCGCTGGCGAGCAGCTGTTCATCGGCGCACAGCTCGCCGACCAGGCCGGTGGCCAGGGCGCGCTCGGCGCTCCACAGCTCGTCGAGAAACAGCAGGCGCTTGGCCTGTTCGCTGCCGATCAGGCGCGGCAAGTGCCAGCTGGCGCCGGCATCCGGCGAGTAGGCCATGCCGGTGTAGCCGGCCTTGAAGCGCGCGGAGTGCGCGGCCAGGCGAAAATCGCAGCACAGCGCCAGGTCCATGCCGGCGCCGACGGCGCTGCCGTTGATCGCGGCGATGCTCGGTTTATCCAGGCTGTGCAGGCGGCTCATCAGGGCGTGGGCGGTTTCCGTCCAGCCATAGGTCTCCAGGGCGCCACGAGCTTCGGCCGCGGCCCATTCGGCTAGGTCGGCGCCGGCGCAGAAGCTGCGGCCGTTGCCGCTCAGGACCAACACACGCACGGCCGAATCGCCATTCAGCCGCTCGAGCAAGGCATGCAGCCCCTGCATTGTCGGGATATCCAGCGCGTTGCGCTGCTGCGGCCGGTTCAGGGTGATCCAGGCGATGCCGCCCTCCAGCCGCGTTATCAGGTTCGCTTCGTCAGTCATACAGACCTCGTTGTTATCCGGGTTATCTGCCAGGGCGCCAGGCGCAGCTCGGTGCTGCGCCTAGCGCCAATCGAGTTGCGGCAACAGGCTGGCGGCATCCAACTCGACCAGCACCGGCTGTGTGCCGTCGGCCAGCTCGGCGAGCAAGGCGCGCAGGGCGTCCGGGCTCTGCGGCGCGTGATGGGCGACATGGAAGCTGCGGGCCATGGCGGCGAAGTCGGGGGCCAGGATGTCCACCCCCAGCGGCGGTATCTCGCGAGCCACCATATAGTCGCGGATCTCGCCGTAGCACTGGTTGTTCCACAGCAACAGGATGATGCCGACCCCGGCCTCGCGGGCGGAGATCAGTTCGGCGCTGGAGAACTGCAGGCCGCCATCGCCCACCAGGGCTATCACCGGGCGCTGCGGCGCGGCCAGTTTGGCGCCGATCGCCGCCGGCAAGCCGTAGCCCAGGGTGCCGAAGCCGGTGGCGGCGTTGAACCAGCTATTGGCCGCGGGCGCCTGGTAACCCAGCGCGCCCTGGTACACCGGCTGGGTCGAGTCGCCGACTATCAGCGGCTCGTCCAGGCTGTCGCGCAGCAGCTCGAGGAGCGCCTGCATGCCGCGTTGCTTGGCCGTCCACTGCTCGCGCTCGTAGCTATTGACCCGCTGCACGCTGTCGCGCGCCCAGTTGCCGCGCGCGGGCTGCTTCTCGGGCTGCTTCTCGGGTTGTGCCCCGAGTTGCGCCAGCAGCGCCTGCACGCCTTCCTGGGCATCGCCGAGCAGGGCGACCGCGGCGCGTTGCGCGCCCATCACCTGCAGGGGGTCGATATCCAGGCGAATCAGCGGCGCCTTGAACTGCAGCGGGCCGAGGCCATAGAAGTCATAGTCGGTCTCGCCCAGCTCGGTGCCGACGGCGAGAATCACATCGGCCTCATCGAACAGGGCACGGCCATGGGCCGCGGACTGCACGCCATCCAACAGCAGCGGGTGGCCGCAGGGCAGCAAGCCGCGGGCGTTGCAGGTCAGCGCAACCGGTGCCTGCAGCCGCTCGGCCAGTTGCTGCAAGGCCGGGCCGGCGCGGCGCGCGCCACCACCGGCGAGCAGCAACGGGCGCTGGGCGCCGGCGAGTAGCTTGGCGGCGGCCAGCACGGCGGCCGGCGCCGGCGCCGGCGCGCTGGGCAGCGGCCGGGGCAGGCAGTCGAGGGCGGCGGCCGGCATCTCCAGCACGTCCAGCGGAATCTCGATATGCACCGGCCGTGGCCGCGCGCAGGTGAAGATGGCGAAGGCGCGGGCCAGCAGCTCGGGCAACTCCGCCGGCGACTGCAGGGTATGACTGAAGGCGCAGACCCCGCTGACCATCGCGCGCTGATCGGGCAGCTCGTGCAGATGGCCGTGGCCCATGCGCAGATGCTCGCGGCGGTTGGTGGTGGAGATCACCAGCATGGGAACCGAGTCGGCATAGGCCTGGCCCATGGCGGTGAGGATATTGGTCATCCCAGGACCTGTGATGATAAAGCACACCCCAGGCTTGCCTGAGACGCGGGCATAGCCATCCGCCATAAAGCCCGCACCCTGCTCGTGACGCGGGCTCACATGGCGCAGGCGGCTGCCGTGCAAGCCCCGGTACAGCTCGACGGTATGCACGCCGGGAATCCCGAAAACCGTGCTGACCCCATAACCTTCTAGCAATTGCACTAACGACTGAGCACAGCTGGTCATCACCCATCCTCTTATTCTTATGCCCAGAGCCGCCGGATAAAAACCGCGCCTCTATAGGTGCCGAGAACCGCCCTAGCTAGAGGACATCAGGCATGTCCGCACGCGCCTCGAGACAGTTGGGCGAGTGCACCGGGCTAGGGCGCGAGGAGACAGTAGTGCTGGGAACAGGAGGACAACAATCGAAAAATTTACGCGCAATTGAGCAATTTAATTCACGCTTTTAAGGTTCTGCGTCCCCCCTGCAGGGTCTGCGCGGAACCACTCAACTGGGCCTTGACCCACTCGCTGAAGGCCTGCACCGCAGGCCGCTCGGCCTTCAGCTGATCGATCACCAGGTAGTAGCCGCTGGTGGATTCAAGCTCCAGCTCGAAGGGCTGGATCAACAAGCCGCGCGCCAGGGCTTCACCACTCACCAGGTTGTCGCCCATGGCGATGCCCTGGCCGGCGATGCAGGCCGACTGCACGAAGTGCGCATCGGAAAACAGGATGCCGCTGTGCACATTGATCTCCGGGGCATTGGCGGCGGCCAGCCAGACCCGCCAGTCGGAGTGATTGAACAGGTGCAGCAGGGTCCAGCGCCCCAGCTCCTTGGGGCTCTTCAAGCCGCCCAGGGCGTTGGCCAGGCGCGGGCTGCAGACCGGAAAATAACGTAGTTTGACGATCTGCTCGACGTGCTGGTTGGGCCAGTCGCCGATGCCGTAGGAGATAAACACATCGGCCCGCTGATCGCCGATATCGCCGGGGGCCTGGGGCGAAACCAGGTGCAGCTCGACCTGCGGATAGAGCTCCTGAAAGGCGCCGATATGCAGGCACAGCCAATAGGTCGAGAAGCCCGGCGGGCTGCTGATGCACAGCCTGCCGCTGACTTGCTGGCCATCGAAACGCTGCCCGGCCTCCAGGATGCTGGCCAGCAGTTGATGGATATCGCGGGCATAGCGCTCGCCCTGGTAGGTGATGCGGATGCCGCGCCCGACGCGCTCGGTCAGGGCGAAGCCCAGGGTGTTCTCGAGAATCTTCAGCTGGTGACTGATGGCGCTGGGGGTCAGGTTCAGCTCACTGGCCGCATCGGACACACTGCCCAGGCGAGCCACCGCATCGAGGGCGCGTAACGAGGTCATGGATGGAAAGTGCATGGCGATTGATCTACCTCCCGTAACGGCTTGCCTTGGCCTAGGGCCCAGGGCGCTGGCTATAGCGGCCTCGAAGATAGCCTGAAACCCCTGGCGGCAACAGAGCGTGGAGGCTTAACCGCGGGCGTAGGTTGGGCTGAGCCAGGCGAAGCCCAACAAGAGCAACAAGGTACAAATCGGCAAGCTTTGCGGCCGCGCCATCGCCCGTTGGGCTTCGGCGCTGCGCGCCTCAACCCAACCTACGCGGCTAACTTTTTTGCCGCGCCGGCGCAGCGGAACGGGGCGACCTCCAGCGGTCATTTCGCGGCCCAAATACGGCACAAACGGGGGCGCCGTCGGTCGCTTCGATTGCTGAATTAATTTTTACTGTAGCGCGAAAAAAGCTCGATTGACCCACCCCCTCGTTTGGCTATCCTCGGAGCCAAGGCAGCTGGCCGATGGACGCCTGCACGGCGCCGCTGGCCGGCCTCTCGAGATGGAATGACCTGGGCACGACAAGAATAAGAGGCTCGATCCGTGGATTTGCACTCGAACGCAGTAACCCCAGTAGTGGCAATCGACGATCTGCATAAGAGCTATGCCGATCACCACGTACTCAAAGGCATCTCCCTGCGCGCCCACGAGGGTGAGGTGGTTTCGCTGATCGGCTCCAGCGGCTCGGGCAAGAGCACCCTGCTGCGTTGCATCAACCTCTTGGAAGTGCCCTGTGCCGGCAGCCTGCGCATCAACGGCGAAGCGGTGCGGCTGAAGCAAGACCGTTTCGGCACGCCGAGGGTGGCCGATGCCCGCCAGGTGGCGCGCTTGCGCACGCGGTTGAGCATGGTGTTTCAGAACTTCAATCTGTGGCCGCATCGCAGCGTGCTGGAAAACGTCATAGAGGCCCCAGTGTACGTGCTGGGCGAGGAGCGCAAGGAGGCCATAGCCCATGCCGAACAGCTGCTGGAAAAAGTCGGCCTGATCGACAAGCGCGACGCCTTCCCCGCCTTCCTCTCCGGTGGCCAACAGCAACGCGTGGCGATTGCCCGCGCCCTGGCCATGCGCCCCCAGGTATTGCTGATGGACGAGCCGACCTCGGCCCTCGACCCGGAGTTGGTCGGCGAGGTGCTGCGGGTGATCCAGCGCATCGCCGAGGAAGGCCGCACCATGATCCTGGTGACCCACGAGATGGCCTTCGCCCGCGAGGTGTCCAGCAAGGTGATGTTCCTCCACCAAGGCCTGGTGGAGGAAGAAGGCCCGCCCGAACAGTTATTCCTCCACTCGCGCAGCGAACGCTGCCGCCAATTCGTCACGGCCTAGCTTGTAACGGCATAGCTTGGCCCGAGTTCAACCGCTGTCAGCTGCAACCGATTCATCCTGTGTGCTCAACAACAATAAAACCCACCTAAAGGTAACCAGCATGAAAAAGATCCTCAGCGTCCTAGTTGCCAGCAGCCTGCTCAGCCTCGCGGCGAGCCAGGTCAGCGCCAATGAAAAACTGGTGTTCGGCATTACCCTGGAACCCTACCCGCCCTTCTCCATGAAGGCCGGCAATGGCGAGTGGCAAGGCTTCGAGCCGGAGCTGGTACGCGCCCTGTGCGAGCAGATGAAGGCCGACTGCACGCTCAAGGAAATCTCCTGGGATGGCCTGATTCCGGCGCTGACGGCCAATCAGATCGATGCCATTCTCAACTCGGTGAGCATCACCGCCGAGCGCCTGCAGGTCATCGACTTCTCCAAGCCCTACTACCAGACCCCGGCCACCTGGCTGGGCGATAAGAGCCTGGCGGGCGACACCTCGCCCGAAGGCCTCAAGGGCAAACAGATCGGCGTGCAGAGCTCGACCACCAACGCTGCCTACGTCAAGCAGTACTACAGCAAGGGCTCCACCCTGCGCTACTACAACACCCAGGACGATATCAACGCCGACCTGCAGAGCGGTCGGATCGACGTCACCCTGCTGGACGCCCTGAGTGTCGAGCCGGTGCTGAAAGCCCCCGGCAGCGAAAACCTGGCCGACCTGGGCAATGCGCCGAACGATCCGCTGTTCGGCGACGGCGTCGGCGTGGCCATCCGCAAGGGCGATACGGCGCTCAAGGCGAAGATCGACCAGGGCCTGGACGCGCTGCGCGACAACGGCACCTACGACAAGATCCGCAGCCGTTATTTCAGCATGGACATCTCGGTCCACTGAGTCTGCCGCCTGGCGGGCTTGAACCAGTCGGCCGCGGCCGGTCGAGCCCGACCGGCTGCTAACAGGTCGTTGAAAAATGTAGGCGAGGCAGCCGAGACAAGGCGCTACGTTAGTAACAGCCTCCGGCTGGTCAAAACAGGCGAGGAAGCGGAGTTTACGAGCTGTA